>Ga0207693_10005219_pt1 | contig 10875 bp, 10 predicted proteins | sample LARL81metaG_FD_184347 | JGI IMG/M metagenome (GOLD analysis project Ga0207693, IMG submission 184347) | Corn, switchgrass and miscanthus rhizosphere microbial communities from Kellogg Biological Station, Michigan, USA - LAR L8-1 metaG... | ecosystem: Host-associated > Plants > Roots >... | reverse complement strand
ACCGCGGACCACAACCTGTTCGGCATCAAGGGGACCGGGCCGGCCGGCCGGGACGCGCTGCCGACGAAGGAGCACGAGAACGGCGCCTGGGTCACCCGCACCGCCTCGTTCCGGGTGTACCACAACATCGCGGAGAGCATCGAGGACCACGGCCAGCTGCTGGCCACCGGCCCGGCCTACCAGCGCGCGATGGCGAACCGCGCGCTGCCCGATGCGTTCGCGAACGCCCTGACCGGCGTGTACGCCACCGATCCGGGCTATGGCTCGCACCTGATCGCGCTGATGCGGCTCTACCACCTGTACCAGTACGACGCGGCGGCCCCGGCCGCCGCGTCGCTCGTCGCCCCGCCGCCGGCCGCGGCGGAGCCACCGGTGGCGGGCCACCAGGCGGCGGTGCCGGGTGCGACCGGGACCGTGGGCACGCAGGGCATCCCGGGCACGCAAGGGATCTCGGGGAATCATTGGGACCCGGGGGATCACGGGGATCCGGTCGCGCCGGTGAGCATTCCGGGGGTGGCGGGCGCGCTGGCCATCGGTGCGGTGCGGGCGCGTACCGAGCGGAGGCAGCGGCTGGACCCGAGACGCACGGCCGAGTCCAGACACACCGCCGAGCCCAGGCGCGCGGCCGAGCCCAGGCGCGCGGCCGAGCCCAGGCGCGCGGCCGAGCCCAGGCGGCGGGTCGAGGCGGTGCGGCGGCCGGGGGCGCGGATCGCGCCGCGGGGTCCGCTGCCGGCCCCCCGCCGGTACGTGCCGCAGATCCCGCACACCGTGACCGCCGACTTCGTGGGCACGGCCAAGTGGCCGCTGACCCGCGGCCAGCCGCTCTACCAGGACGTGGCCAGCCGGACCGGGATCGGGTGGGAGCTGCTGGCCGCCTGCGACTGGATGCAGTGCCAGGCACAGGCCCGCTACTCGCCGGCGCACGGCGAGAAGCTCGGCACCGTCAATCCCGACGGCACGGTCTTCCGGACCAGGTCGGCGGCGCTGGCGCAGTGTTCCAGCGACCTGGCCGAGCTGGCCGACGCCGTCTACCGGATCGACCTGACCGGGCGGCGGCCGCTGTCGGTCAGGGACCTGGCCAACGTGTTTGCCGCGTTCCGGTGGGGCGGGCTGCTCAGGGCGCACGACATCTCGGCCATGGAGTTCCCTTACTCGGTGGCCGGCCTGACCGCCCAGCACCTGAAGATGCGCTGGCCCGACGTCGGCGACCCGCACGCGCCGGACAAGCCAGGCGCCCGGTTCCGGCAGCCGTTCGGCGCGGTGCCCATCGTGCTGAGCCTCGGCTACCGCGCCATGGCATAACCGGGCGGCTAAGCACGGCATTTCCGTGGCTAAGCGCGGCATTTCCGTGGCTAAGCGCGGCATTTCCGTGGCTAAGGAGTTGCCGGGCTGATTTACGGCAGCGCTGTGCGCCGCGCTAAGGCAGCGGCCCGATGTGCCGTTCGCTCCTTATCCCGAAAGTGGGGGTTGTCCGGAAACAGACGACTTCAAGGGGGTTCCGGCCATGTCAGAAACCATTCGCGAGCTGCCGGCGACCGCGGTGCCGCACGGGGAGGCGGTCACCCGGACGCGGGACGCGGAGCCGGCCGAGCAGGTGGAGGTCAGCGTCTACCTGAAGCCGCGGGTGGTCGGGTCCGGGGGCGCGGCGGCCAGGGCCGGGCGGCGGCAGACGCGCGAGCAGGTGCGGGCGCGCCGGGTCGTCGAGCACGCCGCCGACATCAGCGCTGTCGGGGCCTTCGCGGCGCGGCACGGCCTGCGGGTGGTCAGCGCGGAGCCGGGGCGGCGGCGGGTACGGCTGTCGGGGTCGGCCGCGGAGTTCGGCGCCGCGTTCCGCACTCAGCTGGGGGTGTACGACGCGGGCGCGGGCGAGTTCCGCAGCTACAGCGGGACGCTGAGCGTGCCCGAGAGCCTCGGCGACCGGATCGAATCGGTGCTCGGCCTGGACAACCGCCGGGTCGCCCGGCCGTTCCTCGTCCCGCAGGCCGCGACCGACGTCGCGACCAGCTACCGGCCGAACGAGGTGGCGGCGCTGTACAACTTCCCGGTGCACGCCAATGGCGCGGGCCAGTGCATCGCGCTGCTCGAATTCGGCGGCGGCTTTTACGACAGCGACATCACCGAGGCGTTCGCGGCGATGTGGCTGCCCGCGCCCGAGGTGACGGCGGTAGGCGTCGACGGCGCCCGGAACAACCCGGGCACCTGCCGGCTCGGGGACAACGAGGTGGCGATGGACATCCAGATCGCCGGCGGCCTGGCCAGCGGGGCGGCGATCGCCGTCTACTTCGCCCCGTTCACGGTCCAGGGCTGGGTCGACGCGATCACCATGGCCGCCCACGACGAGACGAACCAGCCGAGCGTGATCTCGGTCAGCTGGGGCGAGCGGGAGTCGCTCTGGGGACTGGCCGAGATGGCCAGCGTGACCAGCGCGCTCGACGACGCGGCCACGCTGGGGGTCACCGTGTTCGCCGCCTGCGGGGACAGCTGGGCGACGAACGGCCTGACCGGCCGCGCCGCCTCGGTGAACTTCCCCGCGTCGAGCCCGGCCGCCATCGGCTGCGGCGGGACGAGCATCACGACCAGCGGTTCGTCGATCACCAGCGAGGTCGCCTGGAACGACGAGGACGGCGGCACCGGCGGCGGGATCAGCGACTACCTCGGGGTCCCGGCGTTCCAGGCCGGGACGGCGCTGCCGCTGAACCTCAACGACGGCGGGCGGCGGCGTGGCGTACCCGACGTCGCGGGCAACGCCGACCCGCTCAGCGGCTACACCTACGTCTACGACGGCAAGACCCAGCGCAACGCGGGGACCAGCGCGGTCGCCCCGCTGTGGGCCGGCCTGGTCGCGCGGCTGAACGAGCTGAAGGGCGGGCGCGTCGGTTTCTTCCTGCCGCTGCTCTACCAGTACCCGTCGGCGGTGCGCGACATCACGACCGGGAGCAACAAGCCGCCGTCAACGCCGGAATCCGGCTACGACGCCGGTCCCGGCTGGGACGCCTGCACCGGCCTGGGGGTTCCCGCCGGAGGCCGCCTGGCGGCCCTGCTGACCAGCACGGTCAGGCCGGGCACCGCGCTCGCGGCCACCGCCTGGTGGGACGGCACCGCGCACCTGCGCGTCTTCGGCCAGAACCGGCAGTGGGACCTGAGCGAGTTCGGCTGGGACGGCGACTGGACCACCGGCCCGGCCCGGCCGGGGGTCGCGCCGAAGACCAGGCCGTACGCGATGCAGTGGTTCAGCCCGCGGGGGACCGTGACGAGCGTGTTCTACCAGGACAGCCGCAACACCCTGCGCGAGCAGCGCGCGGCGGGCGGCCAGTGGGTACCGGGTCCTTTCGTCGTGCCGGGCGCGGCCCCGGGGAGCGGCATCGCGGTCGTCAGCTGGGCCGACGGCAGCGGCGTCCACATGCGCGCCTATTACCAGGACGCGCAGAACACGATCCGCGAGCAGGTCTACGAGAACGGCCGGTGGGGTCCGGGCGCGGTCATCGCGGCCGGGGCGGCGCCGCGCGGCGGCATCGCCGCGGTCCAGTGGTCCGACGCCAGCGGCATCCACCTCCGCGTCTACTACCAGGACGCGCAGAACACCGTCCGCGAGCAGTGCTTCGACGGCGGGTGGCAGCCCGGTCGCCAGTTCACCGCGCCCGCGGCCGCCCCGGGCACCGGCCTGGCCGCGGTCTGCTGGACCGACGCCGGCACCGGCGGCCTCCACCTGCGGGTCTACTACCAGGACAGCCAGAACACCGTCGGCGAGCAGTCCGTCGACGGCGGCCAGTGGCAGGCGGGCTACCTGGCCGCCGCCGCCCCGGGCAGCGGCCTGGCCGCGGCGCGCTGGCTCGACGCCGCCGGCCGCGGGCACGTGCGGGTCTACTACCAGGACCCGCAGAACGTCATCCGCGAGCAGTGCTACGACTCGGGCGCCTGGGCGAGCGGCCAGTTCGTCGTGCCGACCCGGTAGGTCCTGGTTTAGCTCGGGCTGTCCCCCGGCGCGGCGGCGATGTCCATCTGGTCTCCATCGCCGCTGCGCCGTAGCTCCACCCGCCCCCGCGAGGGTGAAAGGGAGCTGAGGAGGGGACATCTGATGAACCCGGTCATCGCCATGGCGCCGCCCGCCGGATGGCTGCCCCGCGCACATAGCGTGCTGGTCGTGCTGGCCCGGCCGGGCCAGGAGTCGGCTGACCTAGGCGGTCTGCTGTACGCCTTCCGCCGGGCCGGGACCGGTCTCGCGCTGCTGTGCCTGACCCGGGGCGAGGCCTCCCCGCTGAACTCCACCCGGGCCGCGCGGCTGGAAGCGGTGCGGCCCTGGGAACTCCAGCTGGCGGCCGGCATCCTGGGCATCTCCCAGGTCACGGTGGCCAGCTATCCGGATGGCGGCCTCGGCTGGCAGCCGGAGTCCGAGCTCCGCGAGAAGATCGGGCGGGCGATCAGGCAGCACGCGGCCGACCTGGTGCTGATCGTCGACCCGGCGGCGGGTGGCCGGGAGGAGGTGGCCGCGGACGATGTCGCGGTGGCGGTGGCCGCGTGTGCCGCCGCGCGGCGGGCCGGCCTGCCGGTCCTGGCGCACACCGCGGACACCGTCTCTGGCGCCTGGGCGTTCGACCTGGGCCCCGACGCCGGCACCGCCCGCGCCATCCAGAAGACCGCCGCGGCCGCGCACGAAAGCCAGTCATCCGCCCTGCCCCGGCTTATCCGCCGGCTGGACCTGCTCGGCCGCCGGGAACACCTGCGCTGGCTGGTCCCCCCGGCCTGGACGCGGCCCGCACCCGGGACACAGGAGGAAGCATGCCCAGCCGCTCACCGGCCACCGACCGGAAGCAGCAGCAGGACGAAACCGCTGACAGTAGTTACTTCGCACCCCTAGCGCAGGGCAGATACTTCCTGCTGACCACGTCGAGGCCCAAGGGCGCTCCGGTCTCCGTGCGCGTGCCGGGGGTCGTCGACGGCGCCCGGGCTTACGTCCAGGTCTGGGACGGGTCGGGCACGGGCAGGCGCCTCCGGCACGCGAGCGAGGTGCAGGTGACCGCGTGCGACGCGCTGGGCCTGGTCAGCTACGGGGCGCCGCGGTACGCGGGGGTACGGCCGCTGGCCGGCGAGGAGGCCGTCCGGGCCGCCGCGCTGCTGGCCCGCCGGTACCCGGTCAAGCGGGACGTCCGGGCCTGGCTGCTGCGCCGCAGGCCGGCGCACTACGAGCTCACGGTCCCCTGACCGAGGAGCTTGATCAGGGCGTCGCTGACCGCGCCGTCGCAGACGCGGTCGTAGAAGCTGTAGCCGGGCATCGGGTTGCACTCGAGGCACCAGTAGGTGCCGTCCCGGTCGAGCTTGAAATCCCAGCCCGCGAAGGCCAGTCCCTGCTCGGCCGTCCTGGCCACCAGCAGGCTGGCCAGCGCGGCGGGAATGCCGGTGGCCGCCCGGGTGGCCTCGCGGTCCGACCGGTAGTCGATGGTCGTGCTGGAGAACCGGCAGGCGATCACCGCGTCCCCGACGACGTGCACGCGCACGTCGTCTCCCTCGATCATCCGCTGGACCAGCACGGGGCCCTCGCTGCGGGCGAGCCGGCCCAGGTCGTCCTGACCGATCTCCCTGGTGGTGGCCCTGGTCCCGCACACCGGCTTGACCACGGCGCGCCCGCCGCCGATGAACTCCCGTATCCGCCGCGGGTCGGCCGACAGCAGGCTCGGCGGCACCAGCAGCCCGTGCGCGCTCAGCCAGGCGTAGTGCGCTGGCTTGTAGCCGTTGAGCTGATGGGCGCCGAGCCGGTTGACCACGGTCAGGCCAGCCTCGTCCATCCAGGCACCGAGACCTTCCATCAGGCCGTGCCAGCGCGCGGCGTCGCTTGGCGTCCGGCCCAGGTAGATCGGGCGGATGTACAGGCCGGTCAGGTCGGCGAGCCGGACCCTTTCCGCGCCCGAGACGAAGTCGGCCGGATCCGGCGGCACGGACAGCCTCCAGTCGCCCGAGGTGATGGTCTCCATGAGATCAAGCACGGCGAACGGGATGTCGCCGGCCACGCAGTGCGCGGCGAAATGGACCATCACGGGGTCCGCCTTGGTGCCGGCGATCCCGATCACCGGTCCACCTCCGCGGTCCGGCCGAGCCGTTCGGCCATCCAGGCCGCGGCGGCCGCGGCGACGGCGACGGCGTCCTCGCCGGCGCCCCACTCCCAGCCGTCGACCCGGGCCAGCGTCCGCGCGCCGTCGAGCGGGCCGTCGAGCACGCCCTCGTGTGCGCCGTCGGGCGGGCCGGCCAGCCACCACACGGTGGCCAGGTCGAGCTGGTACCAGGCGGCCACCCGCCGGCTCGCGTCCAGGATGGCGGGGGCGACGTCGGGCGCGGCGACGGCTAGGTCGCCAGCCACCAGGACCTTCACCCGCCGGGCCGGGCGCGGGTCCGCGCGGTACCGGAAGGGCCCGGCCGGCGAGGGCGCCGAGGACGCCGGCCCGTAGGAGCCGCGGCTGGTCGCGTAGTCGTAGACCTCGAGCGGGCCGGCGTCGGCCGCCTCCGGCGGCCAGGAACCGGCGAACCGTTCGGCCCGGACGGCCCCCGGGTCGAGGTGGCGGGTGCCGCGGACGGCGCGTGCGGGAGCCGGCGGCAAGGTGCCGCACAGGCTGACGGCGCTCGGCCGGTTCAGCACCGGAGAGCGGGTCAGGAACGCGATCGACCTGGCCGCGGCCAGCGCCTCGGCGGCCAGGAACCGGCCATCGGGGGTGGCTGGCCGACCGGTGTCGCCCGGCGAGAGCCACAGCAGCGGCCGGTCGGGCGTCACGGCCGGCGGCTGTCCCGGCACCAGCTCGACGCTGACCTCGGCGGCCAGCTCGCGATGCGTCCTGAGCACCAGGGGGAGCCCGGCCGCCGCGAAGGCCGCCGACAGACGGGCGGCGAAGCCAGCCTGCCGCCCGCAGTGGTCGGCTACGGCGACGGCCGGTGTCATGCCCGGGGTCACATCACCGGGCGGCCGGGATCTTGGCGGTCCGTATCCAGCGGCACCGCCAGGTCCGGCGGCGGCTCGATCATCTCGTCCTTGGAAGGCTTGTCCGGCACGTCCTTCTCGTTCCCGTCCTTGTGCTCCTTGAAGTCCTTCTCCTCCTTGTCCTCCTTGTCGTCCTTGGGGGTGTCCTTGAAGTCCTTGTCCGTTTCCTTGACGTCCTTACCGTCCTTGTCGTCCTTGACGTCCTTCTCGCCGAATTCCTTGACGTCCTTCACGTCCTTGTCGTCTTTGTCGTCGAAATCCTTGACGTCCTTGGAGTCCTTCTCGTTGAAGTCCTTGGTCTCCTTGGTGTCTTTCTGGTCCTCCTTGCCGTCCTTGAGGTCCTTGTCGTCCTTCTCGCCCTCATCCTTGACCGGCTTCTCGAACGTCCCCGGGTCCTTCTCGAACTCCACCGCCTGGGTGGCCGCCTTCTCCCGCAGGCTTTTCTCGCCGTCTTCGTCCAGCCGGGCGGTGAGCCGCCCGATCACGTCGAGCCGGTCCTCGGGCGGTATGTAAGGGTCTGACATCGGAACCTCCAGCTGTTACGGGACGGGGAAGATCATCACCAGTAGAGGACGAGCTCGTCGTCGACCACGAGGCCGTGGCCCTGCAAGGTGATGCGGATGTCGCCGGGCCGCACGGACGGGGTCACTCCGATCTGATGGAGCACGTGCCCGCTGTGCACGATGACCCGGCCGGGGTGATACGGCACGATCTCGGGTTCGGTCTGGCGGATCGCGGGGACGCGGTCCGCGTCCTGCGGGTAGCGGCACGGCCAGACCCGCAGGGAGGAACCGGCCGCGGGCAGCCTGACCGGCAGCGTGAACGAGACGGTGCCCGTTGCGCGCGCGTAGCCGGGCCGGGCCAGCAGCCGCTGGTACTGGAGGTCGAAGTGGATGGACGTCACCGGCTGGGTCGGGATGCCCGCCCCGGCCCAGATATGGAAGCCGGGCATGGCCAGGTCGTCGGCGTAGCGCGCGGGCAGGCCGAGTTCGGCGGCCAGGGCCGCGGCGAGCTTGCCGTGCACGCCGGCGAACCGCTGTTTCAGCATCAGGTTGGAGCCGCGGGCGGGACCGAAGTAGGACGCGTCCACATCGGCCGCCGGGGCCAGGTCCATGTAGGCGTTGACGCCCAGGGTCGCGAACATGCCAGTCGGCGACCGCGCCGTCCAGCGGTCTCGCTCGCTGAGCACGGCCGCCGCGACCTCGTCGCATTCGGCGGGGCTCAGCACGTCGATCTCCCCCAGCGTGCTGAGGCTCGAGACCTTGCGCACCAGGCGCCTCCCCTCTACCCGCCTCCTCCGGCGGACGCGAGAGCGGCCCAGGCCAGCCGTTCGTAGCCGTTGACGACGACGGGCGCGCCCGGCTCGCCGAGTTGCCTGCCGACGGCGCGCGCGACGTCGTGCAGCGCGGGCAGCGCGCCGGCCGCCCACGACTTCGCCAGCTGCGGGAGCCGGTCCTGGAAGAGGCTGCCCAGGGCGAACTCGCGCGGGAAGCCGTACTGCCAGGGCACGCACCAGCCGTCCGGCTCCACCACGAGAGGCGAGAGGATTCCGGCGAGCTCACCGCCGTCGCCGGCGGCGGTGAGCTCGCGCAGGAACGCCGCCAGGGCCGCGGCCGGGGCGAGGTCGAGCTGGAACCGCAGCGTCTCGCCGAAGGCCAGGCGCAGGCGGGCGACTTCGAGCAGCGCGTAAGCCCCTTCGGTCGCGTCCGGCACCGCGTGGTACAGCGAGCGCCCGCGCCCGCTCGCCTCCAGGGGGTGTACCTGGAGCAGCGAGGCGCCGCTGGCGGCGGCGAACTCGGCGGCCCAGGCCAGCTGGTGCACGTTGTGCTGGGTCAGCGTGAAGAGGAAGCCGAACGGGATGCCTGCTTGCCTGACCGCTCCGATCCGCCGCGCCATCGCGTCGTAGGCGCCGTCCCGGGCGCGCATCCGGTCGTGCTCGGGCCGCGGGCCGTCCAGGCTGAGCACCAGGAGGTCGAGGCAGCCGGCCAGCGGTTCGAGCCGGCGCGGGCTGACCAGGGTGCCGTTGCTGGTCAGCAGGCACGTCAGGCCGGCCGCCTTGGCCTGGCGGAGGAAGCCGGGCAGGTGTGGGTACATGAAGGGCTCGCCGCCGGACACGGCCAGCACCTCGTAGCCCAGCGCGGCCGCGTCCGCCACCAGGTCCCCGAGCACCGGCAGGGGAAGCTCGTCAGCCGCCTTCGGGCCGGACTCGGAGTAGCAGTGAACGCAGGTCAGGTTGCAGCGCCGCGTCGGGTGCACCTGCACCACCCCGCGCGCCCCCGTGAACCTCATGGCCCGTCAGGAGGTCCGCCGTGACCCTGCCTCGAAGACGACATCGAAGGCTTCGGTGGCGGGCAGGCCCTTGGGGAAGACCTTCAGGTTCGGGATCTTCTCCAGCTGAGTCAGCTCCCTGATCAGGTCGGGGAGCTGCTCCGGGGTCACTCGCCAGGTGCCCGAGGCGCCGTCGAAGGCGGGTACCCCGAACGGGAAGAGGTCGGTCAGCTTGATGCCGAGGCGCTCACCGACGCCGATGAGCAGTTCGAGCTCTGCCTCGGTGTACTGCGCCGTCAGGAATGAGGAGCCTCGCGGGCTCTTTTCGTCCATGATTGGCCTCCGTGCCATGCTCCGGCAGTTGCATGTACGGGGGGAAGCCCTGGCCCGCCGCCAAGACCGCACGGAGCCCGCGGACGCGGTCTCCGGCACAGGTCGCCACTAGAACCCCCCACCTAGCGTTTCTAGTAACTCTCGAACTGTGACAGATGTCCTCGGCTAGATCAAGAGCCCGCGCTCGGGTTACCCTGCTCGCACCGGCCTGACATGCGTGAACTGGTACCTCAACGGGATGGACCGCGCGATGAGCACTAGTGTCCTGGGGCCTGACGATATCGAGCTGTTCATCGAGTCGGGGTACGCGACCGTGCGGCAGGCCTTCACGGCCCGGCAGGCCGCGGCGGCGGCCGAGTGCGTCTGGCGGCGGATGGAGGAAAAGGCCGGCATCAGGAAGGCGGATCCGTCCACCTGGCCGCAGGCCTACGACATCGAAGAGCACCTCATCAGTCCCGTGGTCCTGGACTGCTTCACCGACCGGATCGCCAGCGCCATCGGGCAGCTGGCCGGCCCCGGGCGCTGGCGAGGCGAGCGCCGGTGGGGGCTGTGGCCGGTGAACTTCTCCTTCGGGAAGAGCCGCCCGTACGACTTCCCGGTGACCGGCTGGCACATCGACGGAAACTGGTTCACCCACACCATCGACAGCCCGAAGCAGGGCCTGCTGGTGATCGGCCTGTTCACCGCCATCGAACCGCGCGGCGGGGGCACCATCCTCGCGCTCGGATCACACAAGCGGACGGCCAGGGTGCTGGCCGGGCATCCGGACGGCATCGGCCACCGCGACCTGTTCAACGAGGTGCTGAGCGAGCCGATAGGCAACTTCCACGAGATCACCGGTTCGGCCGGCGACGTCGTTCTCGCCCACCCGTTCCTGTTCCATACGCGCGGCATCAAGCACACCGGGCCGCCCCGGATCATCAGCAACACCGAGGCGGGCCTGCGCGAGCCGATGGTGCTCACGCGCGCTCCCGGCAGCGGCTACTCGGTGCTCGAGGAATCGATCCGCCGGGCCCTGCGCGAGGCTCCGGAGATCCCGCCCGACGCGCGGCCCTGCCGCTTCTAGCTCGCCGGAGGCCCAGTCGCCGGAAGCCCAGTACGCCGGGGCCCGGCACGCCGGACCGATGACTCGCGGGCCCGCCATCCGTTTCACCGGTAGCGAGATCAAGCCCCCGAGCCCATGGGAGACGTGATGAGCACCGTGATCATGCACAGCGTCGTGTCGGTGGACGGCTTCATCGCCGACGAGAAGGACGAGGTCGGCCCGCTGTTCGACTGGTACGGCAACGGCGACGTCCCGATCGTCGAGGGCA
>Ga0207693_10005218_pt1 | contig 10878 bp, 9 predicted proteins | sample LARL81metaG_FD_184347 | JGI IMG/M metagenome (GOLD analysis project Ga0207693, IMG submission 184347) | Corn, switchgrass and miscanthus rhizosphere microbial communities from Kellogg Biological Station, Michigan, USA - LAR L8-1 metaG... | ecosystem: Host-associated > Plants > Roots >... | reverse complement strand
AGGAACGGCGGCAGCCGGTGTGCTCCGCGTAGCGCCGCATCATCTCGAGCCGCGACCGCTCGACCTCGTCCTCGCGCTCGCTCTCGACCGCCGATGCACTCAGCGCCTCCGCAACGGTTAGCGCATCCGTCCAGCGAACCTCCCCGTCGACTTCCCACGCCGCGGCGCCGAGATCGACCAGGCGAACGAGCGCCGCCGTTGGCTGCCGCCCGCCGAGCTCTGAGAGGTCGCCACCCGCCGCCAGGCGCTCGGCGACGCGATAGACGACGTTCTCTCCCACGCTCCGTGAGGTGAGATGCCGCGCCATGGCGAAGTCCTCCGGCCGGAAGAGGAGGCGAGCGTGCGCATCTTGCCCGTCGCGGCCTGCGCGTCCGAACTCCTGGTAGTAGGCGTCGAGCGAGGCAGGCGGGTCGAAATGCAGCACCCAGCGGACGTCCGGCTTGTCGATTCCCATCCCGAAGGCCACCGTCGCCGTGACGATTCGCGCCGAGCCGCCGAGGAAGGCCGTCATCGCCTCGTGCCGCGCGCGGGCCGAGAGCCCAGCGTGGTAGAGCGTCACCGAGTGGCCGGCCGCCGACAGGACGTCCCGCGCCGCCTCTGCGTCCGCGTGGGTCGCGGCGTAGACGATTCCCGCGCCTTCGAATTCCGAAGCCGATCGCTCGAGCTCGCGATGCTTGTCCTCAACGGAGCGGACGCCGCGCGCCGACAGCTCGATATGCGGGCGATCGAAGTCGCCGATCACGATTTCGGTGTCACGCAGCCCGAGGCGGCGGATGATCTCATCCCGCACCGGGAGCGCGGCCGTCGCGGTCAGAGCGATGCGAACCGGCGATCCGAGAGCATCGGCCTGCGCGCCGAGACGCATGTAGTCGGTGCGGAAGTCGTGGCCCCACTGACTGATCAGATGCGCCTCGTCGACGACGAACAGCCCCGGATGCGCCCGGCGCAGCGCCCCCCTTGTCTCCTCGTTCGTCAGCTGCTCCGGCGAGAGGAAGACGAAGCTGTCGGACTCGGATGAGGCGTCGAGCGCCGCCGCCCGCGCCCGCGATGACTGCTGCGAGTTCAGCACAATCGCGGAGAGGCCGGCGTCGCCCAGATGCGCGAGCTGGTCGTCCTGGAGTGCGATCAGCGGCGAGACGACCACCGTCGGTCCGTCCAGCATCAGCCCGGCGAGCTCGTAGATCGCAGACTTGCCGCCGCCCGTGGGCAGCACCGCAAGCACGTCGCGCCCCTCACTCGCCGCGGCGACAGCCCGCAGCTGCCCGGGCCGCAGGCGCTCGAACCCGAGCCGCGTCCGAGCCAGCTCGCGAATCGCGTCTTCGCTCACCGCCCTAAGCTAGCCATTAGCCCGCAACTGGATCTCACGGGATTTCTCACCGGGCATTCGTGAGGTCGGGGGTGTGGTGGTGCGTGATCCTGGGCGAAAAGGAGTCGTTATGTACCACCCCCAGTCGTTCACCGGTTGTGAGCGCGGGCTACGGGTAGCCCTCAAGGAGCACCGGTGAGTAGTGAACTCAGTCACGGTGTCGCCCAGATCGAGCACATCGCGCTGGCGACGAACCAGCTCGAGTCCCTGTGTGACTTCTACCGCCGGCTCGGAGGGGTGTCCTTGCCGATTTCTCCGGAGCTTGACGACGGTCTTCGTGGCTGCGTCCTCGATTTCTATGGCGTTCGCTTGGGAGTGTTCGAGCAGCCAAGCAGCCGTCACGCTGCGACCAGGGATGGGCGATCGCCGCGCCTTCTGCACCTCGGCTTCGCGCTCGGATCCGCGGACGCCGTCGACGAGCTCACTCGGGTACTTGCCGCTGCCGGTCACCGCGTACTCGAGCCGCCGCACCGCGCCGGCGAGCTTGGCCGCTACGAGAGCATCGCCCTCGACCCCGACGGCAACCGGCTCAAGCTCAGCGTCTGAGCGGCGCGGCGATGCCGGATCGTGGCCGGCACCGCTCTAGAATCTTGTCGTGAGCGTGCAGCTGGCTCCGCTCGTCGAGCGCGAGCTCGAGCTCGAAACGGTCGAGCGGTTGCTCGCCGGTGCCCGTGCGGGCTCGGGCGGTGGATTGGTCTTCGAAGGGCCGGCGGGGATCGGGAAGTCGAGTCTGCTTGCTGCCACTCGGACGGCGGCAGGGGCAGAACTGCGCGTTCTGTCGGCGCGCGGTGGCGAGCTGGAGCGTGAGTTGCCTTTCGGGATCGTCCGGCAGCTCCTGGAACCGTTGGTGGTCGCGTACGACGCGGAGGAGCGTGAGGCACTGCTGGCTGGGGCGGCGGCGCTGGCGAAGCCAGTCTTCGCGGTCGATCCGGAAGCCGGTGCCGAGCCGTCATTTTCCTCTTTGCACGGTCTTTACTGGCTCACGATCAATCTGGCCGACGTGCAACCGCTGCTCCTGGCGGTGGACGACACACACCTGGCCGATGTGGCCTCATTGCGCTGGCTGGTCTACCTCGCGCGCCGCCTGGCAGGCGTGCCGCTGGCGCTCGTGCTGGCGACAAGGGCGGCCGAGCCCGGCCCTGTGCAGGAGTTGCTTGATGAGCTGCTCGTCATTCCCGAGGTCGAGGTGCTTCAACCGGGCGGGCTGAGCGAGCAGGCGATTGCGATGCTCGCAGCGCAGTTGCTCTCAGCTGAGCCCGATCCGAGCTTTGTCGCCGCTTGCGGGCGGGCGACCGGCGGCAACCCGTTCTTGCTCCTGGAGCTCTTCGGCGAGCTCAAGCGGCGGGGAATCGCGCCGAGTCGCGAGAACGCGGGCCTGACAGGCCAGCTGAGCTCGCAGGGCGTTGGCCGAGCAGTGCGCGCTCGTCTGAGGCGGCTGCCCAAGGAGTGCGCCTCCCTTGCTCGGGCCGTCGCCGTGCTCGGCGACCACGCGGAGCCGACCCTCGCAGCCCAGCTCGCCGGCCTCGACGACGAAGCGGGGTCCGGGGCTGCCGAGGCTCTCGTCGACGCGGTCATCTTCGAGCCCGGGCGGCTTGCGTTCGTCCACCCGCTTGTCCGGTCGAGCGTCTACTCCGAGTTGAGCGCCCAGGAACGTGCTCGAGCCCACCAGCGCGCCGCCCGGCTGCTTACGAGTGCAGAAGAGACACCGGATCGGATTGCCGCGCATCTCTTGGCGACCCATCCCGGCGGCGACGCCGAAACGGTGCAGACGCTGCGAGAGGCGGCTCGTGACGCACGCAATCGCGGCGCTCCCGACGTCGCCGTCACGTACCTGCAGAGGGCGCTCGTGGAGCCGCCATCGATAGAGCTAGAACCGGTGCTCGCCCACGAGTTGGGCACGGCCGCCCTCAGTGCGGGCAAGCTCGAGCTGGCGATCGAAAAGCTCCGGCAAGCAACCCGGAATCTCGCCGAGGGGCGGCTGCGCGCTGAAGCGGCGAGCGCTTTGGGGTCGGCGTTGTTCCTCGCGGACCAGCCGGAGGAGGCGATGACCGACCTCACCGCCCTGATCAGCGCACTACCAGAGAGCGAGCACGAACAGGGATTGCGGTTGCAGGCGACTCGTTGGGCGGCCGTGAGGGGCGGCAGCGTCGCGGTCTGGCGTCGTCTCCAGGAAGCAGGGGAGCGGTTCGTCGTCACCTCGGGCATGCCGCGAACGATCGGGGAGCGCCTGCACGTCGCTGCCGCAGCGTACGAGGCCGCGCGAACGGGCACCGCCGACGACGCACGCGAGCTGGCTCTGCAGGCGCTTGCGGACGGCCGGCTGCTCGACGATCCGGGACCGGAGTCCGGCGCGTTCTGGATTGCGCCGTCCGTGCTCTTTTTCGCTTACGCCGACGACGATGCCGCACGCGTCAGCACCGACGTAATCGAGTGGGCGAAGCAGCATGGGTCATTGCCCGCGTTCTCGATGGCCGCTCAGCTCCGCGCGTATGCCTCCGTGCGTCGCGGCCTACTGGCAGAGGCCGAGGCGGATGCGGCGAGCACGCTCGAGCAGCAACCCGCTCCCCAGACCCTTTACGCCCACGTTGCGCTCGTGAACGTCCTGCTCGCGCGGGGCAAGACGACTGAAGCGGGTGACGTCTTTGCGCAGGTTCGGCCCGAGCCCGCCGCAACGGGCCAGATCCGCTACCTGCAGACGCGCGCGCGCATCCGAGCAGCTTCCCAGCGCCCAGAGGACGCGCTCGACGATCTGTTCGCATGCGGGCAGCTCGAGCGGGAGTGGGAAATCCGCACGCCCGCGTTTGCCACCTGGCGCACGGACGCCGCGCCGCTCCTGGCATCAGTTGACCGGCTCGACGAGGCTCGTGCGCTCGCGCGCGAGGAGTTCGAGCGTTGCCGCGCTTTCGGCGCACAAGCTCCGCTCGGCGCATCCCTGCGAACGCTTGGCCTTCTCGAACGAGGCGACACGGGAATCGAGCTCCTGGAGGAAGCGGTCGCGCATCTCGAGCGTTCGCCGGCTCGACTCGAATACGCGCTCGCGCTGGTCGAGCTGGGCGCCGCGATCCGCCGCGCCGGCCGGCGCGCCGACGCGCGCGAGCCACTCCGCAAGGCGCTCGAACTGGCCCGTGCCAGCGGTGCCGAGGTAGTCGCAACGCGCGCCCACGATGAGCTCGTCAGCGCGGGTGCCCGCCCTCGCCGAGACCCCACCGAGAGCCGCAGCAACCTCACCGCCTCGGAGCTCCGCGTCTCGCGATTGGCCGCCGAAGGAAAGACCAATCGAGAGATCGCGCAGGCGCTCTTCGTTACCGAGAACACGATCGAGACTCACCTCCGCAGCGTCTTCAGGAAGCTCGAGATCCGGTCGCGCTCGCAGCTCGCTCGCGCCTTGTAGCACCGCGGCCCCACCTGCTCTTCACGGAATACCTCACCGCCTCTCCGTGAGGCGGGCGCCGGCGGCCGGCTCGATCCTAGTGGCGACATAGGAGACGTCAGCGACCAAGGAGGACTTATGACTCGCACCACCTTCGGCGCACCCTCGAGATCGTCCGATTCGACCCCTCGACGAGCCATAGCGATGAGAACAATCTCCCCCATCCGCTCCTGGCTGCTCGGCGCGTTCATCGCCGCGGCGCTCGCAGCGACGGCCCCGACATCGGCCGCCCCGGCGCAGACCATCACCGGAACGGTCGGCCCTGGCTTCACGATCGGGCTGACGAGGGCCGGCCACTCGGTCACGAAGCTGAAGGCCCACACGACGTACCGGTTCGTCATCAGGGACCGCGCGACGATCCACGACTTTCACCTCCGCGGCCCCGGGATCAACCGCGTCCTCACGAGCGTGGCCTTCCAGGGAACGAAGAGCTACACGCTCACGCTGAAGAAGGGCACTTATCGCTTCTTCTGCGATCCGCACGCCGGGTTCATGCACGGCAGCTTCCGCGTCGCATGAGCTGCAGGGCCCAAACCGTGCGGCAACGACACGAGGCATGGCAGGCCCTGAGTGGTTCTCCTCGAGTGGCGTCGGTACCGGTGGCGGGCGAGGCCGTCCGGCCGCCGCCCGCCACCGGGCCATATGCTCGCCCGAGCACACCGGCTGCCGGAGGCCATCCGCTCATGGAGCACCGTCTTGACCCCGCCCGGCTCGGAGACCACCTCGACAGGCTCTATCGAGCAGCCTGGGCGCTGTCTGGATCCCGCGAGGACGCCGAAGACCTCGTCCAGGAAACCTATGCGCGGGTGCTGGCGCGCCCGCGCCTGCTTCGGAACGAGGACGACCTCGGGTACCTCCTCCGCGCCCTGCGCAACACCTTCCTGAACCGGAAGCGGGCCGAGAGCCGCCGGCTGCGGCCCGCTCCACTCCCGGATGACCTCGACCTCGTTCAGGACCCGCATGCGCGTGAGCCGCAGCTCGCCTTCGAGGCCGGCGAGCTGTACGGAGCGATCGCGGAGCTCCCCGACGACTTTCGCGACGTCCTCGTGGCCGTTGACGTCACGGGTCTTTCCTACAAGGAGACCGCGCGAGCCCTGAGGCTCCGCGAAGGGACGGTAATGAGCCGGCTCTACCGCGCTCGCCAGCAGGTCATTCGCAGAATCGAGGGCGGCTCCGGATGAACGGCACCGCTACGCCGTGCGTCAGCCGCTCGGCTCGACTGTTCCGACGAGCACTTTCTCGCCCGATGAAGCCTGATTGCCGTTCGCTTGCTCGCGCGTGACCGTTAGCGTCGGGAACCCCTTCGGGGAGACGCCCGCCCAAAGAGTGACCGCTTTGCCCTCGTTGAACGTCCCGATCGGGACGAGAACTCCAGCTCCGTCGCGTAGCCACGCTTCGTAGAAACGCCCACTGTCGAGACGGGGAAGCCCTGAGGCGTCGAGCTCGATCCGCCAGCCGGACGACGTCTTCGTCAGCGTCGCTTCGCCGCTCGCACCGGGCAGCGACGGGGTTGCTCCGAGGGCGGCGTGGAACTGCTCGGCCGAGGTGCTGGAACCGGAAACGATCAACCCGAGAGCGACGGCCCCAACGATGACAGCCGCTGCGGCGCTGGCAACGAGCACGCGCCGGGGTGCCCGCGCCGAGCCGGCGCGGCGTCGGGCCTCGACGCGCGCGCGCAGGTTCTCCGGCGCCTTCACCTGGGCCGCTGCGCTCTGTGCGAGCGCGACCGCGCGCTGTTGCTCGGCAAGGCGGTCGGCTAGCTCCGGCGACGCCGCGACCCGTTCCTCGAGCGCGCCACGACGATCTGCCGGCAGCGATCCGTCCGCCAGCGCCGCCAACTCGGCGACCTCCTGGCCGCCTGCTTCATCTCGTGGACGCGGTCTCAGTGGCACGGCACCTCAAACGGTAGCTCCCTGCTGGGAGCGAGGGTCGCGTTCGCGGAGGTGGACCAGATCACGATCACATCTTGAAGGACCCCTTTTTGCCAGGGCTATTCCGCCCGTCGCAAAACACGACCACTCGCGTCCGCTCCCTCACCACGGGAATAGCCCGCCGCCCGCGGTGTCCTTGAAGTCGACAGGTCAACGACTCGAAAGGACGATCATGAAGAAGCACATTCGACTCACGGAGTGGCGCAGGACGCGCCCGGCCGTGGGAAGGCGCGTCGGCGACGCGCGTCGCGCTCGGTTTCTCGCCTTCGTCGTTCTGGTCCTGGCTGCGGCGGTCCTGACCACGGCTGCCGGTGCCGCGACCCGAAGTGGGGCGCTAATCAAGCTGCACCAGAGCAGCCTCGGCCAGGTCCTCGCCGATTCACACGGCAGGACGCTCTACATGTGGGCGCACGACAAACACCACAGGAGCACCTGCTACGGCGCATGCGCCGTCTACTGGCCGGCCCTGACCACCAAGGGCAAGCCGAAGGCGATCGGCGGAGCCCGCAAGGCTCTTCTGGGCACGACGCGGCGCAGGGACGGCCGCATGCAGGTCACGTACCACGGCCATCCGCTCTACCGCTTCTCGGGCGACACCAGGGCGGGCCAGACCTCCGGCGAAGGGCTGACCGACTTCGGCGGCAGGTGGGACCCGGTCTCGGCTGCCGGCGTCGCAGTACGGAACCGCCCGATGGACTCCCGCTTCAAGCGCCCGAAGGTCAGGCGCGGCGTGCTGTCCATCGTGGGCACCGCGGCGAGCGACAAGATCGTTCTACGCCTCAAGGCGGGATACCCCGGCACCCTTCAGGTCGACGTCGGCGACGACGGCTCGGCGGACTTCAGCTTCGACCGCAAGAAAGTCGCGAAGATCGCGGTCGCTGCTCGGGCCGGCGACGACTCCGTGCGCATCGACGAGAGCAACGGCGTCTTCACGGACAGCATCGCGACGACGATCGACGGCGGACCCGGCAATGACACTATCGCCGGAGGCTCCGGAGCCGAGTCACTGATCGGCGGCGACGGCAACGACGTGATCGACGGCAACAAGGGCAACGACACCGGCCAGCTGGGCTCGGGTGACGACCTGTTCATCTGGGACCCGGGCGACGGCAGCGACATCGTCGAGGGCCAGGACGGCTCCGACACGATGCGCTTCAACGGCGCAGCCGCGGCAGAGCAGTTCACGCTCTCGGCGAACGGAAGCCGGCTGAAGTTCTTCCGCGACGTCGGCAATGTGACGATGGACACGGCCGGGGTCGAGCGGGTCGACGTCAACGCTCTCGGCGGCGCCGACCTGGTCACCGTCAACGACCTGAGCGGAACCGACGTCGGCAGCGTCAACGTCGACCTCGCCGGCAGCCTCGGTGGGACGACGGGTGACGCGGCGGTCGACCGGGTGGTCGTGAACGGCAGCAACGGCAACGACGCGATCAAGATCGGTGGAGACACGTCCGGTGTCACCGTCTCCGGCTTGCGGGCGAAAGTGGCGATCCAGCATCAGGAGCCCACCGACAAGCTCGCGGTGAACGGTCTCGCCGGCGCCGACTCGATCGACGCCTCAGCGCTTGCGGCCGGCGCAATCGCACTCACGCTGGACGGCGGAGCGGGCGACGACACGATCGCCGGCGGCCAGGGCGTCGAGACCTCGGTCGGCGGCGACGGCAGCGACGTGATCGACGGCAACAAGGGCAACGACACCGCTCAGCTCGGCTCGGGTGACGACCTGTTCATCTGGGATCCGGGCGACGGCAGCGACATCGTCGAGGGCCAGGACGGCTCCGACACGATGCGCTTCAACGGCGCCAACGTCGCCGAGCGCGTTTCCTTGGTGGCCGACGGGAACCGGCTCGAGTTCTTCCGCGCCCCCGGCAACGTGACGATGGACACCGCCGGCGTCGAGCGGGTCGACTTCAACGCCCTCGGCGGGCCCGACAGCATCACCGTCGGCGACCTGACGGGCACCGACGTCGGCGCGGTGAACCTCGATCTGGCGTCGACGCTCGGAGGAGGGCAGGGCAACGGCCAGGCCGACCACGTCGTCGTCGAAGGCACGAACGACGGGGACCGGATCCGTGTCACAAATGGCGCCTCCGCCGTGGCCGTCTCCGGCCTGCGAGCACAGGTCGTGATCCAGCATCAGGAGCCGACCGACCAGCTCTCCGTGGATGGTCTCGGCGGAAACGACGACATCTCGGCGCCCACCCTCGCGGCGCAGGCGATCGCCCTCACGCTCGACGGGGGCGCCGGAGACGACTCGCTCTTCGGTGGCCTAGGCAACGACACCCTGCTCGGCGGCGACGGCAACGACTCTCTCAACGGATTCAGGGGCAACGACCGCGCCTTGATGGGCGCCGGTGATGACACCTTCTTCTGGGATCCGGGCGACGGCAGCGACGTCGTCGACGGCGAGGACGGCGCCGACACGATGCAGTTCATCGGAGCCAACGTCGCCGAGAAGATCGACGTCTCGGCGAACGGAGACCACGTCCTGTTCTCTCGCGACATCGCCAATGTGACGATGGACACCGCCGGGGTCGAGCAGATCGACTTCGAGGCCCTCGCCGGGTCCGACCTCGTCACGGTCAACGACCTGACTGGAACCGACCTCCGCACCCTGCAGGTCGACCTCGACGGCGGGGCTCCCGGCGGAGGCGACGGTGAGGCCGACCGCGTCGTCCTCAACGGCACCAACGGCGACGACGCGATCAGGGTCTTCGGCGACGCACAGGGCGTGAACGTGAAAGGCCTCGCCCCCTTCGTCGAGATCCTCCACCCCGAGGGCGCAAACGACCGCCTCGACATCAACACACTCGACGGCCACGACACGGTGGACTCGAGCGGCCTGGCTGCGGGGACGATCCAGCTCTTCGTGGACGGCGTGCTCGTTCCGTAGACCAAGAAATACGCGGGGCCCCCGATTGGGGGCCCCGCAAAAGCTGCGCTAACCAACTGACCACTCAGACGGAAAGGACCCCCATGAAACGCAAGATCACACGAGAACTGGCCAAGCGGCTGAGCGGAACGGTCGAAGTTCTCCTCCTATGGCAACCCGAAGCCGACCAGGTGGAGCTTTCTGTCCACGACTTGGCAACCGACGCGGGCTTTCACCTCGAGATCGCGCCGGCCAAGGCGATGGACGCCTTCTACCACCCCTACGCCTACGCGACCATGCGCGAGGACTCGTACCGGGCAGAGCAAGACGGGTGGATCGTCAATGGCTAGCGTCGAATCTCTCAAAGAGGCGCTCAGCATGCTCGTCGCAGAGCGGCAGGCGCTCCGCGAGCGGCATGCGGACCGCACCGAGCTCGAATCGAATCGACTCGCGCTCGTTGCCCGGCAACAGCAGTTCTCTCGCGCGCTGATCGATCGTTGCCTCACCGGAATGCGAGGGCAACCATGTTGATCTCTGCTGATCGCGGCTGCAAAAGGGTCGTGACTACTGTGTGTGTCTCATGTGGGCCGTCGAGCACAGCGTCGAGACGAGCGCGAGGGCACAGGCCGTCTGGCGGCTTTGGGCGGACGTCGACGGCTGGCCCGAGTGGAACGCGGGCGTCGAGCGGATCGAGCTTCGCGGTCCCTTCGCCCTGGGCAGCACGATCCTGATGACGCCGCCGGGCGACGAGCCCGTCGAGCTGCGCATCGCCGAAACCGTCGAGCCTGAGCTGTTCGTCGACGAGGCGAACGGCGGCGACTTCGTCGTCCGGACGACCCACCGGGTCGAGGCCGTCGGCGACGAACGCTCGCGCATCACCTATCGGACGGAGATCACGGGGCCGGCCGCCGAAACGGTAGGCCCGGAGATCGGTCCCGAGATCAGCGGTGACTTCCCGGAGGTGCTCGCAGCGCTGGCCTCGCGCGCTGAGGGTCGGGCCTGAGGCGCCGGATGGCTGTTCCTTCGTCTGTTGAGTGTTGAACTGCCGCTAATCGTCAGTCTTGAACGACGGTGCACACCTCACCGAATTTACGGTTGAAGGTCTGACCCGCGTGCGCGTTCGCTGTGTCGATCCCATGCCCCGCAGCGTCCGGGACTGATACGAAAGTCACCGGTCCTTCGCCGGGGACGTCGCAGACCCACTTCACGTTGGCGCCCGCGGATGCCGGCCACGCGAGGAAGAGTGTGACCGCGGTCGCAGCTCCCACTGCCTTGATCC
>Ga0207693_10005215_pt1 | contig 10882 bp, 9 predicted proteins | sample LARL81metaG_FD_184347 | JGI IMG/M metagenome (GOLD analysis project Ga0207693, IMG submission 184347) | Corn, switchgrass and miscanthus rhizosphere microbial communities from Kellogg Biological Station, Michigan, USA - LAR L8-1 metaG... | ecosystem: Host-associated > Plants > Roots >... | reverse complement strand
GAGTGTCGAGAGGAAGCCAACGGGCCGCGTCGTCTCACGATCGACGACGACCACATGCGTCGCCTCATGTTCGCTCATCAGCTGCGCAGCGCGCTGAAGCGTTTCGTCAGGGGCGACGACGAGAGCCGGCGTAATTGCCATGCCGCCTGCGGTGTGGTCATCGAGCTCACCGCTCAAGGCTGTTCGCGCGAGATCGAGATCCGAGACGACGCCCCACAGACCTGGCCCCTCTAGGTCGTCGCTGTCCTCGCCGAAGACGACGATGGCGTGGACTCGGTACAGCACCATCATGCGCGCGACGTTGCGGAGGGAGGCCTCCAGCGGACAGGTGAGGACTCCTCGGTGCATTGCCTCGGCCACCCTGATCGACGCGAGGTCGACTCGCGTAATCGTGGTGTTCATCGGGTCGGACATCGTTGCCTCCTTGGTCGATCCCACTCTCACGCTGGCGAGGCGACCAGCCATCGTGGGAACGCCGTAGCTGCGATCAGGTCTCTCGCGGATGGGGCCGAACCTTTGGCACCAGGTTCCGTAGAAGGCCGCGGCCGGAATCGGTCCGGGCGCGGATGTCGCATCTGCCGCCCGTAGCGATCGTCGCAGTGAGAGCGACCGACGATCGGAGGAGCCATGGCCGTCTACACAAAGGAATTCCGCACTGCACACGAGGAGATGCGCGAGCACGCGAGGTCGCTCAGGGACCTGGCCGCGCACGTGCCGGACCTGACCGATAGCGAGCGCCGAGTCGCGCATTCTCGAGTGGTCTCGTTGCTGGAGAGCCGCGTCGAGCCGCACACGAAGCTCGACGAGCTGCTCCTCTATCCGGCCGTCGCCGATCGTCTCGGCGACCCGTTGATAACGGCCTCGATGAACTACGACCACCTCGCGATCCGCCACTGGATCTCGGAGATCGAGCAGACTGACCCGAGGGACTCCGTCCGGCTTCAGCGTCTCCTGTACGGGCTCGACGCGCTGATTCGCGTCCACGTCTGGAAGGAGGAGGAGCTGTTCCTGGCGCCGCTCGAGTCGTCTTCGTGGCTCGCGACAGGCGCCTAGGACGTCAGCGCTGCGACTGGAGGTCGCGGGCCAGGTGTAAGAGCGCGTCCTGCTCGAGCGTGCGCGTGCGCCGTTCCGATAGGCGCATGCCATCGGCGAGCGCCGCGATCGGCGTTTCCTCCCGACCGAGGCCGAAGTGCCGGCGCACGATCTCGCGCTGCCTCGGCGCGAGGCGGCACACGGCGTTGCGGACGAGCTCGGCTTCCTCGTTCGAAAGCGTCTCCCTTTCAGGATCCGCTGCTGATTGGTCGGCGATGAGCTCCTCAAGCGTCGCGCCGCCGTCGGTCAGCGCCTCGTCCAGCGAGGCCGGCGCGCTTGCTGCGCACTGAGCCGCGCGGACAGCCTCTTCCGAGAACCCTGTCGCAGTCGTCAGCGCGGCGGGCGTGACAGCGCGTCCTCGGGCTGCTAGCTGCGCCGCGGCGTTCGCCAACAGTCGGCGCCGCTCGACGATGTGCTTCGGCAGCCTGACGAGACGTGCCTGCTCGGTCAACGCGTTGCGAATCGCGCGGCGAACCCGAAAGCGCGCGTACGCATCGAAGTCCGGCTGACGCCGGGAGTCGAAGCGGTCGATCGCCTCGAGGAGCCCGATCGACCCCTCCTGAACGAGGTCGTCGTACGGCAGACCGAGCCCGCGGTAATGGGCGGCGATCTGACGTACGAGTCCGAGATGCGCTGCAACGAGCCGTTCGCGCGCTCCGGCATCGCCCCGGCGTGCCGCGCGCACAAGCCTTCGGTGCCGACCGCTCTGCCACTCTCGTTGCGCCGGCGACCCGCGTGAAGCCATCGCCCTCCTTTCTCTAGGAGGCTATGGCGGTGCGACGGGGAGCACGTCCGAAAAAAGCCGCAGCGGCCGCGCTCCGACTACGGAACTTGCGCTCCTACTGGGCGGCGGCGCGGACGATGGCCGCGCCGCCGCCCGTGGTGCTTCCCGGTCAGTGCGCCATCAATGCGGCAGGGGCGCGGGGTGCCGCCTGCGCGACCACCGGTTGCAGAACGTCGGCGATCGTCGGCGTCCCGACCTCTTCCAGTTCGTAGCGGACATGCCTGACCGGGTGCCGGGACGTGATCAGCCGCGACAGGTCGATCGGCGTTCCGGTGACGACCACGTCGCATTGGGCGGCGTTGATCGTCTGCTCGAGCTCCTGGAGCTGCTCGTCCGAGTAGCCCATCGCCGGCAGGACGTTCGTCAGCTGCGGCCACTTCGCGAAGACCTCCTTCAGCGAGCCCACCGCGTATGGCCGCGGGTCGACGATCTTCGCGGCGCCCGCCTTGCGCGCGGCCACCAGGCCGGCGCCGAACGGCATTTCGCCGTGGGTGAGCGTCGGCCCGTCGTCCACTACCAGCACCACGCGGCCGAGCAGCTCGGGGCCGTACTCGAGTTCCGGAGGCGACTTGGCGAACACGATCGTCGCCATGGGGTTGACCGCCTCGATGTTCTCGACCACCTGCTCGACGTTGTGAGCCTCCGCCGAGTCGACCTTGTTCACGACCACGACGTCGGCCATTCGGAGGTTGGTCTCACCGGGATGGTAGAGGAGCTCGTGACCTGGCCTGAGCGGGTCGGCGACCACGATCAGAAGATCGGGAGCGAAGAACGGCAGGTCGTTGTTACCGCCGTCCCAGATGACCACGTCGGCGTCGGCTTCGGCCTGCCGCAGGATCGCCTCGTAGTCGACTCCCGCGTACATGACCATGCCCATCCGAACCGGCTCCTCGTACTCCTCGCGCTCCTCAACCGTGGGATGGGATGCGTCGATCTCCTCGAGCGTCGCGAAGCGCTGGACGCGCATCGCCTCGAGGTCTCCGTAGGGCATCGGGTGACGGACCAGCGCGACCTTCAGGCCTGCGTCGAGCAGGATCTGGCCGACCCGGCGGCTCGTCTGGCTCTTGCCGCACCCGGTGCGTACTGCGCACACGGCGACGACCGGCTTCGACGAGTGCAGCATTGTCTTGTCCGGCCCCATTAGCCGGAAGTCGGCGCCGGTCGCGAGGACGATCGACGCCTTGTGCATGACCGTCTCGTGCTTGAGGTCGGAGTAGCTCAAGATGACCTCGTCGACGTCGTGCTCGCGGATCAGCTGCGTCAGCTCCGCCTCGGGGCGAATCGGGATCCCTGCGGGGTAGCGCGCTCCCGCTAGGGCCGGGGGATACGTGCGCTCGTCGATGCCGGGGATCTGTGTCGCCGTGAACGCGACGACCTCGGTGTCGGGGTCCTCGCGGAAGGCGACGTTGAAGTTGTGGAAGTCGCGCCCGCCGGCTCCCATGATGATGATCTTTCGCATCTCGTTTCCTCCTTTCGGCGCGAGGGCGCCGGTGGGGCCGGCGCCCTCGCGGTTCGTCATTCCATTCCTAGGCCGACCGGCATCCGCCGTTCGCTCTCGCTCGGCGGGCGCAGCGGCCTCACAGGGCTGGTGAAGATCGCCTGGTCGAGGTCGAAGCCCTCGGAAACCGGCTCCGGCTCCTGCTTCGTGCGCCACTTCATCCACACGTAGACCGGGATGCCGAGCAGGAGCAGCATGAAGCCCTTGGCCAGCCACTCTTCGCCAGAGCCCCAGATCGCCCAGAGCGAGTAGGCGAAGGCGAGCCCGGCGATGACGGTGTCGCGCGTGAGCTTCGCCCAGCTGAACAGCTCGCGCTCGCGATAGAAGAGCACGACCTCTGCCGCCGCCGCGTAGGCGTAGGCGATGAGCGTCATCCACGTCGCCAGCAAGACGACGTCGGTGAAGCGATTGGCGAAGCTCTGGTTCCAGCCGTAAAGCACGAGGCCGCTGACGAGCACCGACGAGACGACTAGACCGAAGATCGGTGTTTTCCGCTCGCCGTGGACGCGTCCGAAGCGCTTTGGGAACAACCCGTCGTCGGCTGCCGCAAGCGAGACGCGCGCGGTCAGCATGATCCAGCCGTTGAGCGCGCCGAGCGTCGCGGCCATCGCGACCAGAGCGATCCACTTCCCCCACGTGAGTCCGAGGAAGGTCCCGCCCCAGATCGCGTTCGCGGCGTCGGCGAACGGCGCCGAGGAGCCCGCGAGCGCCGCCTGCGAAAGCACGCCCACGATCGCGACGAGCGCGACCAGGTATAGCAGCGTCGTCGCCAGCGTGCCGAGGATCGTCGCCCTCGGGATCGTCTTCTCGGGGTTCTTGACCTCCTCCGCCGGGACCGTGGCCGACTCCAGGCCGATGAACGCCCAGAGAGCAAGCGTCGCGGCCGCATTAACGTGCCAGTCGAAGCCGCCGTGCACAGTGAATGGCGTGTAGTTGCCGCCGTGGAGATAGAACAGGCCGGCGATGCCGATCACCGCCAGCGGCACGAACTTCAGCAGGGTGGTGAACACCTGCGCCATGCCCGTCTCGCGGGCGCCGGCGATATTCACCAGGGTGAAGAGCCAGATCGCGGCGACGGCGACGATCGCCTGGAGCCAGTTCGTCGAGTGTAGGCGGCCCCAGAAGACGCCGAGGTAGCCGGCGAACGCGACCGCGATCGCGGCGTTCCCTACCCAGGCGGCGATCCAGTACGCCCAGGCGGTTTGGAAGCCAACGAAGTCGCCGAACGCGCGGCGGGCGAAGTAGTACGGCCCACCGGTCTTTGGGTGCGCCCGGCCGAGGTTCGCAAAGACGAGCGCGAGCAGCATTGCGCCGACGGCGGTCAACGTCAGCGCCACGATCGACGCTGGGCCGGCCTCTCCGGCCAGGACTGCCGGGAGCGTGAAGATCCCGGAGCCGACCATGTTGCCGATCACGAGCGCCGTCGCCATCCAGAGCCCCATCGAGCGCTTCAGGCGAGGTGGCGCGGTGCCGTTCCGCGCTCGGCTGATTGTTGGTGTTGCGATTGCCATCTCGTCCTCCTCTCAGCAGGGCTCGGCGTCCGGGTTGATCCCGAGGGCCAAGTGCTCGATCTCGAGCTGGCGCGGCTCGAGGTGCGCGCGAGGCGCGTGGATCTCGAGCTGGCCGTGCTTGTACAGAACCCTCAACTCCTCGAGTACGGCGTCGTCGGGGAGCCGGAATGTCTCCTCGAGGCGCTCGTGTAGGCGAAACGCCTTGCCGTCGTCCTCGCGGGTCGCGACCTGGTCGCCGCGAACCGTGAGCCGGGGGCCTAGCACCTCGACCGTCAGCTCGGACTCCGTGAAGTCGGAGACATCGAGCTCGATCAGGTACTCGCTTTCCTGTTCACGCACGTTCGCGTGCGCCGGTAGCTGGTGGCCGTTGCCGACCGCTTGCATGGCAGCCATGGCTTCCTCCTTTCGTCACCTTCCGATCTGCGGCAGTGCCGCCGTGGGGCTCAGCGAAAGGCCCGTGCCCAGGCGCGGGGAACTACTGAGCGGCGGCGAGCGCGAGCCGCCTGGCGCGCCAGAGCTCGTCCGCGCCCCACACGATCACTGGGAACGGGAGCAGCAGCAGTAGGGCATCCCAGGGCGGCAACGCCATGCCGAGCGGCGCGGCCAGCGGCGTTGAGACGATCGCGGCGGCGAACACGAGCTCGAAAGCGATGCCCCAGAGTAGGAGGCGGTTCGTCGTCAGCCCCACCTCACGCAGGGAGCTTCGCTCGGTGCGGGCGGCGACGGCAGTCCCGACCTGGCAGGCCACGATGCCGAGGAACGTCATCGTCGTCGCTTGGAGGTAGGCGTGGTGAAGTGGAGAGTGCTCGTCCGTCGCATCGCCGAGCGACCAGCCCGCTCCGAGGAGGACGTAGAAGAAACCGCCGAGGACGAGCAGTGCCGAGATGACTCCGAGGAAGAGCCAGGCGCGAACGAGCATCTGCTTCCGGATGACCCCTTCGCTGCGAGGGCGCGGAGGCTGATCCATCAGTCCGCGCTCCGCGGGCTCGCGGCCGAGCGCCAGCGCGGGAAGGGTCTCGGTGCCAAGGTCGATCGCAAGGATCTGGATCACGGTCAGCGGTAGCGGGATCAGGGCGCCCGAGAGCGCGAAGGCCAGGAACGGAACGACCTCGGGTGTCGCGTGGGCGAAGATGTAGAAGACGAACTTGCGGATGTTCGCGTAGACGCGCCGGCCCCCCTCAACCGCCTTCACGATCGACGCGAAGTTGTCGTCGGTCAGGACCATCGTCGCGGCTTCGCGCGCAACCTCGGTGCCGGCGACGCCCATCGCGACCCCGATGTCGGCGCGCCGGAGCGCAGGCGCGTCATTGACCCCGTCGCCAGTCATAGCGACGACTTCGCCCTGGGCGCGCAAGGCCTCAGCGATGCGCAGTTTGGTCTCGGGCGAGGAGCGCGAGAAGACAAGTTCGCGGCGCTCGGCTAGCAGTCGATCGAGGTCGCGGTCGGCCAGCTGCTCAAACTCGTCTGCGACGACGACGTCGTCCTCGTCGACGTTCAGCCCGACTCTCCGTGCCACCTCGAGTGCGGTCAACGCGTGGTCGCCGGTGACGACGATCACGCGGATCCCTGCGCGGTGGCAGGCTCCGACGGCCGAGCGGATCTCTGCCCGCGGCGGATCGAGCATGGCGACGAGCCCGACGTAGTCGAGGTCGCGTTCGACCTCGTCGCGCTCGCCGACCGTGTCGAGCCCACGGCGCGCAAGGGCAAGCACCCGCAGGCCCTTCGCCGCGAAAGCGTCTGCCATGGACAGTGCTTCCGCGCGCTCGTCTTCGCGCAGCGCACAGCGCGCAAGGACCTGCTCCGGTGCGCCCTTCGTGTAGGCGACCAGCGCTTCCTCGTCATCGACGGTCGTCATCAGCTTCCGTACCGAGTCGAACGCGAAGAGCGTGCGACGCCGACGCTCGCGGGTCGAGATGCGCACGTCACGGCCGTGCCCTTGCGCGAAGGCAAGCAGCGCCACTTCCGTGGGGTCTCCGGAGACGCGCTTGCCATCCGCGTCGACCTCCGCGGTTGCACACGAAGCAGCGACGTCCGCAAGAGCATCGACGTCTCCCGTGCTGTCGACGACGCGCATCCGGTTCTCGGTCAGGGTCCCGGTCTTGTCGGTGCAGATGACCGTCGTCGAGCCGAGCGTCTCCACCGCGCTCAGGCGTTTCACCAGAGCGCCGTCCTTGGCGAGTGCCCGCACGCCGACGGCGAGCGCAAGCGTGATCGTCGGCAGGAGCCCCTCCGGGACGTTGGCGACGAGCAGCCCGACCGCAAAAACGAGTGCGTCAGTGAACGGAAGGCCTGCCAGCAGGCCGAGCGGGAGGAACGCGGCCCCGACGACAACGGCGACGAGCGCGATCACCTTTGCGACTCGTCGCACCTGCGCCTCGAGCGGGCTCTCCTCGCGTCCCACGCGTTCCGAGAGCGCTGAGATTCGTCCGAGCTCGGTCTGCATTCCGGTGGCGTAGACCAGTGCGCGCGCCTGGCCGCCGGTGCAGCTCGTGCCGCTGAAGACGAGGTCGCTCGCCTCGAGCAGGATGGCCGTCTCGGGCTCGCCCGCTTCCCTGACGATCGGGACGGATTCGCCGGTCAGCGCAGAAGCGTCGATCTGCAATCGCCCCGCGACGAGGCGCGCATCGGCGGGAACGCGGTCACCCTCCTCAAGCTGGATCACATCGCCAGGCACGAGGCTCCGGGCGTCGATCAGGCGACGGCTTCTGTCGCGGACGACTGCAACCTGCTCGGGGAGGAAGGCTGCCAACGCTTCCACGGCGCGCTCTGCCTGCCGTTCCTGGAGGAGGGCAAATGCGGCGTTGAGGAGGATCACCGCGACGATTGCGGCGGCAAGGACCTCAGTTCCTGCCGCCCAAGCGAGCACCGACGCGGCCCACAGGAGAAGCGCCAACGGGTGTGTCAGCTGCGCTACGACACCGCGCCACCAGGGGCCACCGCCGCGGCGCACTATCTCGTTCGGTCCGTACTCGATCAGCCGCCGTGCCGCTTCCCGAGCGGAGAGTCCGTCCCGGCGAGAACGGAGGTCGGCGAAGAGCGTTGCTTCCGGCGCGAGCGGGTTCGGCGGCGCGGCAGGGGTCCCGGCTGCCGGACGCACAGTTGTCTGTCGAGTCTCGATCAACGCGTCGCTCCTTCGTGCTCGTCGGAGCGTCGCTTTGCCAGGCCTGCAAGACATCCGCGCTGGCGCGGACTCGGACTACGGCTTCTCCGATGTTGTGCGTCGTCGCAGCGCCTGCGGCCGGTTGAGGTCGAGCGCGATCGCGAGGATCAGCGTCGCCGCCCACCAGTTCAGTGGGTCGAATCTGAGCGCCTCGTGGTCACCGATAAGGTCGGCGACCAGCCAGACCACGAACCAGATGATGGTCATGGGTTCACCTCCTCCTTTCTCGATCCCGTTCTCTCGCGCGGCGACTCGGCGCATCGGTCCCGACGCGCAGCGCACGCGCGGAGAACTACGGAGCCGGTTGGGCTTCGAGCGGGGGATGAGACTTTGGAATGACTGAGTCGTCATTGAAGGTCGTCATCGCCGGCGCCGGCGTCGCTGCCCTCGAGGCGGTCTTGGCATTGCGCGCGCTCGCGCGTGATCCGCTCTCGATTGAAGTCGTCGCACCCGAGCCCGAGTTCGTGTACCGGCCGCTCGCCGTCGCCGAGCCGTTCCTTGCCGGCGAGGCCTTGCGGTTCCCACTCGCGCGGCTTGTTGAGGAGGCGGGAGCCACGCTGCGGCAGAGCCGCGTGACTCGCGTCGATCTTCGCCGCCGGGAGATAGACGTCGAAGGAGGCTCGAGCGTTTCGTACGACGCGCTGCTCGTCGCGCTCGGGGCACAACTGCGTGAAGCCGTCCGTGGTGCGCTCACGTTTGTCGGACCTGACAGCAGTGTCGCCCTTAGGAAGGTGCTCGACCAGGCGCTGGAGGGTGACGTTCGGCGAATCGCCTTCGCGGTGCCTGCGGGCGTTGCGTGGCCTTTGCCTCTCTACGAGCTCGCCTTGCTGACGCGTTCGCTCCTTGTCGACCACGGCGCGATTGACGTAGACGTCCTACTCGTCAGTCCCGAGGCGGGGCCGCTCGCGCTATTCGGTCGTGAGGCGAGCGATGCGCTGGCTGAACTGCTTGACGCACGCGGGGTTACATGCCACCACTCTGCGGTGCCGCTCTCGTTCGAGGGCGGCGTGCTGCGCACCGCGCCCGACGGGGCGATAGAGGCTGACGCTGTCGTCGCTCTCCCGCACCTCGTGGGGCCGCGGCTGGCCGGTTTGCCTTCAGACGCCCATGGTTTCGTGCCGATCGACGAGCACTGCAGCGTCGGCTCAGGGACGGATGTTTACGTAGCGGGAGACGCGACGACGTTCCCGCTCAAGCAGGGTGGGATCGCGGCGCAGCAGGCAGACGTGGCTGCGGCTTCGATCGCGCGCCTCGCCGGGTCGCCGGTCGAGCTTCTCTCCTTCAGGCCCGTCCTGCGCGGCTTGCTGCTGACGGGGATGGCGCCACGCTTCCTTCGATCCGAGCGCGGAACCTCTCGCTCGGTCGTTGACACGGAACCACTCTGGTGGCCGCCGGCAAAGATCGTCGGCCGCTACCTCGCACCGTTCCTCGCGTCCAAGCTCGATCTCTCGGTAAAGGCATCACGGCCGGCTGCCGGCGCCGTCCCGGTCGAGCTGGAGCTCGAGGGCGGCCACTGGACCCACGTTTAGCGCTGCGGCTTTGCCGCAACCCCGCTCCGCGCCGCTTCTGATGTCACCCTCCAGTGCGTACGCCACGATTCGTCGCATGCGCGTGAGCTACGGAGTGGTGTGGTGCGAGGGCGAGGGCGAGGAAGCGCTCTCGCGCGGGAAGCTCGAACTGCTGCCACGAGGGCTCAGGCTCGACGGGCTCACAGGCGCCGATCACGCCGTGCGCGAGATCGCCTACGACGACCTCGCGGAAGTCCGCGTGGGCCGCTCGAGGGCAGAGCGTCTCAAGGGCAGCCCGACGCTCGTGCTCGAACGCCGCAGCGGTCCCCCGATCCGCGTCGCTGCCGCTTCGCAGTCCTGGGTCGTAAACGAGCTGGTCGAGCGACTCGTCGCGCTCGCGCTCGCCGAAGCAAGGCAGTCGTAACAACCGTTACCAGGTCTTGAGCGCCCGCTCGGTGGCGCGCGTGCGGAGGCGGACACGGGCATCGACGGCGACACAGCCGTCAGGCCCGGCGATCACCGGGTTCAGGTCGAGCTCACTCACTTCGGGAACGTCCTCTGCAAGACGCCCAAGGCGATGCAAGAGGTCTTTCAGCGCAGCGCCGTCGGCACGTGGTGAGCCGCGGTAGCCCGCGACGAGGCACCCTGCCTTGCCACCCGTGACCAACTCCTCCGCGTCCACGTCGGTGAGCGGTGCGACCCGGAAGGTGGCATCGCCGATCAGCTCTGCATAGACGCCGCCGGGGCCGAATGCGACGAGTGGGCCGAAGACCGGATCCTGAACGACACCCGCGAGCAGCTCTGTGCCCCCCTTTAGATACTGCTGGACGATCACCGGGGTGCCGATCCGCGCGACGGCTTCGCGCATCTGCACTTGGTCCTGGAGGTCGAGCGCGATCCCGCCGCTCTCGGTCTTGTGTGCGCCCGGCGCCGCCGTCTTGACCACAACCGGGAAGCCAATTTCAACGGCCGCCGCGAGAGCCTCGTCGGTGCTGTCTGCACTCCGCTCGGTCACGAGTGGGATCCCGTAGGCGGAGAGCAGCGTCCGCGTCTGAGCCGGGTCGAGCCAGCCTTCGCCTGCCGCGTCCACGACGGCGTGGACCGCGGCCCGATCAATGTCTTCGGGCTGCGGCACGTTCCCGGCCGGGCGCCGGAGCCACTCGGCCCTGTCCGCAACCAGGCCCAGCGCGCGGGCCGCGGACTCCGGGTAGGCGAAGCTCGCAACGCCCGACTCGAGCAGCTCGAGCGGCGTGCCTTCGGCACTCATCACCGCCGCGAGCACCGGCTTGTCGGTGTGCATCGACTCGACCGCGCGCCGGATCGCCGCGG
>Ga0207693_10005214_pt1 | contig 10882 bp, 5 predicted proteins | sample LARL81metaG_FD_184347 | JGI IMG/M metagenome (GOLD analysis project Ga0207693, IMG submission 184347) | Corn, switchgrass and miscanthus rhizosphere microbial communities from Kellogg Biological Station, Michigan, USA - LAR L8-1 metaG... | ecosystem: Host-associated > Plants > Roots >... | reverse complement strand
CTGACCTTTGGGTACGTGCCCGACCCGGAGTCCATCTTTCAGGGCGTACGAAAGCTTCCGCCCGGGCACGTGCTGACGCGCGATCGCGACGGGCGAGTGAGCCTGACGTGTTACTGGTCGCCGATCCGGATCCAACAGCAAGCCATTGAAGAGGGGGAAGCGCTCGAGGAGCTACAACGGCTCCTGGACGATTCGATCGCTTGTCATCTGGAGTCCGACGTCCCGCTCGGCGCGTTCCTTTCCGGTGGCATCGATTCATCGGCTGTCGTCGGCTTGATGAGCCGATTGGTTGACCAACCGGTCCGCACGTTCTCCATAGGATTCGGCGAGGCCGAGTTCAACGAGGCGCCGCACGCCGCGCGCGTGGCAAAAGCGTTAGGTACGGAGCACACCGAGCTAATCGTGCGGCCTGACGTCGATGCGCTGGTCGAAGACGTCGTCCGGAGTTTCGACGAGCCGTTCGGAGATTCGTCGGCGTTGCCGACATATCTCGTCGCGCGACTGGCCCGGCAGCAGGTGACTGTTGCGCTCTCGGGAGACGGAGGCGATGAGCTCTTTGCCGGGTACGCTCGATACAAAGAGCTGTTGAGCCGCGCCGAGCTCCGGCCGGCCGCGCTGCGCGCGTTGATACGCGCAGGCGCACGCACTCTCCCGCACGCGACGCTGGGTCGCAACCGTCTGCTCGATCTCGGCCGCACCACATGGGGACGCTATGCCGCGACGATCGCTACGGCACCAGGCGTCGACGACGGAGGCGTTGCGCAACGCGACATCGCCGACGATCTCGGGGAGCTCGACAGGCTGATCGAGCCGTGGACGCGTGACACGGCGGGACGCGACTTCGTGACGCGGATGATGCTCGTCGATCTCCAGAGTTACCTGCCGGGTGACATCCTGACCAAAGTGGATCGAATGAGCATGGCCGTGTCGCTCGAGGCGCGCGTGCCATTGCTGGATCACACGGTGGTCGAGTTTGCGCTCTCGCTGCCGCAGCAGCTGACAATTCGCGACGGGGAATCGAAGTGGCTTCTCCGACGGGCCGTGAGTGGTGTCGTGCCGCGGTCCGTTTTCCAGCGCCCGAAGCAAGGCTTCGCAGTGCCGCTTCAACACTGGTTCCGGCGCGAGTTGCGGCATCGTGTGGAGGGGCTGCTTCGCCACGACTCACCGATCTATGAATTTGCCGATTTTGCTGCGGTACAACGTACAGCCGCCGAGCATCAGTCGTATCGGCGCGATCACAGTTTGCTCATCTGGCGGCTGCTCGTCCTCGACCTCTGGCTCCGAGCGCTCAGTCGTGGCGAGCTGTCCCTTTCCTCGAACGCAGAGCTCACGGCGGTTATCGATGCGCGCGTACACGCTTAGTACTCCCGTTGTCGCGCTCGCACTGCTCACGTTGTGCAGCGCCTGCAAATCTCACGGCTCGAACCGGGATGCACCTGACGAGCTCGATGGCGAGGTAGCGAGCGGGAAGTCCGCGAGCGCGGCGGCGGACGATACGGGCCCGCCGGAACTGCCGCGAACGTTACTCGATACTCGCGAGGTGCCGGCGACAGGCCGGCGCATCATTGTCCCTCGCGGCGGTGACGTACAACGCGCGCTGGACGACGCAAGGGCGGGCGACGTCATTCTTCTCGAAGCGGGCGCGCAGTTCGTCGGGTCGTTCAAGCTTCCGGTGAAGGATGGCGCGGGTTGGATCACGATTCGCTCGTCGGCAGCGGACGCGGAACTGCCGCCGGAGGGAGTCCGCATGGATCCCAGTTATGCGGCAAAGCTGCCGAAGCTCGTTACACCTAACGATGATCCGGCTCTTGTCGCGGCGGCCGGGGCCCACCATTTCCGGATCGTGGCAGTTGAAATCACGGCCGCACCGAATGTGACCCGAAACTCGGCGTTGGTTCTCTTCGGTGGAGGACGCCGCGACCAGCGCCGGCGCGAGGACGTACCACATCATCTCATCATCGACCGCTCATACGTCCATGGCCATGCAACCCTCGCGACAAAGCGATGCGTTGCGTTGAACAGCGCATTCAGTGCCGTCATCGATTCCTATCTCGCAGACTGCCACGATAAGGGGTTCGACGCTCAGGCGATCTGCGGGTGGAACGGCCCGGGCCCCTTCAAGATCGTGAACAACTACCTCGAGGGCTCAGGGGAGAATGTGATGTTCGGTGGCGGCGATCCGGGAATTCAGGGCTTGGTACCATCGGATATCGAGGTTCGCCACAACCATTTCTTCAAGCCGCTCGCCTGGAAAGGTGTGTGGACGGTGAAGAATATCTTCGAGCTCAAGAACGCACAGCGAGTACTCGTCGAAGGCAATGTATTCGAGAACAACTGGGTCGACGCGCAGGACGGGTTCGCCCTCATGTTCAAATCCGAGAATCAGGACGGCACCGCACCATGGACGGTGACCAGGAACGTCACCGTCCGGTACAACAAGATCTTCAACTCGCCCAGCGGTGTGAACATCGGTGCGAGCTATAACAACGCGGTCGAGGGGGCGAATCGCATTCTCATCGAACAGAATCTCTTCGATCGCATTGGTCCACCGGAGCTGGGAGGCGGGGGACGGCTCTGGGAGTTGGTCGACGATCCGAGCGATCTCACTTTCGACCACAACACGGCCTTCGCGACGAGTAGCGCACTCATGCTCACGGCGTTGCAGAAGACTTTCGTGACGATACGAAACAATGTGCTTGCGCGCGGTGAGTATGGATTCTTCGGTAGCGGGCAAGGGGAGGGGAATCGCGCGATAGACTATTATCTTCGCGCGTCGGTGATCACTCACAATGTGATCATAGGCGCAAAGGCCGATATGTATCCAGCAGGGAATTTCTTCCCCGAGCGTATCGCCGACGTCGGCTTTATCGCACCTAACGAAGGTGATTATCGGCTCGCGCGTGGGAGCCGCTACAAGCACGGCGGAACGGATGGTCGCGATGTCGGCGCCGACATCGACAGCCTCAATGCGGCCATTGCGGGTGTCGTACACCGCTAGCTACTCGCGGAACGGGGCGACGATGCTGCTCGTCGCCGTTGCCGCGGTGTTCGTCCGGTTCGGCGAGCGCACGGCGCTGGCTCCCGATGCCTTGTCACCATCGCGACCGCCGGCATCGCGCCCGATGGATCCTGAGCTACCGCGGCGTTTTCTCGACACGCACTACAGCCCGCCGACGGGACGGACCATCGTCGTGCACGCGGGCGGCAACCTGCAGGCGGCACTCGACTCAGCCCGCCCGTGCGATGTCGTGACGCTCGAGTCCGGTGCCACCTTCTCCGGCTCATTCATTCTGCCTAACAAGTCTGGCGCCTGCTGGATAACGATTCGAACGGCGGCGGCGGACAACCGCTTACCCGCTCAAGGTACTCGCATAACGCCGGCGTATGCGACTCTGATGCCGAAGCTCGTGAGCCCGAATAATGGCGCGAGTGCGCTCGGCACCGCGCCAGGCGCGCACAATTATCGGCTGATCGGTCTGGAGCTCACGACCGCGGCGGCGGTCACGGAAACCAACAGTATCATCTCGCTCGGCGACGGTAGTGCGGCGCAAAACACAATCGATCGGGTGCCGCACGACTTGATTCTCGACCGCGTATATGTCCACGGGCATGCGAGACTCAACTTGCAACGTTGTATCTCGCTCCAGAGCGCGTCGAGCGCCGTGATCGACTCGTACCTCGCCGAGTGTCACGGGAAGGGATTCGACAGCCAGGCGATTTGTGGCTGGAACGGACCAGGCCCGTTCAAGATCGTGAACAATTATCTGGAGGGTGCCGGTGAGAACATCATGTTCGGGGGCGCGGATCCGGCGATCGCGAACCTCACGCCGTCAGACATCGAAATCCGACAAAACCACTTAACGCGTCCGCCGGCGTGGAAGGGTGTCTGGACCGTTAAGAACCTTCTCGAGCTGAAGCATGCCCAACGAGTCCTCATCGAGGGCAATCTCTTCGAAAACCACTGGCTCGATGGCCAAGACGGTTCAGCCATTGTCCTCAAGTCGGTCAATCAAGATGGCAAGGCGCCCTGGTCCGTAGCGCGTGATATCACTTTTCGCTTCAACAGGCTCCGCAACATCGCCGGCGGTGTGGCCGTGGCCGCGCATCCGGAAGCCCATCCGGCTGTTCCGGCGAGCCACATGAAGTTCACCGACAACGTGTTCGACAACATGAACGTCGGCGTATTCACGGGGAATGGCCGCCTCTTCCAATTGTTTGGCGAGTTGGACGACATCATCATCGAGCACAATACCGCGTTCACGTCGCACTCCGTAATCCTCTTTTCGGCGCTGCCGCAGATTACCAATTTTGTCTTTCGCGACAACCTAACGACGCACGGACAATACGGTGTGTTCGGCAGCGACTTCGGTGAGGGAGTGGCGGCCCTGGATCACTACGTCGCGCTGGGATACTCGTTTGAGCACAACGTCATCGTCGGCGGGACGAGCCGCGGATATCCGGCGCGAAACGCCTATCCGGCGACCGTCGCGGATGTTGGATTCGTCGATGTCAGGCGGGGCAACTATCGCCTGAGCACGACGAGCCGCTTTGCGAAGGAAGCGAGTGACGGACGTGATCCGGGCGCGAATATCGACGCTGTCGATCGCGCCACGAGCGACGTCCCGTAACCACTTGCTCAACGCCCGAGGCGGCGTGATCCATGCACTCACGACGGCACTTGTCGGTGGGATGCGGCGTTCAGGAGAATTGGGAGGGTACGTTGCAAAGTGTGGCGGAGTTAGGCGCGAGTTGCGCGGCGCGGCGCATCGGGAGGGGAGTGACGACATGTGTGGCATCGTAGGCGTCCTCGCGCTTGATCGGCCCGTTGATGAACGCCTCGTTCGCGGCATGACGGCCTCGCTGCGCCATCGCGGGCCGGACGCTGAAGGCATCTACATCGCGGGCGCCGTTGGATTAGGATTTCGCCGACTAGCCATACTCGACCTCACGACCGCGGGCGATCAGCCGATGCTCAGTTCCGACGGGCAGCTCGCTCTCGTTTTCAACGGCGAGATCTACAACTACGTGGAGTTGCGCGGCGAGCTGCAGAGCCTCGGTCATCGTTTCCGTTCGACGGGCGATACCGAGGTACTCCTGCACGCCTATCTGCAATGGGGAAGGGACTGTCTGCGACGCCTGAACGGCATGTGGGCATTCCTGATCCACGACACACGTACCGGTACGATCTTCGGGTCGCGTGACAGGTTCGGCGTCAAGCCGCTCTACCGCTGGCAGTCGCGCGATGCTGTGCTGCTTGCTTCCGAGATCAAAGCGATTCGCGCTTCGGGGCTTCATCGCCAAGGCGTAAACTGGACGGCCGTCTCTCGACTTCTGCACCGGCGCCTCGATCTCGTGGAAGAGACGGGCGAGACGTTCTACGCCGGCATTGAACAGGTTCCCGCGGGATCGGCGTTCGAGTTGCGGGCCGACGGAGAGCTGAGGGAGTGGCGGTTCTGGTCACTCGATCAACTGCCAGAGATCACTGTTACAGATCCACCGGCGCAATTTCGCGAACTCTTCCAAGACGCTGTGCGACTGCGCATGCGCAGCGACGTGCCTGTCGGCGTGTCGTTATCCGGTGGCATCGACTCGACATCGATCATTTCGGTGATGGCGTCTCACAGGACCGCCGCGGGCGCTGTGGAACCGGGCGCATCTCTCGAAGCCTTCTCATTCATGAGCGCCGAGTTCGACGAGGAGCCGTATATCACGCAGGTTCTCGAGCAAACACGGGCGCAGCTCCATCGCGTCGAAATGGACTCGCGACAGTTATGGGACGACCTCGCGCGCTTGCTCTGGTTTCAGGATGAGCCGGTGCATTCGGCACCGGCACTGGTTGGCTTCTACATCTATGCCTTGGCGGCGGCCAACGGGGTGAAGGTTGTTCTTAGCGGCCAGGGCGCTGACGAGGTGAGCGCGGGCTATCCCAGTTATTTCGCCGAGTACTGGCTCTGGCTTCTCCGCCGCGGAAAGCTGTGGCGCCTTCGACAGGAGATCGATGGGTTCGCGCGCGTTCACGGTCAGTCCCGAACAGGCCTGCTGCGCCGAACACTGAGACAATACTGTGGCGTTCAGCTGCGTCGCAACAAGCATTACAGAACGCTCATCAAACGATGGCGCAGGCCGTCGCCTGAAGCCGGAGCGTGGTTCAAACCGGAGATACAGCGGCTGGCGGGCGACGCTGGTGACGAGTCCCACGCGAGCCTCGACGCCGCGCTCAGGCAATCTGTGGAGCGCGCGCCGCTTCCCCTCTATCTGCGCATCGAAGATCGCAACTCGATGGCGCATTCGGTTGAAGCACGCTTGCCTTTCATGGATTACCGGCTCGTGTCGCTCGTCTTCAATCTCGGCCCGGAGTGGAAGCTCCGTGGCCCGTGGAACAAATACGTGGTGCGTGAAGCCATGCGCGGTTGCATCCCGGAGGCGGTGCGTACGCGACCGGACAAGATGGGCTTCCCCGTTCCGGCGGCACGCTGGTTCCGAACGAGCCTCTACGAACCTCTGCAGGACCTGCTGGCGAGTCGAAGCACGCGTGACCGAGGTCTGTACAACGTCGATGTGATTCGTCGCGACCTGGAAAAACATCGTGAGGGAACGATCGACGTTGCTAATGGTCTGTTCAACGTCACCCAGCTCGAGAGCTGGCTGGCGTTGCCGGCTAACGACAGCACCGTTAGGCAGATCGCATTATGACGTCCGTGACCGACGCCGCGAGCACCGCTGCGCCTCCGCTTCCGGCGACGGAACCGCCACCGACGTCAGTGCTCGATCGCGCGCTCATTCGCGGCCTGGCGTGGACAGGTACCGTGAAGTGGGGGAGCCAACTCGTTGCATGGGTCGCGACGCTGTTCGTCGCTCATGTGCTCGTGCCGTCGGACTACGGCATTCTTGCAATGTCCGCGGTCTTTATGGGTCTCGTAACATTGCTCAGCGAGTTCGGGTTCGGCGCCGCCGTGCTGGTATTGCGTGATTTGCAACACGAGCAGGTGGCGCAGACGAACACGTTGTCACTCTTCTTCGGGGCCGCGGCGGCAGGAATTGCGTGCCTTCTTGCCGCTCCACTCGGACACTTCTTCAGCGCGCCGGCACTGCCCCCGGTGGTCGTCGTCCTCAGCACCGGATTCATCATCAACGCTTTCCGTACCGTTCCCCAATCCTTGCTGCAGAGAGAACTGCGATTCAAGCTCCTCGCCTGCATCGACGGTGTTCAATCGCTTGTTTCGTCATGCAGCATGGTCGTCCTCGCACTCCTCGGCTTCCGGTACTGGACGCTAGTCCTCGGTGGACTCCTTGGCGCGGCCGTCGCCACGGTGCTAGTCCTGATCGCGAGACGGCACTCTTTCGCACGGCCGCACCTCCGATCGTTGAGCGTGGTAACCATGTACGGCTGGCGGATGGTCGTGACCCGCGTGTCGTTCTACGTCTACTCGAGTGCAGATCTCTTTGTCGCCGGAAAGATCCTCACGAAGAGCGCACTCGGCGCATATGGCTTTGCCGTCAGTCTGGCGACGATGCTGCCGGAGAAGATTCTCGCGCTCGTTTCGAGCATCACGCCCTCGATCTTCTCATCTGTGCAAACACAGGAGGGGAGCCTGCGGCGGTATCTCCTTTCGGTCACCGAAGGCCTGTCGCTTGTGGTCTTCCCGGCAACACTTGGCCTCGCTGCGGTGAGCCGCGAATTTGTGTTAGTAGCGTTAGGCGAGAAGTGGCGCCCGATGATTGCCCCGATGCAGGTTCTCGCCGCCTATGCGGGATTTCGCTCGATTGCGTCGCTCCCCGGCAACCTCCTCAATGTCATCGGTGAGATCCGATTCTCGATGTGGGTCCAAGTCGCTGGCGCCCTGACACTGCCATTTGCATTTTACGTCGGCAGTCACTGGGGACCCGTAGGCATTGCCAGTGCATGGGTCGTGATCCATCCGCTCGTTAACGCGCCACTCTACTGGCGCACCTTCAAGCGGATCGGTCTCTCGGCGCGTCGGTACCTCGATGCCATCTTGCCCGCGCTGTGCAGTTCCGTCGTTATGCTCATCGCAGTCGTCCTTGTGCGCCGCGCCGTCCCCGCCACCTGGTCGACGCTCGCACTTCTCGCGGTCGAGATCATAACAGGCCTGATCGCATACCTGGCCACGCTCGTCGCCATGCGACGCGATCGCATCAGCGGCTTCTATCGCGCGTTGAAACTGCTCCGGAGCTGAGACCGATGTCGATGGCTGCGACAGGAAGCTTCGACCGCCCGCAACCGCACATCGTCACCGGCGATGAGGCAACGGCGCCCGAACATCGATTGTTGCTCATCACGGCTGCCTTTCCGCCGGACCCCCGATCTGGCTCCCTGCGCTGGCAGAAGCTCTCGCGATATGTCGTGGCACGAGGCTGGGGTCTCGACGTCATCACCGCGGATCCGTCCGAGATCGAGTTCCCCGATCAGGCTCTCGTCAAGGAGCTGCCGTCAGGCATCAGAGTCTTTGGCTTGCGTACCGAGCGACCGCGGCTCGAGCGGATCGTGCGGAGCATCTGGCAGTTCTACGGACGCCGGAGAGACCGCGCGCGCAGCGTGCCGCCCGCGAGTAGCGGCGCCGAATCGGGAGCGGCGACGCCGTCGCCGAGCCGCCGGCCCGAGTCGGTCGGACGATCGGACATTCGGTGGTCGCTACGGAGTCCGCGTGAGCTCGTTAGGGCCTTTTACGCATGGGCGGATTTCGCTCAAGGGAAGAAGTGGGCGCGCGACGCGGCCGCGCTTGCGGGCCAGTTGATCGAACCCGGTGTGCACGAGGCGATAATCACATCGGGCCCACCACACATGGCGCACGAGGCCGGCCGTCTCGCTGGTCGTGCGAGCGGCCTGCCGTTCGTGATGGACATGCGGGATCCATGGAGTCTCGTCGAGCGAGTACCCGAGCACTTCGGAAGTCCGGTGTGGCTCGCTCTCGCGAGGCGCTTCGAGCGGCGTAGCATTGGTGACGCTGCAATCATCGCGACGAACACGGAGCCATTCCGACGTGCCATGTGTGATCGCTACCCGCACGCACGGGAGCGTATCATGACCGTGATGAACGGTTACGACGATGGAGCCGTGCCGCGGTCCGATCATGGCCACCGCTTCGTGGTCGGATACGCCGGAGCCATCTATCTCGATCGCGACCCTCGGCCACTGTTTCGCGCGGCCGCTTACGTCGTGGACGAATTGAAGCTCACGCCGGCGGACTTTGGAATCGAGTTCATCGGGCACGTGGCGAGCTTCGGTTCGAGCACGCTAACGGATCTGGCGCGTGAGGAGGGTCTCGACGGATATGTAACTGTCGGCTCGCGGTTGCCACATCGGGTCGTCATGGAGTTTCTCTCCAAGGCCGCCATGCTCGTGAGTCTCCCGCAGGACAGCGACCTTGCGATTCCCGCCAAGATCTTCGAGTACATGCGGTTCGATGCGTGGCTTCTCGCATTGGCAACGCCGGAGAGCGCGGTCGGTCTCTTACTCGAAGGCAGCGGCGCCGATGTCGTACGGCCAGACGACGTCGATGTCTTGAGGACTGTGATTCGCCAACGCGTACTCGAGTATCGGAGCGGTGTTCGGCCGACTTGTCTCGCCCGCGACGAGCGCTTCAGCCGTCGCACCCAGGCGTTTCGTCTGCTCGACGCAATCGCCAACTCCGTCGAACGGGCGCCCGCTTCATCATCGGAGCTCGTTGGGATTTGACACCCTTCTTATGAGGCGCTGCCGTCAGCGGCCACTCGCTCACCATCGCTGCGAGGAAAGCGCCTCTATCGACCGCGCCGCTCCGCGCGTTCCGTCAGCGCACTTACGATCCGTTCGCCGGCGTTGCCATCCCAGCCATCAGGCGCCGACCACGATTGCGGTCGGCAAGTCATTCTCACAGCAGCGGCGAGCTCCCGCGGATCAGGCACGAGGCGATTCGTTCCCTGCGTGATCGTGATCGGTCGCTCAGTGTTCTCCCGCACCGTTAGGCAAGGAATGCCGAGCGCCGTGGTTTCTTCTTGCAGGCCGCCCGAATCGGTCACGACCGCAAACGCTCCCTCGATCAGGTCGAGCATCTCCAGGTACCCGATCGGCTTGAGGACCTGAACGGCTCCGAGGCACGCGTCGACTTCTCGCAAACGCTGTTCGGTGCGCGGATGCATCGGGAACACAACCGGTCGCTCTTCCGCGATCTCGCGCAGCGCATACACGATGGCTAGTAGTCGATCAGGATCGTCGACGTTGGATGGGCGATGGAGCGTCACGACGACCGTGTGATCGTTCGCGCCGATGCGAGTGCGAAATCCGCACTGTCGCGCCGCATGGAGTGCGAAGTGCAAACTATCGATCATGACATTGCCAACGAACAGAATTTCGCTCGCCGGTTCCCCCTCACAGCGCAATGCCTCATCCGCATCGAGCGAAGGCGTAAGAAGCAGATCGGCCAAACGATCAGTCACGATACGATTGATCTCTTCTGGCATCGACCGGTCGTAACTGCGGAGCCCCGCTTCGACGTGCGCCAACGGTAATCCGAGCTTGGCAGCGACGAGGCTCGTCGCCGCGGTCGAATTCACGTCCCCATAGACCACGACCCAGTCCGGCATCTGCTCCGCGAGCACCGGCTCGATTCGCTCCATGATGCGCGCCGTCTGCACCGCATGTGTCCCCGAGCCGACGGCAAGGTTGACGTCGGGCTCGGCGATGCCGAGATCGCGAAAGAATGCAGCGGAGAGACTCTCGTCGTAGTGTTGTCCGGTGTGCACGACGAACTGTTCGAGTCCCCTCGCCTTGGCCGCGCGATACACCGGCGCAAGCTTTGGAAAATTGGGCCGGGCGCCGACGACGTGGAGAAGTTTGGCCTGTCTCATCGCGCCCCCAAGTTCCGACCAAGAGCCGCACGCG
>Ga0207693_10005213_pt1 | contig 10882 bp, 10 predicted proteins | sample LARL81metaG_FD_184347 | JGI IMG/M metagenome (GOLD analysis project Ga0207693, IMG submission 184347) | Corn, switchgrass and miscanthus rhizosphere microbial communities from Kellogg Biological Station, Michigan, USA - LAR L8-1 metaG... | ecosystem: Host-associated > Plants > Roots >... | reverse complement strand
AGCTTGGGACTTCTGGCGCTTGGGGTGTTACTGATGGTGGTCTGCGCGCCAAAGATGCGCAGAGCACTCGCGGCATAGGCCTCAGCTCGCCGTCAAATTGCATCTTCCGCCCACGCGCCTTGTGCTGTGTCTGCCGCCACATTGAATTTCGGCTGGGTGGGCATGATTTCGCGCGCTCACGCCGCTCATGTTATTCCTTGTTCAACTTCGCAGCGATTTTCTTCATCATGCCCAGCACGACTTCTGCGTCCGCTTCTTCCCACATAAACCTGCGCAGCATCCTGCGGAGCTTCTCTTCCGAGGTGCTCCGGGCGCGCGCGCCAACATATCCGCTGCGTTGCAGTGCTTCGAGCCAAGCCCCGGTGACGCGTTCCACGGTCTCCATCTCGGCAAAGTGTTTCTCATCCGCGGTGCTGGGACTTTCATTTTCTACTTTTGATTTTCCAATTTCGTTTTTTGACAGTTCATACAAACACACGGCCACGGCCTGGCCCAAATTCATGGACCGATGTTCTTCTCTCGTCGGGATTTGCAATAGCCAGTGGCAATAGCTCATATCGTCATTCGACAATCCGCGTTTTTCTGACCCGAACAGCAGGCCCACCCGACTGTTCTTCATGCGCTGCCGAATCAGATGTGCCGCCTCCTGCAGTCCGAGCAGGGGTTGCCGCACATCGCGATTCCCTACCGCTGTCGTTCCCACTACGAGGGCGCAATCCGCTATGGCTTCCGGGACGGTGGCGAACTCTTCCGCGGACTTCATCACAGCCGACGCGCCGACCGCCGACACCGATTCCCGGTAAGCTTTCTCGTATGGCTTGACCACGCGCAGATGCAGGGCGCCAAAATTACTCATCGCGCGTGCAGCCGCACCCAGGTTCAGGGGATTGCGCGTTGCCACCAGCACGACCCTCAAATTTTCCATTGCCTCACTCACGCTGGCTGGGTCCTCACTCCGTTGCTTCCGGAACCCGCATCTCTGGTATCTTTCTCAATCAGAATGTCGGTGCTGATCAGTGACGCTGAGGTCGCGATTCGCTGATGCGCGACGAACCTGGCGACTACCAAGTGATGTCCAAGTGGCTCAGCGATCCTCGCGTGCTGGAATTTCATGAGGGGCGCGACCACCCACTGGCGCTCGAGCAAATCGAGTCTGGGTATGCACCGCGCATTAACGACGAAGAAGACGTTACCCCCTGCCTAATCATCCTGCAATCCGCGCCGATCGGCTACATGCAGTTCTATCTCGTTGGCGAGGAATCGCGCAACTCGTACGGCCTTCCGGCGGATGAATGCCTCGAGGCGGTATACGGAATCGACCAGTTCATTGGCGAAATTTCGTGCTGGAATCGCGGCTTGGGCACACGATCGATTTTGTTGCTGCTGCGGTATCTGTTTCAGGCCAAGGGCGCGCGCAATGCTATTCTTGATCCTCACATCACGAATCTGCGCGCGATTCGGTGCTATGAGAAATGCGGATTCGAAGAGTGAAGGTCTTAGCGGCACACGAGCTGCACGAGGGGATTCTTCGGGACGCTTGGCTCATGGAGGCGAGTTCTGTCTAGCGGGCGGGCAGATCAGAGAGAACGTTCACCACAGAAGACACAGAGGAAGAGTGAGAGGATCGGCTGGCATAAAAGCCAGCGCTAAAGCGAAGACAGACAAACACAGGCGATTGAAGATAGACCAGGATTTGTGTTGGCGTACGGCCTCGGAAGGCCGTCCCTACAACAGCCCAAGACAAACTTGAGAGCCGACGGCGCAGCCCCTGGCCGATCAGATGCAGATTGCGAGTGGTCGTCGCAGAAGTGGACCGTGATCGTACACGGCAATGTGCTGAGCCCAGTGGCGTGGTCCAACGATTCGCGTTTTGTGTTTTACCAGGCGTGGATTGCAACGTGTTCTCGCTTGAGCTCGATGTGCCCTAGGAGACCTACCTAGCAGCTAGGCGTGCTCTTGGCTGGAATAAACCGATTTACGTATTTTCTGAGAACTGGTACTTCTGACAGGTGACAACTGCTTTTCCCCCACGCATACTCTCTTCGTTACAAGCTGTCTCCGAGTCCTGTACGTCTTGTTGGTTGACTCTTTTCAGATGTAGGTATTGTTCTCGCGCACTTTCGAGCAATCCTGCGAAGACGCAAAACGATTCGTTGCTTGCAACGGGGCGGGGTGCTTCTGAAATCTCTTGGGCGGAGATATTTCGGACTTCGCAGGATTGCCCGGAAGTGCGATTCCCACTTTTGTAGGGCCCTTAATTCACTCCTCTAGTACCATTCTTCCTTTGCCTTTTGTGGTTATCCCGGGCTACAGTCTTTCTACTAGAACGGAAGGAAGGACTCGTTGTATGGCTCTCCTCCTCCATGCCTGGACCGATTTCGCGTGCCCTTACTGTTTCCTGGCGACTCTGGCCGTGGAAAAACTGAGCGACCACTACGAACTGGACATCCACTGGCGCTCTTTCCAGCTTCGACCTCCCGGAGCTTCGCCCGTGCCGCGTTCCACGGCCATGGTTGCAGGCGAACACGCGCATATAGCCAGCCGTGTGCTTTCCGAATTTGGACTGAATCTCAAACCTGGTCCCATAGGCATCAATACGCGCCTTGCGCACATCGCCACCGCTTACGCCTCCTCGATTGGCCGCGGGGATTCGTTTCATCTTTTGGTCATGAACCACTATTGGCTCGATGGAAGTTCCATCGAGTCCCCTCGGGACATTCACCGGCTCGCGGAGTTGGGCGGCCTGGATCCACTCGGGGTCACCTCTGCACTGGAGAATCCTAAGTTCGCCGATATGGTCGACGATGATCGTCAAGAAGCGCATCGCCGTGGCCTGCAAGGTGTCCCCGCGCTGCTCTTCGCGCACAAGTATCTAGTCTCCGGCGCGCACCCCTACGAATTCCTGCGACAAGCGGTGGAGAAACTTCATCCTGAATCGAACGCGTCTGCCGCCGGCGGCGCCTGAGCCTTCCGTTCCGGCCATGCCGAGGTACGTTATGTACTCTTGATTTTTTACCGCTGTACTTTTGTCAATTCGTCGAGATGCACCGGCCTTATTCCTCGCGGTCGAGTGGATTTCCGTTTGGTCCTACCTGCACTTCACTCTTTTTTCCATTGGTCGCGACCCTTGGTTCGTGCGCCACAAGCCTTTCTTTCTTAATGGTCGGTCGACGCTAGCTTGGCCGAGACCCTTGCTACTTTCCGTAGACCAACAGCACAAACGTATCCGGCAAAATCGCAGGGCGGGGCCGCGGATTGTCGGCTGTGGCCGCTGGCGCCGGGCCGAAGTCTGCCGTCACCGTATACACATTGTGATTCGACCGATCCAGGGCCATGGTACGGGCGCCGCGTTGCGTGGTGATCGTCTCGACAAGAGAAAACTTCGTGGGGGAATCTTCGTGAGCAATCGTCAACGTGCCGTCACCGCAGGACGCGAATGCGTAGCCCGTTGCGGGATCGAAACGGTTGGCATCGACGCCCTGGCCGATGGGCACAGTTCCGAGGACTCTTCCGGAATTTCCATCGACGAAGGCCATCATCTTGTTGTGGCATCCGACGACGAGCACTTCATGTTCCGCATCGATGGCGAGTCCGCTGGGGGATTCACAGGGAGCCAGCGGCCAGGTGTTGTCGACCTTCAGAGTTTTCGCGTCGAACTTTACAAGTTGGCTCTTGTCTTCGAGGTTGACGAATATTTTGCCTTTTCCGTCGCTGGCGGCGAATTCCGGTCCGCCGCCCAAGGCCACCGTGCCGGCCACGTTTCCGTTGGCAGCATCAACGGCAGTGGAGGAGGAGGCGTCGCCGTTGAAGGTGAACACTCTTTTGGAGAACGGGTCGTAGATCACGCCATCGGGATCCTTGTCGGTCTTCGCTTCCCCGAGCTTTTTCAAGGTAGTCATATCGAAGATCGTGGAGTTCGAGCTGCGCCCGTTCGTCGTGTAACCGCGATTGAACTCCGCGGCTAACGCAATTCCGTGTACCCCTGGCGTATCTGGTATCTCACCCAAGATCTTTTCGGACGTTGGATCGACCACAATCACTTTTGTGCCACGCGAGATAAACACACGATGCGTGGCCTGATCCACCGTCAGGTAGTCCCAACCGCCCGTGCCGCCCAATTTCACTCTTTTGATCAGGTGATAGCCGGAAGCGCCGGCTGCTTGCGGCGCCGCCCCTGCGTGCCGCGACACAATCATTCCCGCAGCGACGATGCCGATCGCCAGCGTTCCTTCTACGCTCTTTTTCATTAGTCCCACAACACACCTCCCACAGGTTAGTCGCCACATACATTATTCAGACCACACTAAGGCCCCCACACTCTGTCACTTCCAACCTAAACACACCATAAACGCGTCGGGCGTCAGGGGTTTCACCCCAAAAAGAGGAAGGAGAACGACTGCAGGGACTGAGGCAAGCATCGATGTTTGCGGACGGCCTCGGAAGGCCGTCCCTACAAAAACGATGCAAAGGCAAAGAAGAAGAATTCGGTTGCCTACGCCCAGCGGTAGCCGTGCTTGGCTAGAGGCAATGATCGCACGCGCTTCCCTGTGACGGTGAATATCGCATTGCAGACTGCGGGTAGAACTGGGGGCAGCGCGGGCTCCCCCAATCCAGTGGGCGGGTTATCTGTCTTGAGGAAATTGACCTCGATATCGGCGTGAAATTCGTTCATGCGTATCGGCGGATACTCGTGAAAATTACTTTGCACTGCGTGGCCTGACTCAATGGTGATTTCGTAGGCCATCACGCTGCTTAAGCCTTCAATGACCGCGCCGCGCACTTGCTGTTCGGCGCCGCTGGGATTGATGATCTGGCTTCCGACATCGCCTGCCACCCAGACTTTGTTGATCTTGATTTTGCTGTCCGCGTCGACGGTCAGCTCCACGACCTCGGCAAAATATCCTCGGTGCGAAAACTGGAAGGCCACGCCCATGCCGGTGTCTTTCGGTAATTGCTTCTTGCCCCATTCCGATTTCTCTGCCACCAGCTTCAGCACGCCTTGCACCCGGCCCGGATCTAGATCTGCCGAAAATGGGTCCGCCCTCACATTGGGATTGCTGACCCGCGCGGCACTCAACAATGCCAGGCGGAATTCCACCGGATCCTTACCCGCCGCATGTGCCAGTTCGTCGGTGAAGGACTGAAATACCCAGGAAAACGCGTTGCTTCTCGGAGCCCTCATGGCATAGGTCGGGACGCCGAGCGGCATCAGGGAAGCGCCAAAATAGAAATTCTGCAGGAACGTCGCCGGAAATTCATTGGGGGGAATATTCGCTGATGGAGCAAACTGTTCACCTTCGCCAAAACTGACGAAATGATTTCGCCACGCCACCACATTTCCTGCGCTATCCAGTCCGCCCTGCAAAAAGTGGAATCCCGCGGGGCGGTAGTGGTCATGATGGAAATCGTCTTCGCGAGTCCACAGCAGCTTCACGGGAACACCCACCTGCTTGGCAATAGCTCCGGCTTCGAGCATGTAGTCGTTGGTCAGGCGCCGGCCGAACCCGCCGCCAGCTCGCTTCATGTGCACAATAATGTCGCTCGAGGGAATGCCGAGGACCTTTGCCACGGACTGGCGGCCGGATTCCGGCGTCTGGCTTGGAGACCAGAACTCCAACTTGCCGTCGTGAAAGTGCGCGGTGCAATTCTCGGGCTCCATGGGCGCATGCGAGAGAAACGGGTAGACGTATGCGCCTTCCACGACTTTCGCCGCGCCTTTCAGAGCCGCGTCCACGTCGCCATCTTTCCGCAGGACAATCGCCGGCGTCTGCTTCGACAACTCTTGCGCCCGGGTCAAAAATCCATTGCTGCTTTGCTGCGCTGTTGTGCCCTCATCCCATTTGACCTGCAACTTTTCTCGCGCGGTTTTTGCTTGCCACCAACTGTCGGCCACCACGGCGACACCACTGTGCAGCCCCAGAAGATCCTTGGTGCCCTCGACCACAAGGACGTGCTTCACTCCAGGCATAGCCTTGATTTCCTCGAGGTTCGCGCTGACGACTTTTCCCGCGTAAACCGGGCATTTTTCATACGCGGCCCACAACATTCCCGGCAGCCGGGTATCAATGCTGTAAAGATGTTTGCCCGTGACGATCAGCGGATTGTCCACGGCGGGCGTGGGCTGGCCAATGATTTTGTAATCCTTTGGATCCTTGAGCTTCACGGTCTTCAGATCCGGCGGCGTCAACCTTGCTGCTTTGGATGCCAACGCTCCGTACGTCAGCGTCCGCTTGGTGGCTGCATGCGTTACCTGGCCGCGGCTCGCTTCGCACTCGGTTTCCGGCACCGACCAGGTCTGCGCAGCCGCGGTCACAAACATTTCGCGGCATGCGGCGCCGACTCTGCGCAACGGATCCCAATTCGTCGGCGTCGATGTGCTACCTCCCGCCACCTGCCTTCCATATTTCGTTTCATCCAAGTCGGTCTGCTCAATGTGGACCGCCTTCCAGTCCACGTCCAACTCTTCGGCGATGAGCATGGGCAGCGAAGTCTTCACGCCCTGCCCGACTTCGGGATTTTTCGCCATGATAATCACCGCGCCGTCCGGCGCCACTTTCACGAATGCCATGGGCACGTAGGCCTGCGCAGCTGCCTGCGGTCCTTGCGCCAACACTTTGGTGACGCCGTCGGTGTACAAGGCGAGCATGACTCCGCCGCCGGCCAGCGCGCTGACCTTCAGGAAACTTCGGCGATGCATCGCTTCTGCTCTCATCGCTCACCCTTTCGCCCTCGCACGAGTCAAACCGTCGCGGATTACGCAGCGGACCGCTTCAGAAGGCGGCCTACAAAAGCAAGAATGCGTTCTCTTTATCTGACGCGACGATGCTGCTCCCCATTCCACAATCCTATTTAATCTCCACCTCAAAGGCCACGGTTCCCACGATCCTGCCAGTCCACACATTTTCATCCTTTTTCTTCAATTTTCCGTTATCAAAAATCAAAACCATGCGGTAGACTCCCGGCTTTCGCAATCCTTGCAGTCCTTCAAGATCGATTCGTCTGATGTAAGGCTTGCCCACCTCCACCAAATGCGCGCGTCCCAACGCTGGGCTATTGAGCCGCGTGATCAAAGGCGCGGCCTCGCGCTTGGCTCCCGCGGGGTCGACGTAGCGCAACCCCCAACAAATCTCGGTGTCATCGAGATCCACCACTGCCATGGCGCTGGTTCCCTGAATGCCCGGCAACAACTTCAAAGACACATCGACAATCTTCGGGCCGGCACCGTCGTTGAATTCGTAGCGTTTCTTTTCGGCCTGTAACGTAACGCCTAATCGTTGCAGCACATCTCCAAACCCGAGGGAATAGTAATTCTCCAGGGTGGCTTGCTGCCTGTAACAGCATGCCGACGTACTCGAACCCATGCCGCCCGAGGCGAGATATTCTTCGGCGGTGGGATACTTCGGGTCCGTTGCGGCCACAAGCGATGGCGTAACGGTCCACTTCTTCGATTCCGGCGCGTATTCCATGTTGTAGCCACGCGCGCCCATTCCACCCGCACATACATGAGCCGGATTTTTGCCGCAGGTAGAGAGGAACGTAACGGGGGGAACCGGCTCTATTGGGCTGGTATCCATCCAGGTCCTTCCGCCATCCGGCGATACGACTGCAAGGCCGCCATAGGACTCGAGTTCCGCCACCACGTTTGACTTATCGGTCGACTTATCGGCAGGGACGCGCGCCGAGGCGTACAACACTCCGTCTTTCCGCGCGAGGACGCTCTTAAACCAGTGCGTTGCGTCAATTTTTTTCCAGGTCTTGCCGGAATCCGCGGACACCCACAATCCAAAGCCAACCGCACAGCGATCGCTGCGATCGGTCAGGGGGCTTGCCGGCGGTGAATAGTAGATCTTCGTTACACCCGCATCGCTAGCATTCAGGCATCCGCCCGGCAAGACGCCTTTGGGCAATTTGACGGCAGTCCATTTTTGCTGAGAAACAGTGCTTTGAAATAAGCCGGTGCGTGTGGAGGCAAACACGAGATCGTTGATGCGCAGCACGGAGAGGATTGTGTCTGCCCGAAATTGGGCACTCGATGGCGGCGCCAGCAACGCCACCATCAAGATCAAGTTGGCAGTTGCGCGGCCCGACCTCACGGATTCTTCTTTTGCCCCTGTTGTTGCTGTTGCTTTTGCTTCTGTGCCGCTGCTTTCTCCGCCTCTTCGACAGCCTTGCGAAACTGTTCCACGGCGGTCACTGCCGGCGGCTTCAAACCGTCCTTCGCAACGTACTGCCACACCGGCGCGTCATGTCCGCTGTATATATCAGCGCGAAACACTTTGAACATATCGTCTGAAGAGCCTACTTCCATTCCTGGACTGGCGCGTCCGCCCGTACCGCTGGCGTCTCCCGACTCTGGCCCATTAGGGGGACGCCCCTGCTGCGCGCCAATTCGTATTTGGTTATCGGTGGTCTCAATCGTCCCCGGACGGGTGTCCACGGGCCCACCGTTAATGGTAGGATTCGCGATCTTGCCGCTTCCCTTTTTCACGGCAATCACCAGGTCTGCGGTGCTGGCATCTTGCGTCAGCCGGTAGCGGCCCCATTTCATCAGAGCTTTCTCGACCTCCTCTTGGGCCTTGCGGTTGGCGAAGGGATCATTCATGGGCTCGCCCGCATCCGGCAAGATCAATACCACTACCGTCTCCGCCTTCAACACGAAGTCCGGCAGCAGGACCTTCTCTTTTTTCTTTGCGCTGGCCGTGCTAACCGCCAGCGCCAAAGTGACTGTCATCGCTACCAAAGTCGCCGAGGCGGCTATTGCTCCCTTCCCTATCCTTTTCCGCTTCTGGGTATTCATCGCCGCCTCCTACCATGACTCGCTATTATATTCCGCATCCGCAATAGCAACGCTCCAAATATCACGTGTCAATAGAACTTCACGTTGCGGGTCAGATCTCTGTCACAATTCTGCGCTGAGCGTCGTTATGTCTATTGTGAATGCACCTGGCGAAGCCCTCGCGGAGATGAATGCGCGGGAGGCACAATTCGATATCGACGCGCTGTTCCGCACGCATTACCGCCGCGTGGCTCGCATGATTGCGCGGGTAGTTCGTGACCCCGCGCGCGCCGAGGAGCTGGCCGTGGAGGTCTTCTTGAAACTGTGGCGAAAGGGCAGCGCGCAAGGAGATCACGTCGAAGGCTGGCTGTACCGCGTGGCTCTCCGCGCCGGCCTTGATGAGCTCCGGCGCCAATCCCGCCGCTCCCGCTACGAACGTCTTCTCAGCTTCGTGCGCTCGACACCCTCGCCCAGCACTCCGGAACAGCTGCACTCGGCCGCTGAACAGCAGGAGCGCGTTCGGTCAATTCTCAATACCCTTCCGCAGCGTCAAGCGGAATTTCTCGTCCTCCGAAGCCACGGCTTCAGCTATGACGAGATCGCCTTGACTCTGAACCTCAATCCTTCTTCCATCGGGACCCTTCTGAGCCGCGCTCAGCAGTCCTTTCGAGAGGAGTTCATCGAGCGCTATGGACACGAATGATTTCACGCCGCTATCCACATGGGTTGAAGAGCGTCTGGCTTCTCTCGCTCCTGGCGATAATTGGGAACCCAACTCCGCCGCAGCCCTCGCACGGCTGAAGCAGCTCCATGGGTCCAGATCGTGGCTCAGCACCAGATGGCCTTGGACGCTCACCGCTGCGGCTGCGGTGTGTCTGGCATTGATGATGTTACCCTCTCCGCGGGTTCTGGCTCACCGTTGTCTGGAATGCTCTGTGGCCGTTTGGCAAAGCCTGGCCGCTTCCGTGCCCACACAAGCAGACCTTAAGCCCGAGTCCGCCCGGGCACTTGCGCCTGATTTCACATTGCGGGATGCCACGGGAAAAGAGTTAACGCTCTCGAGCCTGAAAGGAAAGGTTGTGCTGTTGAACTTTTGGGCGACCTGGTGTGACGGATGCCAAGTGGAAATCCCATGGTTCGTTGAATTTGAAAAGAGGTATGAGGACCATGGCCTCGTGGTTGTGGGTGTCTCGTTGGACTCCGATGGCTGGAAGTCCGTGCGGCCGTGGCTGGAAGAAAAGAAGGTGAACTATCCGATCGTGATCGGCGACGACAATCTGGCAAAGCAATACGGGCTTGAGGGAATGCCTCTAACGGTGTTGATCGATCGCGAGGGGAAAATCGCGGACAGCCATCCGGGCATCGTCAATCGCTCGGGTACGGAGCAAAAGCTGGGCGTACTGCTGGCCCACTAATCCTTGCTGGTTGTTGCTAGTTTCGCGGGTGATAGGAAGTCCCGGCAGTTCAAGGGAAATCTGTACCCACCTGGATTCAGTACCCTGGTACCATTGACCGTCGTCCAAACCGCTGATAATCACAACCATCTCGTAGACCCAGTTCCATTGCATCCGGCCCACGAACGCGCCAAGACCACGCAGAGCTGGCCCTTTTTAGGGTAATCGGCAACGCCGACCCAGCGGCACCCGACTTCTGCCCCCCCGGTGGGTATATCGGCATCGGCACGCAACAAGGACTGTTTCCGGTGCGCAAAACCAGTCGGCAACGGCAAAAGGAGGATCCAGCAATGAAGACGACGGAACGCCGCCACTCGCCTCGGATCGCGCTGAAAAATCTCGCGTATGTGAATCTGGAGCCGGACAACGGAGGGATCCTCATCGATGTCTCAGAGGGAGGAATCTGCTTTCGATCCGCCGTGCCCGTTCCGCAGAGTTCGACGGTACACTTCTCGTTTTCCCTCGACAGTCACCGAATTGAAGCCAGCGGTCGATTGGCATGGACCGATACCACGCGAAAGCGAGGCGGCCTGAGATTTACCGAAGTGTCGCCAGAAGCCCAAAGCGCGATTAGTGATTGGATTGGCCGGCACGAGTTGCCGGCCACCTTCAACCAAGAGTATCCACGGTCATCCGCATTCTCGCGTGAATC
>Ga0207693_10005212_pt1 | contig 10883 bp, 10 predicted proteins | sample LARL81metaG_FD_184347 | JGI IMG/M metagenome (GOLD analysis project Ga0207693, IMG submission 184347) | Corn, switchgrass and miscanthus rhizosphere microbial communities from Kellogg Biological Station, Michigan, USA - LAR L8-1 metaG... | ecosystem: Host-associated > Plants > Roots >... | reverse complement strand
CACCGGGAGGGGCCAAGGCGGGCCATGCCTCACTGATGCGGCCCATAGGCCGCTCCCGATGTTGCCGTCGCAAACCTGCCGCTACGCCGCAACCCGAACAATGCCGCAGCGATCATCGCGGCTTGAGTAACCCGGGGGCATAGCACCTCCGTTAGGTTTCGTTGTGTGTGCACAGCGCTCCTGACGAACGGATATCTGCACGCACTTTGGACTTGGAGAGTGTCGATGCTGCTGTCAATGGGGTGTGTGTGCCGAAAACTAGATTCTGCAATATTGGTGATGAAGTCCGCTGAGGACAGGCAGCAGGCAGCCACACCGCAAGATGGGCGGGCCTTTGCGGTCGCACGCCGCCTAAACGGGAGTGATGCAGTTCCATGACCAACTCCGCGCAAGAACGCCTGCTTCGATGCTGCCACTAGACCCGAGCTGCATTTCGCCAAGGCGCAGCTCAAACGCGAATAGTCTCAGCGGCCAGAATTCGGCTGGATCCCCGCAAATCTGTGCGAGCTTTCAAAGGGACAATTTGGGACGACATTTCTGAGTTCGAGTCTCATGTGCCCAGCCACGCAGTCGGTCTCTCGCCCCGGCAATCGTCAGCACAGAATGGTCATCGGTTGCAATTGTGTGATAGTTCATCGCATGAGAGAGTTCGACGGGGCGCCTATAGCAAATGCACCCGCGTCAGCGATTGAGCAACATCCGCGTAAGCATCCCTGCTGAGATCCTGGCCTACGCCCGAGCGGCGTATCCCTAACGCCGCAGCTCAAACGCGAATAGTCTCCAAAGCCAGAATTCGGCTGGATTACTGCAAATCTGTGCGATCTTTCAAAGCGATAATTTGTGTCGACATTTCTGAGTTCGAGTCCTACATGCCCAGCCACGCAGTCGGGCCTCCCTCCGGTGCTCCCGGCTCACCGAAAGCGTCGCAGCGCCTCGACAATTATCAGTGCACTTGCAGCAGCAAAAATCGCGCCGAATAAGAAATCACCTATTGTCGAGCGGTGGCGGCGTGTCGTCCATTCTCGTAGCGCCTGTTTGGCGTACCTGAAGTTTGCTGCCCGGAAAAGGCGACTGGCGCGCTGCTGAATTCCGCAGCAACCTCGCGCAGCCCAGGTCATCCGCGGGCAAGAAACCATGGCCGCCATGGACGCAAGATCGCAGACCGCAAAGGATTCAAGTGCCCGGCGCGCCAGCGAGCTCTCGCAAGGCGCAAGATGGGAGATTGTCAATGACTCCTAGCAGGTATCAAGACTGGGGAGCATCACTGGGCGGAGGATTCGACGTCGCCGACGAGACTTTGGATCGCCCGGCAGGCTTCGACCTCGACGATGACATCGACGACGACTTCGAAGCTAACCTCGAGGCCGAAGCGCTTACGAAAGGGTTTGGCGGAATTGGCGCCATGGGGTTGGACGTTACGGTGTTGACCGCCTTCGGCAGCCAGGGCTTCAACACGACCCCACAGTTCCGCAAGACGTGGATCGCGCTCTTGAGGGCGAACCGGGTCAGATCGAGTGCCGGCTTTCGCGCCGATTTCTGCAAGGCGCGCCACTTCCGCGCAAAGCTGAAGGGCGCCGGCATCAAAACCTTTGCGGTGGTGCGCGGTTTTCCGATGGCATATTCGTTCAGTGTCTCGGGCAAAGTCATCCTCGAGGGGATTGGCAACCCAAGATTCATCGACCAACTGGCTCGATCGGGGCAGCGCACACCGCCGCCGCTCCCCTGTCCGCAGCCGCCCATCCGATTGCCGAAACCGCGGGTATACGCGGTGACGGTGTACTTCTCGCCTCCAGGCTCCGCCAATGTAAAGGCGAGCGAACAGCAGAAGCTTTTCGACTGGTACTCGGGACTGCCGCCGTCCGTACAGGCGAAGATCAAGCAGGGTCGATTGACGATTGTCCTCGAGGGCTTCGCGAGCACGACGCAACCAGCGGCGGCGAACAAGCGCCTATCGGAGCGCCGCGCGGTCCAGGTGAGGAACGCGTTGATGGCGATCATCGGTCCGGGCGCAAAGTACATGCTCTACCCATGGGGCGAGTCGAAGGCGAAGACACCTGACGAGGTCGAGGATCCAAAGGAGCGTCGCGTGCGCGTTTCGGTGACAGACCCGTCGTGAACCGCCGAGGATTCAGAAATGACCGTGGAACAGGCTGCGGATCCCGCGACCGAACTGGAAAGGGAGTTTGATGAGGAATTCCCACTCGAGCTTCACCCTGAATCGCAATTCGACATCGAATCGGAATCATTTCGCCTGCGGCCGGTGGTCCGCAGCATTTGCGGCGAGGCACGAAGAATCCGCAGCCGTGTGCTCGCCGCGCCGGGCGCCCTGCGCAGCCGCGCCATCGCGCACGCCAGAATCTGGCTGAGACGCACCGCCAATCGCTGGCCATACGAACGTCTTCGGGAGGAGCTAACGAGGCGCGACTTGGACATTCTGGCCGGGTGCCTTTACGGCGTCGCTTCCGCGATCGGCGAGGAACCAGAACCGTATCGTCGACTGCGTTCGGATATGGGGAGACTGCTCCGCGTACCTTCCGGCGAATTCGGCGACCAAGCGGCGCTTGACGACCTGCTTGGTCCTCCAGAGGAGGACTCGGCCGATCCCGAGATCTTCCCGCCTGATGGGCGCAGACTTGTGACGAACACGTTGCTTGTACCGTTCCGCTTCGTCTGCTGCCTCGATATCACCTTCGTGAATCCGGCCAAGAATCGGATCACGTTCGAGCGGGGCACGGGCACGCTCATCAGCGACCGTCATGTCCTGACGGCTGCCCACTGTGTGTTTGATAATCTCTCGGGCCGCGAGTCAGCGTTTCCCGATCGCTATCTCCGGGCGCAAAAGGTCGTCGTCGCTCCGGCACGCAATGACACCGTGCTTCCGTTCGGCTTCTCCGAGGTCAGCAAGATGCGCTTCCCACCGCAATGGCAAGACGCGGCAGCGCGAAACGTGTATCGAGCGCAATCCGACTATGCCCTCCTCACCCTTGCTACGCCATTGGGCCGGCAAGAGCCGCTCGTGACCACGATGCAACTGGGGCCGCTGGGCTTTTGGGGAGCCCGCGAGCAGGCGATGGGCACGCGCATCCGGCCCATCGAGCTTGACCGGCTGCGCGGCCAGCCGCTGAACCTAGCGGGCTATCCCATCGACAAGTGCCGCAACAAGCCGGCGGGCAGGCCGGCAACTCCTGCTGAAGTCGCAGCTTGCCCGATGCGCGATCGGGGCTCGACTCAGTGGGTCTCGACTGACCGCGTCGTCAGCCCCGCCCCCGCAGACATGCCAGGCATGATCACGTACATGGCCGACTCGTGGCGCGGTCAAAGCGGCAGTCCTGTCTGGCTGAATTGGGAAGGCTACAGAAACCTCGTGGCCATCAATACGGGGGGATACGCGAACCGAACCGGCGCAATCATTGCCAACATGGGCGTGCGCATCAGCGAGCCGGTGCTCAGACTGCTGCGCGGCTGGATGAACGCGGATGGCGTCAGCGCGAGGTTCTGACGCGAGTCCTTCGAACGACTGCTTACCCGCCGAGGCTGCTACCCCTGAAGCATTGTGAGCTGATTGAACCACGTCGCAATGCTGATCGTTGAGAGCCTTGCGACCAGCGCGGCCCGCGTCACAACGCCGAGTTTTGCAAACATGCGCCTTATGTGTGCAGCGACAGTCCACGTGCTGATATCGAGCACCGCGCCAATACTCTTGTTCGACATTCCCGAAGCAATCAGCCTAGCGATTTCCAGTTCACGCGGACTAAGACGCTGATGCAAATTCGATCGCTTGCGGATCAACGTGTAATGGAATTCACCCAGATTGAATTCAACAAGTGTTCGAGGTTGCCAGGGATCTCCGCAATCGTCGCCAGCATCTCGGCGCAACGCGGCGATCAGCGATTTGGTCGCATCCTCAAGCTGCAATGGTTCATTCTGCAGGCCTTGTTTTTGCGACGCTGACCGCGGGAGGAGTGTGGATGGTGCGGGCAACATGACGCCAACCCCCTTTTGAAAACAAAAGGACCCACTCAGCGCAACTGTCCCTCGGCTACCCCGCGTGGGATGCACTGTTTTACTCTACAACGAATTATACTACGCTACCAGTCACACGTCCGTGCGACGCGCAGATCAGCGCTGACGACTCGTGTGACTTTCGTGGCCCTCATCATTCTGGTTCGAATGGAGCGCGCGGAGCGCTCCACGTGCAGGAGGTGATTATGGCCTACGAAACGATGACTGAGTTCAGCCCGCTCCATTACACCGAACAAGAAGCGGATCCTTTTTTCGGCGGCGCCTTCCGCCGTCTCAAGCGGCTCGCCCAAGGCCCGCTTGGCGCAGCTCTGAAGCGACTTGCGCCCGTTGCGGCACGCTTTGTGGCCGGCGCAATTCCTGGCGTCGGCGCGGTTGCCGGACCGCTCGCAGGTAAACTGGTCGCGAGCCTCACGCGCGAGCAGCAGGAGCAGCTCGAAGCCGCGCTCAACGAAATTGTGCAGGGCGAACTCGGCCAGGAAAGCCAAGAGCTTGGGGAAAGTTACGAGGCCGGAGAATTCGGCGAGACGCAGGAAACTGAATGGGAAATCGGCGAGATCGGCGAAGCTGGCGAATTTGGCGAACTTGGCGAAGCCCAGGAGTTCGCGAGTGTGCACGAGCAAGAGGCGTCCGAACTCGGTGAATTCGGGGAATCGGGCGAATGGGAATCCGCAGCCAACCAGGAGCATTTGGAGCATCCCGAATTGGAATTCGGTGTGACCCACTCGGAGGTGGTTCATCACGAAGCCGCGCTGATGGAGCAAATCGCCCACGAGGCTGCAACGACTCATAACGAAGTCGCTGCTGAGGCTCTCGTTGGCTCGCTAGTTCCGCTTGCGATGCGAGTCGCCAGATCGGTGCCCGCGGCCGCGCGCGCCACCCCGGTCCTCACGCGAGCCGCAAGCCGCCTCGCCTATGGCTTGCGCCGCAGCCCCGCAACCCGGCAGCTCATCCGAGTCGTGCCCCAAATCCTGGGGCGCACGGCACGGACGTTGGCGGCGAGCGCGGCGCGCGGCCGCCCGATCCCGCCGCGACAGGCGGTCCGCCTGATGGCGCGTCAGACTTATCGGACCTTCAATACGCCGGAGCTCGTCATTCGCATCATAGTCCGATCCAGCCGGCGGCGACGGCGCTATGCCGCCTGAGTGCGGCGACGGGTCGCAGCCTGCGATGCCGAAGAGCTTGAGGGCATGGCAATCAGACCCGAGCGGTGCTGGAGCAACAGACCATGGTGACTGTGCTTGAGTCGGTGCCTCGCTCCAAGCAGATCACGCCCGCAGCTGGCACACGTTTGCCTGTCGCTGCGGCGCCGGGAACGGTGCAGCTCTCCCGATGGCTCGAGACGCAGGCCACGACCGCGGCACGCCACGCGGCGGCGCTCCGGCCATTTGCTCGCGACGAGTTTGGCTCCGGTCCCGCCAGCCCCTCCGATGCCCATGTGGAGGCTGCAAACGACCTGACCCATGAACTGCGGCGCAACGTCGTTGCAATGTCGCGCGTGGTGCAGGCGGCCGCGCGCGGCGCGCAACACAATCCAAGTTCGGGCGCGCTCAACCGCTTGCTCACCGCCAAGGAAACGATGCTGGCCGCGGTGCGACGCACCGAGGAAATATGGAAGTTTTACCTTGAACTGTTTGGCCAGCGGCAGTCGAGCTTCGGACCGTTGCTGCTCGCCTGCGACCGCATCGCCCTCGATTGCTATCAGTACGTCTATACCGGCCTGGGACGCGCCAAGCCGGTCCCCTCGCCGGCACCCTTCTGTTACCTGGAAACCGGGTTCTCGCCGGCAACTTATCGGCGTGGAATTCCCATGCCAAAGCTGGGACGAGGGCCCAATCCGTTTCCGCTCATTCAGCTTCCCTATCACCGGCTGATCAATCCTTGGACGCTGGGCGCGGTGCTGCACGAATCCGCGCACAATCTGCAGTCGGACCTTGGCCTCTGGCGTGCGGTGCCGCTTCGCATCGCGCGACACCTGCTCGCAGCCCGCATACCGCATGAGGTCGTACGGGTCTGGGCGCGCTGGCATAAAGAAACATGGGCCGATCTCGCCGCTGTGCTGCTCGGCGGGCCCGAGATTGTCGCCTCCCTGATGGACGTGACTGGACGCTCGGCTGCTGCCGCGCAACGCTTCAATCCGCGCGACGTTCACCCGACGCCGTGGCTGCGCGTGTTCATCAATATCGAGTTGCTGCAGCGGATGGGGTTCGTCGAGCGCGCCCGTGCCTATCGGGCTGCCTGGTCGCAGCTCTATAGCGCGCCGCAATCGGGCTGGATGCCGGACGTCATGCTCAAGACATTCCCCGAGGCATGTCGTATCGTCGTTGATACCATCGCCTTTGCCGCCTATCCGGAACTCGGCGGCAAGACGCTGGCGCAAGCCTTCAAGTTTGAGGCGCGCGATCAGGGGATGGTCGAAGAGGCGGCGCAACGCCTGGCTGCCAGCCGCGATCCCGGAATCATTCCGGCGCTGTTTCTGATCGGTGCAGCGCGGCACGCGCTCGATCACCGATGGGCATCGCCGGAAACGATAACGCGGAACTTCTACCGTGCCTTGGTGCGGAGATGATTATGACGCTGGCGGCGAGCTTCGAAAATCTGCTTCGCTGCATCGGCCAGTTCCGCGCCGATCTGCTAGAGCGCCTGCGCTGGGCGGTGACCAACGACAAGCCGCTCGGCGACGATCATGCGCTTGCCGGCCGTTTCGAGGATTGGACGACCGAGATGGCCACGCTGATGGATGATGCCGAACAGGCTGCGATCGATGGCCAGGATGCGGCGGTTGGTAAGCTCGATCTCGGCACCTCGGGCGCCGCCACATTGCGCTGCCATCAGTTCATCCGGCAATGTCACAAGCTATTCGACATCCAGCTGACATCCCCTCAGACAATAGTGGCCTTGCAGCATCTCGAATCGGAAGGTCGGGGCCGATGGAGCGCCTGGGTACGCAGCGTCTCGGAAGGGCTGGCAGACTGTCGGGCCGACCTCGAAGCGGCCGAGGACGCGATCATCGAATGCTGGGCGCAATGGTCTGAAGTCGCAGTGGCGAGCGCGGGGCAATCCGACGAGCCGGCCGCACGTCCGATCAAATCCCGTCGAGCATCCATTGCCCGGCGACCTTGAATGCAAGCTGCTCTCGACGGAGGAAAGACATGGCTCAGGTCGACAAATCAAAGGACCCCACGACTCGCGACCCGTCGAAGGGCGCAGTGCTCGACGACATTCGCGATGCCACCGAAACGATCGCGTTGAGCCCGGGCATCGGCATTTCCGGAGCCGCGCCCGCAGGGTATCAGCCCGGACTCGATCTCGGCAAAATCGCGGACCAGACCATCGCTGGCGTGCTGGGCGGCCCGGTCGGTTCCGGCGACCTCGAGCAGATGCTCGACCGCCTCAGCGCCGTCTTCCTTGAAACGACGAGCAACGGCGTCACGACATTCACATATCGGCCGATCGGCGCACAGCCATCGAACGGTTCTAGCGGAGCATTGGTGGCAGGGGCGCAAGCGACGATCTATCAGCAGGCACGGGCCCTCGGACAATCGATCTACACTCTCCTCGACACCATGGAACCGGTGATCACCGACCCCGACACTGCCGAGATTGAAGCCCTGAAGGACACGGTTCGCTCGACGGTCGGCGCCATCGTCGAGGAGTTCGGCCGGGAAGGCGGGGCCGTTATCCAGCGTATCACGGCTCTGAAAAACATCCTGGGGACGGCCGCGGCGCCGGGCGCGCTCCAGGAGCTCGAAACGAAGCTTGGGCTTGGACCGCAACCTGAGGAGGACGACACACTGGACCTGGCGATTCTCAAAAATGAGCTGATCAGGGAAAACGCCAAGATGCTGGAGCTCCTGATCACACAGCTCACGAGCGATTTGGTTACGTTGTATAGCAACAAAGTCTTGACAGGCGTGAGCGTAAGATACGCCCAATTGGTCTGGGTGGTCCGTGCGATTCCGACGACCATTCAACAGATTTATCAGGAATTCGACGCGATTCGCTTCGACAGCAACGACCGAAGGATTGAGATCGTCCAAATTCCGCCAACCAAGGACGTGCCAGGGGGGCCGATCTCGATCGAGCAGGCGCTGCAGTGGTGCGAGAGTTCCGCGTCCGCGTGGGCCCAGACCTTGGCCGGCAGCGCGCGCATCGAGGATCTCAAAATCATCAACGGCGATGCAACGATCCTGCAAGCCGTCATTGCAGAAATCGATAAACGCTTTCACCCCATGCCCGGGAGTCACTTTCGCCCCATACCCGGGAGTCTTCGAGTCACGGCGGTGCTCGACGAGCTCCAATCTCAGCTCGGTCAAATCAAAGAGCTTCTCGGTCCAATCGTACAGCCTGGTGGCACTTTGGCGAAACCGAAACGAGCCGCAGCCGAATGACTGCCCCCGGCCCGCGAAACTGGCGCAGGATGTGATCAGCTCGGGAGATCGATGACATGGCACCGCAAAACAGCAACACTCCTTTTCTCGACGAACAGCAATATCAAAACGCGCAGATGCGTTTCGCGCAGCTGCGCGAGAAGCTGATGAGCCTGAATGAATCGCTGCTGATCGCGAACCCGCAGTTCGCGGACATTCTTAACGAGCAGGTCGATAACTGGCTCGACAAACTCGATGTTCTAAAGGCGGGCACCGCCCCGCCCCCGGATCACGGGCTCGCTAGTCTGATCGGCCTCGGCCGCGACGCCTCCACCGACTTCGGGCACACCCGCGTCGCCCCGCCCGCCAAGCCCTATGACGAGCAGATCACTGCGCAACGCATTCAGGCCGTCGCCGACCTTTACTACATTTATCAGCATGAGATGATCGGTGTGTTCCGGGTCATTCTCAAACTGCAAGAACTGTTCAAGGGCGGCGTCGTGCGCCTTTCCGAGGGTCCCGGGGCGTTCCGGCTCTACCAATACGATCGCAAGAGAGTGCTGCGCTATACGATGCTCGAACGGTTGCAAGCCTACTTGCGTGCCTTCGGCTACACCAAAGTGCGTCCTGCCCCCGGCGCCTATGCCAATCGTGAATTCCACATGCTGTTTAATACATTCAACGCCGAGGTCGCACGCTTCTTCCGTGACAAGAGAATCTCGGAAGTGGTGCGCGAGCACGCCAATGATCCCGCGTTTGGCAGCATCGCGATCGTGCGGCGCGCGGGTCTCGATCTGCGCTACAACCTGAAGAACTTCTCCTACGGCCATCTCAGCGTGTTGCGCGGCGAGACGATGCAGTTGCTCGAAGAGGCCTTCGAGATCCTGCAGGCGCCAGACGTACGCAACCTGTTTGGGGCCGATACGGCTTGGGATGTGATCGAGGACGTGCTCCGACGCTACTTTAACGAGCATGTCAACGTGTCCCCGCGCAATCGCATGGCGATCGCCGGCCGCACGATTTTGCGATGGCTCTCCGAGGGCTACATCCTCAAGGTCACGCGGCCGCAATTCGAAGCGCTTGCGCAACAGATTGCAGAACCTGCGGAGGAATGGATCACCAGCGCGCAGACCATCGGCGTGGCGGTCAGGGTTCCGGATACGATACGTACGCTCTCCGTTCCTGCGCGTAACGAGAGCCGCGAGCTGTTCAATTAACACGTATGCAACTTCGCTGATTGCGGGGCGGCCGTGATCATCGATGCGCATTGCCACGCAGGCAAGGGCGACCGCATGACCGCGCCGTGGAACACGGACGCGCCGCTCGGTGCCTATCTTCGACGCGCGCGTGCCGCGGGCATTGCCAGAACCATCGTCCTGCCGGCATTCCACAGCGATTACGCGTTGGCAAACGCCCAGTTGGCCGACATTGTGCGCGAACATGCTCCGCGTCTGATCGGCTTTGCCATGGTGAACTGCGCACGTGATGCCGGCCGCCTTTATGACGTCATCAGTCACGCAGTCCATCGCTATGGGTTTCAAGGTGTCAAGGTCCACGGCGCCGACGCTCTCCCGACCCGCGAATTGTGCGAAGCGGTGCAGGCGGTGGGCGTGCCGTTGTTGGCCGACGTCGTCGGTCATTCCGAGGTGATCGATATGATCGCGCCCCAATATCAGCGCATCAACATCATCGTTCCGCATCTCGGTAGTTTTGCCGACGACTGGAGGGCACAACAGCGCGTGGTCGACCAACTAGTCCGCTATCCGAATGTGTTTGCCGATACCTCCGGGGTACGGCGGTTTGACTATCTCGTCGAAGCGGTAAAGCGGGCGGGAGCGCGCAAGCTGCTATTCGGCTCCGATGGCCCATGGCTGCATCCCGGCCTTGAACTTCACAAGATCAAGCTGCTTGGGCTCTCACCGGCGAACGAGCGCGCCATTCTCGGCGGCAATGCAATGCGGCTGTTGCAGGCGCGCCTTCATTGATGTCGATGCGACCCGGCCGCTTGCCGCGTCACCGTCGCAACTTCTCTCGTGGCGAGTCTCTTCCAATCCTGCTGTCATTCGGTCACCTTGTGCGGCGCACGGGCAGCGAGAACTGAAAGATCGCACCGCGTGGCGCGTTGGCCGTGGCCCATAGCCGTCCACCGTGTGCCTCGACGCCGGCCGAGCAGCAGGCGAAACTGTTTCAGAATTTCACCCCAGGCCGATTCCTGGACCGCGCGCCGCTATGATGGGACGGGGCTTGGCCTTGCGATCCGCAAGCTCGCGCCAATGATGGGCGGCGACAATCACGGCGAATCCGGCCGTGGGTCGACCTTCACGGTCCGACTGCCGAGAATGGTAATAGCGACCAAGGATGCTGCAACCTGACGCGTGCGGCGAGTCCGGTATTAATGCCCTCGAGCCCAGCTACCGCGCGGGGCTTTTTTCCGCCCCAGTGTGTGCATCGGGCCGGTATTCGTTGCCGGGCCGCTGGCCCACGGAGACCGGA
>Ga0207693_10005211_pt1 | contig 10887 bp, 7 predicted proteins | sample LARL81metaG_FD_184347 | JGI IMG/M metagenome (GOLD analysis project Ga0207693, IMG submission 184347) | Corn, switchgrass and miscanthus rhizosphere microbial communities from Kellogg Biological Station, Michigan, USA - LAR L8-1 metaG... | ecosystem: Host-associated > Plants > Roots >... | reverse complement strand
CACCGTGCTCAGCGAGCAGATCAATAGCTCCGGCAACGGTCGTCGGCGCCTCGTACTCAACTTCAGGCAGCTTCATCGGCGCGGCCCTTCGATCGGGGGCAGCTCTTTCCCAGCCCGCCAAGGTCTTTAGTTACCCTAACAACGATGCCGACGTTCAGGATTCTCTGGTCCGGCGCTGGACGAACTCGAAGCCGAACCGTCCCTTGACGCACAGGTGGCCGTAGCTCACGTCGTGGTCCAGGGGTGAGGTCACCTTCACGATGCGGTTGTCCTGGACGTGCAGTTCGAGGTTGCAGCCGACGCCGCAGTAGGGGCAGATGGTGGTGGTGACGGTCTGCTTCGACTCGTCCCATTCGCCGGCTTGCCGCAGCTTGTACTCGCTGGCGAACATGAGTGCCCCGGTGGGGCAGACGCCGATGCAGTTGCCGCAGTACACGCACGCGGAATCGGGCAGGGTGACGTCGAACTCGGTGGAGATGCGGGCGTCGAATCCGCGGCCGGCCACCGCGATGGCGAAGGTGTTCTGGGCGACCTCGCCGCACGCCTCCACGCACTTGTAGCACAAGATGCAGCGTGAGTAGTCGCGGATGTAGCTGTCGTTGTCGTACTTGACCGGCTGGGCCACCGTCTCGGCGGTGTCGCCGTCGCCCGGGTGGTGCTCGCCGGGCCGGGTCGCGTCGCGTTCTCCGGCGGCGTGGGCCGGGGCGGCCGCGCCGTACCGCTCCGGGTCGGCGCCGTATTGCTCCATCCAGCGGTGGACCTCCGGCGCGGTCAGCGACATGTCGACCGAGGACGCGAGGAACTCGAGCACCATGCGGCGGCTGGTACGCACCCGTTCGGAGTCGGTGTGCACGATCATGCCGGGCTCGGCCTTGCGCGAGCACGCCGGGACGAGCGTCCGCGACTTCTCGACCTCGACCACGCACACCCGGCACACGTTGACCGGGGTGAGGTTTTCCAGGTAACAGAGCGTGGGGGTGTCGATGCCCTGCTGCCGGCACGCCTCCAGCAAGGTCGCGCCCTCGGGTACGCGAACCGTCTCGCCGTCGATCGTGACGTCGACCAGCCGCCGGGGCGCCTCCAGGAACACCTCGGTCATGTCGGCTCCGTTCCGTTACCGTATGGCCCGTATCCACCAATCAGGCCGAGTTTCACGGCCGACGCGGCGGCCGTGACCGCCGTCTGGCCCAGTCCGCAGATCGACGCGTCCCGCGCGACCGCGCCGATGTCGTCCAGCAGCGCGAGCTCTCTTTCGACCGAACCGAGCGGGGCGCCGCGCGTCAGCCGCCCCAGCAGTTCCTCCTGGCGCGCCGTGCCCACCCGGCAGGGGACGCACTGGCCGCAGGACTCGTCGCGGAAGAACCGCGCGATCCGCTGCAGCAGACCGGTCAGGTCCACGCTGTCATCGAGCACCAGCACGACCCCGGAGCCCAGCGTCGCGCCGATGGCACGTACCCCCTCGAAGGTGAGCGGGGAATCCAGCGCGTTCGGCCCGACGAACGAACCCGCCGCCCCGCCGAGCAGCACCGCCCGCAGCGGCCGCCCGCCACGCACCCCGCCCGCCGCCTCGATCACCTGGCGCAGGGTGACGCCGAACTCGTACTCGTACAGCCCGGGCTGCTCGACGCAGCCGGACAGGCAGAACAGCCGGGTGCCGGTGGAGTTCTCCGTGCCGATCGCGGCGAAGGCAGGCCCGCCGATCCGCAGGATCTCCAGCACGCACAGCAGCGTTTCCACGTTGTTGATCGCGGTCGGCTGGCCGAACAGGCCGGACTGGGCCGGGAACGGCGGCTTGTTGCGCGGCTCGGCCCGCTTCCCCTCGAGCGAGTTGATCAGCGCGGTTTCCTCGCCGGCGATGTAGGCTCCGGCGCCCCGCCGCACCTCGATGTCGAAGGCGAAGCCCTCGCCCATCACGTTGCCGCCGAGGAAGCCGCGGAGGCGGGCCTGGCCGACGGCGTGCCGCAGCCGCGCCTCCGCCGCCGGGTACTCGCCGCGGATGTAGATGTAACCCTGCTCGGCCCCGCAGGCGTAGCCCATGATCGTGAGCGCCTCGAGCAGGGCGTACGGATCCTGCTCCATCAGCACCCGGTCCTTGAAGGTGCCCGGCTCGGACTCGTCGGCGTTGCAGACGACGTAGTGCGGCCGGACCGGGTTGGTCGTCACCGCCTCCCACTTCACCGCGGTCGGGAACGCCGCGCCGCCGCGGCCGAGCAGCTTGGCGTCCTTCAGTTCCCGGATCACGCCCTGCGGCCCGGCCGCCACGGCCCGCCGCAGCATCTCGTACCCGCCGGCCGCCCGGTAGGAGTCGAGCGAGCCCGGGTCGACCAGCCCCACCCGGCGCAGCAGTCGCAGCGAGGAACGGTCGCCGTCGGCCTGCGGGACCAGCGGGCGGCCGGGCGCGGCGGCCAGTGCAGGGCCCTGTGCGGGGGACAGTGACGGCCGCACCTGGCCGGGGTCCACAGGCGATAGGACCGAACGGGCGGCCTGCGCGCCTGCCCGCTGGATCATCGCGGCCGAACCCCGGTCGCACTGGCCCAGACAGGGGCTGCGCTGCCAGGTGACGCCGGTGCCGTTGGCACCCGTTTCGGTACCCTCGGGCCCGAACCGGCGCTCCATCTCCTCGCACAACTGCTCCGCGCCGTTGACCCGGCAGGCCAGGTCGTCGCAGACGTGGACGATCTCGCTGGGTGCGGGGGTGGTGCGGAACAGCGCGTAGAACGACGCCACCCCGAACGCCTCGGCCGGCGGGACGGTGAGCCGGGCGCAGACGTGATCGAGTGCTCCGGGGCTGATCCAGCCGATCCGGTCCTGCACCGCGTGCAGCACCGGCAGCAGCAGGTGCCGCCGGGCCCGCGCCGCGTGCCCGCCGTACGCGGCGTGCCCGTCGGCCGCCGCGCGCTCCCCGCCATCCCAGCCGGACTCGGGCGGCCCGAGCACGGAGGCCACGGCGGCCCGCTCGTCGTCCGTTGCCGGTGACGCGGCCGTGAGCCTCAGGTCCACTAACCACCTGCCTTCGCGGCCTGGGTCTCGCTCCCGTCCGCGGCGATGACATCGAGCTTGTCCACCCGGATGGCCGTCGCCTTGAACTCGGCCGTGCCCGACTTGGGATCCCAGGTGTCGAGGGTGAGGATGTTGGTCTCGACCTGCTCGGGGAAGTGCAAGGTCATGAACGCGAGCCCGGCGCGGAGGATCTCGTCGACGTGGACCGGCGCCTCGAGGGACCCGCGGCGCGACGACACCCGGACCGTCTCGCCCTCGGCCATGCCGAGCCGGGACGCGTCCTCGGGGGAGAGGTTGAGCGTCTCCGGCCGTCGGAGCGGCGTGGTGTAGTGCCCCGACTGCACGCCGGTGTTGTAGGACTCCAGGCGGCGCCCGGTGGTGAGCCGGATCGGGAACTCCTCGGACAGTTCGTCCAGCGGGTCTTCCTGCTCCACCGGCGTGAACGGGGCGGGTGCGCCGCGCCGGGCCGGTTCCTGCTCCCACAGCCGGGCGTGCAGGAACAGCGTGCCCGGGTGCTGCTCGTCGGGGCACGGCCACTGGATGCCGCGGAGTTCCTCCAGTCGCCGGTAACTCATGCCCGTGTGCATGGGGGACAGGGTACGCAGCTCATTCCAGAGGTCCTCGGCCGAGGGCTGTCCCCAGTCGGTGCCGAGGCGCCGGGCGATCTCGCAGATGATCTCGATGTCGTCGCGTGCCCCGGCCGGAGGCTCGATGGCCTTGCGTACCCGCTGGACCCGCCGCTCGCTGTTGGTCACCGTGCCCTCGGCCTCGCACCAGGTGGCCGTGGCGGGCAGCACCACGTGGGCCAGCTTCGCGGTGTCGGTGAGGAACATGTCCTGCACCACGAAATGCTCGAGCCCGCTCAGCAGCTTGCGGGCCCGCCCGGTGTCCGCCTCCGAGCGCAGCGGGTTCTCGCCGATGATGTAGCAGGCGGTGAGCTCGCCGTCCTCCATGGCCTCGAACATCTGGGACAGGTGCCAGCCTTTCTTGGGCGGTATCGGCGTGCCGTAAACCGCCTCGAACCGGGCCCGCGCGGCCAGGTCGGTCTCGATGTCCTGGAATCCGGTCAGCTTGTTGGGGATGGCCCCCATGTCGCCGCCGCCCTGCACGTTGTTCTGGCCGCGCAGCGGGACCAGCCCGGAGCCGTACCGGCCCACATGGCCGGTAAGCAGCGCCAGGTTGATCAGCGCGAATACGTTGTCGGCGGCGTTGTGGTGCTCGGTGATGCCCAGGGTCCAGCAGATCTGCGCCCGGTCGGCCCGGGCGTAGTCGTGTGCGAGCTGCCGGATGAGGCCGGCCGGCACTCCCGTGTCACGTTCGGCCCGGTCCAGGGTGTACGGCTCCACGGACGCCGCGTAGGCCTCGTACCCGGTCGTGCCGTTCCCGATGAACGCCTCGTTCGTCAGGCCAGCGTGGATGATCTCCCGGGCGATCGCGTTGGCCAGCGAGATGTCCGAGCCAACGTGGATGCCGAGCCACGCGTCGGCCCACTGGGCCGAGGTGGTGCGCCGCGGGTCGACCGCGTACATCCGCGCGCCCTTGCGGATGCCCCTGAGCACGTGGTGGAAGAAGATCGGGTGTGCTTCGCGCGCGTTTGAGCCCCACAGGACGAGCAGGTCGGCGTCTTCCGCCTCCCGATAGGAGCAGGTGCCGCCACCCGCCCCGAACACAGCCGCCAGACCGACGACGCTAGGAGCGTGTCAAGTACGGTTGCAGCTGTCGATGTTGTTGCTGCCCATGACCGAACGGACGAACTTCTGCGCCGCGTAGTTCATCTCGTTCGTCGCCTTGGAGCAGCTGAACATGCCGAACGACCGGGTGGCACCCCGGTCCCGGGCGACCGCGAGTCCCGCGGCCGCGCGGTCGAGGGCCTCGTCCCACGATGCTGGACGCAGCCCTCCGTTGTCACGGACAAGCGGTTCCGTCAATCGCACCTGCTTGCTCATCGAGCGCACCTTCCCTGGCGAGCAACTGCTGTCACCCAGCTTACGTTGGCCGTTCTGACCGGTCTACGACGCTGTATACCGACCAGGGCGGCATAGGCCCGGCGGCCAAAAAACGCCGCCAGAATATGTCGCACCACGTAATTAATTTAAAGTTTGCCGCATGCGTACCCTTTCCGAAAAGGGGACCGCCCCTGCCCCAGCCGTAGGGTTGGGGCGTGGCTGATCACCCTCGTGACTCCGCGGCCCGCTCGAGGCTCAGCCCGGATGCCGCCTACGCCCGGTGGATGGACGTATGCACGGACGCGGGCTGGCGTTGCGGGTCGGCCGTCGAGCAGATCCCGGTCCGGGACGGGTTCGGCCGGGTGACCGCCGCCACGATCCGGGCGCTCTGGCCCGCGCCTCGCGCCGCCTGCGCCGCGATGGATGGCATCGCGATACGAGCGGACAGTGCCACCACTGACCCTAGGCCGGGCCCGCGCCGGCTCGCCGCCTCGGCGTTCGCCTGGATCGACACCGGCGATCCGATACCAGCGGGCATGGACACAGTGATAGAGCGCGAACGCGTCCGGATCGACGCCGACGGCAGCGCCTGGATCACCGGTCCCGCTCCGCGCGGACGGCATGTGCGGGCCGTCGGCGAAGACTTCCAGGCCGGTCAGATGCTCATCCCGTCGGGCCGCTGCCTGCGCCCGGCCGATCTTGCCGCCGCCGCCGCAGCCGGGCATACCACGCTGGACGTCACCCGGAAGCCGGTCATCGCGATCATCCCGACCGGGGATGAGATCCAGCCGATCGGCTCCGAACTCAGGCCAGGTGACGTTGTTGACAGCAATTCCGTCCTGCTTGCCGCACGGGCCGGCCAGGTCGGCGCCCGGCCCCTCGTCTCCGATGTGCAGCCCGACGACACGGACGCGATCGCCGCCGAGGTCCGGCGGGCATCGCTGGCCGCCGATCTGGTGCTCGTGATCGCCGGCTCCAGCGTCGGCCGCGATGATCACACCGCCGCTGTCCTCGCCCATGTGGGCGGCCTGGCGGTCAGCAGGGTAGCGGTCCGGCCCGGCCATCCGGTGCTGCTCGGTTACGCGCTGCCGCGCCGGACGTCAGCTGACCGCCCGGTCGGGCCGGTCCCCGTGATCGGGGTCCCGGGTTACCCGCTCGCTGCCGCGGTGAGTTTCGAGCTGTTCGCTGTCCCTCTGCTCGCCGCGCTCCAGGGCCGGGAGCCCGCCGGTCGTGCGTGGCGGCGCGTGCAGCTTGGCTGCGACTGGACCTCCCCGCCCGACACGGAGGAATGGGTCCCGGTGTCTGTGACCGCACCTTCCGGCCGAAATGACAGCACAGCCGTCGTGGCCATGCCCAGGAAAGGCGGCGCCGGAGCTATCAGCCGGCTCGCCCGCGCCGATGCGTGGTGGCCGATTCCCATCGGGCAGGAAAAGTTCGAACGAGGGGCGCACATCGACATCCGGCCGATATCACCGGACCTCCTCTTATCGGGCCCGGAGCCTGCCAGGCAAGCCGCCAACAGTGCTTGACCTGCGCAAACTTGCCGGTCATCGAGTACCTAGACGACCCGGGGCCCGTTAGCGTGGTCACGTGCTCGGCGCTGGATGGACCGAGGCCGTGGCCCTCGTGGCGGCCTTCGTGGTCTCGGCCGTGGCCACCCCGGTGGGTATCTCCGGGGCGGTCCTGCTGCTCCCGTTCCAGGTCAGCGTGCTTGGCACGCCCAGCCCCGCCGTCACCCCTACCAACCTGCTCTACAACGTCGTGTCCACCCCGGGAGCGCTGTACCGCTACCGGCGGCAGCACCAGACCGGCGGGCGGCTCGCCCTGATCCTGATCACCGGGACCCTGCCCGGCGTGATCGCCGGGTCGGTCATCCGGGTCGAACTGGTCCCGGGACCACGCGTTTTCGACCTGCTGATCGCCACCCTGCTGCTGCCGCTTGGGATCTGGCTGGCCGCTAGCCGATCCGCCCGCGACCACGCTCGGCCGGTCCGCCAGATCCCCACCCCCGTACTGATCGGCCTGGCCACCGTGACCGGCTGCGTCGGCGGCATCTACGGAATTGGCGGCGGCGCGGTCCTGTCGCCCATCTTGATCGGGTCCGGCCGCTCGGCGGCCGAGGTCGCCCCGGCCGCCCTGGCCTCGACCTTCGTGACCTCGCTCGGCGGAGTGCTCACCTTCACCCTGTTGTCCATCGGCGAGGGCCCAGTCGCGCCGAACTGGCCCACCGGCATCGCGCTGGGCATCGGCGGCATCGCCGGCGGCTACGTCGGGGCCCGGATACAGTCCCGGCTTCCGGATATCCTGATCCGCCGCGTGGTCGGCATCCTGGCGATTGCTATCGCCGCGCGGTACCTATGGTCGGGGCTGGGCTAACCTGGCCGCTGAGGCGGAGCCGGTGCGCAACCGCGGCGGCCCCGCCGCGGTTGGTCACGCCCAGCTTGGCCAAGATGCTGGACACGTGCATGGCGACGGTCCTGGGGCTGATGAACAGTGCCTCGGCGATCTGGCGGTCGGTGCGGCCCTCGGCGATCAGCGTGAGCACCTCGCGCTCGCGCGGGGTGAGGCCAAGCTCATCGCTGGCCCGGCGGCCCGGCTCGCTGCCCGGCCCCGCCGCGACCTGATCCGGCAGCAGCCCGGGCGGAGGAAGCGCGATCCGCGCGCGGCGGGCCAGCGCCTGGATCTCGGTGACCAGCAGGGCCGCACCATGCGTGCTGGCCAGGGTCCAGGCCTGGGCCAGGGCCGTGCGGGCGGCGCCGCGCGGCGCCCGCACGGCGAGCAGCGCCTCGGCCTGCCGCCAGCGGGCGTACGCCGATGGCCAGGGGTGGCTGACCGCCTCCCACGCCCCGGCGCTGCTCGCCCATCGTTCGGGGTCGCTTGGGCCATCAACCCGGGACCACTCGGCCTCGGCCGTAAGCACGATGGCGGCCACAGCCGGCGTGAGTACCACGTTCGGCGCCGAGATCACCGCGCGGATCCGGTCGAGCAGGCCAGCCGCCCGCTCGCGGACGGCCTGGTACTCGCCACCGGAGCGTCGGCCGCAGTCCGGCCCGGCTGCTGCCGCCTCCACGGCCAGCCCGGTGCGGCAGAGCTGGGTGGTCCAGTATGGCAACTCGGCGCCTGCTAGTGCCGCCAGCCCGTCGGCCACGGCGGCTCGCCCGTCGGGCAGGCGGCCGTCCCATAGGGCGGCTTCAGCCAGGTACCACAGCACCTCGGCGGCGCCGACCGGGTCCAGCGGCGCCGGCAATTCCGCGAGGACCTGCCCGAAGTCGGTCTGTGCGGCCGCGAGGTCCCCATCCCACAGGCGCAGGTTCCCGCGGGCGATCAGCGGGATGAACCGGTCTGCGGGCGACTCCAGGTCGAGCTCGAAGGTCTCGGCCAGCAGGTGTCCGGCTTCCTCCCGGCGGCCCAGGCTCAGCAGCGCCGTAGCCGCACAAGGCAGCAGACGGGGGCCATAGCTGCCGAACGCCCCGAACCGGCGGGCCACGTCGAGGCCAGCGAGATAGACATCGGCCGCGTCCGCGCAGCGGCCGCCCTCCTCCAGGACGGTCGCGAGGTTCATGTGCACCAGGATCAGCTCGGATACCTCGCCGAGCTCGCTGGCGATCTCGCGAGCCTGGTCTAGGTAGGCGATGCCCGCTTTCATGTGCCCGAGCGTGCACAGTGAGGTGCCGAGCATGTTCAGGGCGTGACTCTCCTCGGCTCGCGCGCCCGCCTGCCGGGCCACGGCGATCGCCTCCTCGCACCGGGTGATCGCCTGCGACGGGTGCCCTACCAGCATGAGCTCGCGGCCATGAGCCGCCAGCACACGCGCCCGTTCCCACGTCGGCGGCCCGGCGGGGACCGTGGCCACCGCCTTCTCGATCGCGGCCATCGCCGCGGATCTGTCCGAGGCGAACCAGTGGTAGTAACAGAGCCGTTCCAGCAGCACGCCGGCCCGCAGCGGCTCGGCGGCCGCGTCGACCTGGCCCACGGCCCGGGTGGCCAAGGCCAGCGCCAGCTCGCTGCGGCCGGCCAGGTCGGCTGCCTCGGCGGCGCGGTGCAGTACCGCGACCCGGTCCAGCGGGCTGCGGGCGGCCGCTCCGGGCGCTTGGTCCCACAGCTCGAGCGCGCGCTGGTAGTGCTCGAGGGCCTCGGCCGGCGCCGCCGCCAGCTCGGCGGCCTGCCCGGCCCGCACGAAGGCCGGCAGCGCCTGTGCGGGGTCACCGGCGGCATGCCAGTGATAAGCGAGCTGGGCCAGCTCGACAGCGGTGCCGCCGGCGCTGACGCTGGCGGTGCTGTCGAGGTGCTGGATCCGGCGGTCCAGCGCCCGGGCGTACGCGGCGTGCAGGGGCCCGCGCTGCGCGGGCAGCAGCTCGCCGTAGACCGCCTCCTGGACCAGCGCGTGGCGGAAGACATAGCCGCCGCTGGCCTCGTCGACCGCCAGCAGGTGACGGGCGAGCGCCTCGTGCAGCAGCGGCACCAGTTGCGTGTCGTCCTGGCCGGTCACCGCGGCCAGCAGCTCGTGGTCCACCCGGGAGCCGGCCACCGCCGCCGCCGCCAGCATCCGCTGGGCCGTCTCGGTCAGGGCATCCAGCCGCGCCAGCAGCAGGTCGCGCAGCGCCGGCGGCAGCCTGGTCCCCTCCCGGTGGGCGGCCAGCAGTTCCTCGGCGAAGAACGGGTTGCCTTCCGAGCGGGCCAGGATCTCCCGGCTCAGTCTCGGCGCAGGCGGCTCGCCCAGGATCCTGGCGACCAGCTCGGCAAGCTCGGGGCCGTCCAGCCGGCCCAGCTCCAGCCGTTCGGCCCGCCCGCCGCGGTTCAGCTCCGCCAGGAACGGCCGCAGCGGATGACCCGGGCGGAACTCGTCTGAGCGGCAGGTCAGGAGCAGCACCACGCCCGCGCGGAGGTTGCGGACCAGAAAGCCGAGCAGATCGCGGGTGGACTGGTCGGCCCAGTGCAGGTCCTCGACCACCAGCAGCACTGGGGTGCGTTCGGCCATGCGGTGCAGCATCCCGAGCAGCAGCTCGAATAGCTGCGACGGGGCCAGCGGGCCGCCCGGCCCCGCCGCGTCCCGCGGGCCGAGCTGCGGTATCAGCCGCGCCAGCTCGTCCCGGGCGCCGCCCAGCACCCGCTCCAGCTCGGCTGAGCCCAGCATGGCGGCCAGCGGGCGCAGCGCCTCCACCATCGGCGCGTAGGCCAGGACACCCTCGCCGACGTCCAGGCAGCCCCCGGCGAGTGCGACCGCCCCGAGACCGGCGGCATGATCGAGCGCCTCGGCCACCAGCCGGGTCTTGCCTATCCCGGCCTCGCCCGCGACCAGCACGGTCGCGGGCTGACCGCCTACTGCCCGCTCGATCGCCGCCCGGAGCCGGGCAACCTCGGCGTCGCGGCCGACCAGCACCGGGCAGGAGACTCTCTGCCCCATACCTCCCATCATCGCCGAAAAATGGCCACCGCTCCGGCCCGCCCACGGCGGGTAGCCGCCGGATGACTCCCTATGAAGGCCCAAACGAGCCAATGATTCGTGATCAGGGGTTCAGTACGACCGCGGAATACCGACCTTTACGATCCTGCTCGCCGGTGCGATGGGCAACGCGGTCACCACGACACACTCCCGCCGAATTCGAGAACGACCACCATAAAGCTCAGGCAGCTAGGGTGCCGTCCAATGATCACGCCCCGCTCCGCGTTAAGGGCATGTCGTGACAAGCGGGTTGGCGGATGTCCCGTCGGGGTCCGCGTCCTCCCAGGCCGTGATGGTGATCTGTTCGCCTGAAGACACATTCGCGATGCTGTGCCGGGAGACGAACTTCCCGTCAGCTCCGGCTGACTGGTCGAACTGAACATGCTGGAACGCGGGGTCGGTGAAACGAATCACGGCCAGGCCGAACGGTGTGAAGGCGGAGCCAGTCACCGTCCATACCGTGGACGCGCCCGTTCCTTCAGTCGTGACGTTGATAAG
>Ga0207693_10005207_pt1 | contig 10889 bp, 10 predicted proteins | sample LARL81metaG_FD_184347 | JGI IMG/M metagenome (GOLD analysis project Ga0207693, IMG submission 184347) | Corn, switchgrass and miscanthus rhizosphere microbial communities from Kellogg Biological Station, Michigan, USA - LAR L8-1 metaG... | ecosystem: Host-associated > Plants > Roots >... | reverse complement strand
CGTGGTGGCCTTGGCGCTCGAGCAGTTGCAGCAAGAACTAAAGGGCGGCGAGCGCAAGGAACTGCTTGACCGGTTGGAGCAAGAGATCCACAAGGGCGAGGATGGGAACCTGCCGCCTTCGACCGCGGACTACAACTAGCCGCCCATCAGCAAGATCGCGAAGACAACATACCGTCGATGACCGCTTAACTGCTCCTTGTAACGGCACCCAGCTTTGGCCCTGTGATAAGAGTCACAGACGCACCGCCCGTTTCCTGCCAACCTGACTGCAGACGGAAGTCATGATCAGGCAACTAGTAGCGACCTTGCTGATGCTCGCGTTGTGCGGTGCGGGAGCGTTCGCCCAGCCCCTCAGCATTGAGAAAACAGCCGTCGCACAGGCGCCGAGCGCTCATGACGGCACCTCTTCTCATAATCGCTGCCATTCCAGCTCAGCTCCAAATTTCGGGATAGCCCAGTCCTTACCGCCGTTGAGCACGCCATGTGGCAGTGAGCACCCGTGCTGCGTGCGCCCAGGTCCTGCAAATGTTGCTGAAATGCCCTCGGCTCAAGGACAGCAACGACCTGACACAGGTCAGCGCGGAATCGGGGCGCCCTCCAACGGCGCTGCCAGTCTCTCGGTTACCGCTGCTCTGCGTAGCATCAGTTTGCTGCCTTACGGTGCGCTCAGCACCGTGCGTCGTATCTGACTTCCTCCTAACTGCCTGCACAAGCACGCAGCAACGTTCTTCGCCCTCGGGTGCCACAATGTGGGCACCTGGGAAAACTCATCGAACCGAAACATGCGCATAGGAGATCAAATTTATGAAGTTCAAACTCATCGCCATTTTCGTCAGCCTGGCTCTTACATCCTGGGCTCAGACCACAACTTCGACACCCGAGCAGAAGTCGGCTCCCGCCGAAACCAAGATGGCCTGTTCCTGCTGCGACAAGATGGCGTCTGCCGATCAGAAGACAACTGATCCCAAAGCAACCGATCAGAAAGAAGCCCACGCCTGTATGCATCAGCGCGCAGCTGGGAAGGACGACAAGTCAACCATGTCGTGCTGCTCGGGCAAGGACAACGCTGGTTGCTGCGCGGGGAAAGACGGGAAATCCTGCGCCAAGAATGACCAGGTGGCCTCGTCTTGTTGCGAGGGGATGAAGAAGGGCGAGGGTCAGGAAATGACCTGCTGTACCGACAAGGACGGAAAGAAGATGACACATGACTGCTGCGGAGGAAATCAGTGTGGGAAGCACGATCACGCGGCGGGCAACTGACTTCCTGATGTGGGGGAGCCCCGGCCATGCTGGGGCTCTTCTTTTTTTTACCGTTCGATCTAGGTATCGATCAGGCTAACGACTACTAGCCTTGTCGTTGCTGGAACCAAGCATTTAGACTGGCGCGGCTTCCTTCTCACCCCCAAAAATCTGAATGAAGCGTGGAGACGTGCAATGAAATCATGGCGTGTCGTTCTTCCGGCCTTGTTGCTATTGGGCGCGAGCGCAGCCTGGGCCCAGAAGGTAGACGTCGATTGGAATCGCAACATCGATTTCTTGAAATTTAGGACCTACGGGTGGATCGAATCCAAGCACCCCGGAAAGGGACTCTGGAACCAGCGGATCATTGATGGTGTCGACGCGAAACTCGCCAAGGCGGGATTGAAAAAAGTGGACTCCACCGCGAAACCTGATCTCGAAGTGGTCTACAACGCAGGAGTCAAAGAACACACGGTCGTCGAAGACTACGACTACACCTATCGTCCGTATGGGTGGTACTACGGCTATCGCCCGTGGTACGGCCCTCGTCCAATCACTACGCAAACCTATCAGGAGAAGGAAGCGACCCTGACCGTTGATCTTGTCGACAATTCAGATAAGGAAATGGTGTGGCGCGGCGTTGCCAAGGATACCTTGACCGACAGCTCTGACAAGAACGTGAAGACGTTCAACAAGGCCATGGACAAGCTGTTTAAGAATTTCCCGCCGACCAAGAAATAGAAGCAGTTGAAAAGAGGACGAACACGAACCCCATCTTTGCGCCTTGGATGCGTAAAGGTGGGGTTTCCTCGAGCGATCAAGAGTGACTAGCTCGGCCTGCTAATTTCGGGATCGCCGAAGTTACTTCCCGCTCTCTGCTTTCGCGTTGTGTTGCACCTTGGGCATCTCAGGCACGGAAACCAGATTTTCGGTGGAGCGGTCCAGTTCGAAAAACGTGCGCTTCTTTGCGCAACTCGAGGTGCCGGAAACTTCCTCTTCTTCAGGCGTGAGCGGCTGCGCTTCGAGGACGATTTGTCCCTGTGTGCCGAATCCAAGCACGCGCAGATTCATCGAGCAATCGTGGCTAAAGGTCTTGGCGAGGGAGCGCGGCAGATCCGGCTGTTGAAAGGTACCGAAGCGGCTATCAAATACCAGGACGCTTCGATTCACTCCCGGCTGCTCGTATTGCCATTCGGAAATCTCCGCAAGCAGACGGCGGCCGTCGGCGGACCAGTCGACCAGGCGCAGGGAGTTTCCGTTCTCGACATCCGCCGGTTCCTGCAGAAAGCGCACTTTGAAATCGCCGGTATCGGCAACGAATAGTCTGGAGTTGTTGACGCACAGGGGGCCGGAATAGCCGCTGGCTCTCAGCGGATATAGGGCAGTCGCTTCGATTTCCGTGTACGCGCGATGCTTCTGGTCAGGAGCCACCAGAGTTCCGCTCCGCGCAGTGCGCGAAGCGAGAGGAGGCTTTTCCCCGCAGGTGACCAATTCGGGATCGCTGGATTTCGGCGTATTCTCCGGAGCGGGCGCCGCAGTTTGCGCAGTGCCTAGGGCGCTCAACAGGCAGGCGACTGTCCACAGCAGAATATTTTTGGAGATCAGCGAAAACACGGCAGCATTGTAGAACACAGGGGATGCTGAAGTCTGTAAGGGATATTGGGTAAAGGAAACTCTCAGCTGGAGGCCTTCTTCACATCGGCGATAATTTCGCCGTGAGCGACGCGTGCTCTGATTTCTTCTCCCGTCTTCACTCGGGCCGCATCTTTCACTAACTTTCCCGACGCGTCAAACACTAACGCGTAGCCGCGTTCGAGAATTGCGACTGGAGACAGGGCTTCCATCTGACTAGTTAGTCTTTCGAGACGCGAGCGACGCCGCAGAAAGAGATCGCGGGCTGCCGCTGCCATGGCTGCGACCCGGGCGTTTAACTCCTTGCGCACGCCTCTCAGGACAAGGCGCAGGTCGTAGTGCCTTACAGCCGCTGCCAAGGTTTCGAACTTCCGGCGTTGCATCTCAAGGTGGTTGCGTTGGGCGTGCACCAAGCGATTGGCGAGGTCGTCGACCTTCTGTTGGCGACGGTGGATCAGGTCCATCATGCGCCCGAATGCGCCGTGCTGCGCCAACTGCATCAGGTGCTGGCGTCCCATCATCAGGCGATAGCGGATGCCGCGGTCCAGTTCGTGCTCAAGTCCGGCGATCTGTTGTTCGACCTCTGCACGCGAGCGAATGACTAGTTCGGCTGCCGCTGAGGGCGTCGCCGCGCGCAAATCCGCTACGAAGTCCGCGATCGTAAAGTCGGTTTCGTGACCGACCGCCGAGATCACAGGCAGCTCCGAAGCCGCAATTGCCCGGGCCAATGCTTCGTCATTGAAGGTAGACAGGTCTTCTGCTGAGCCTCCGCCCCGCGCCACCAGTATCACGTCCACAGAACGAGCGCGGTTGAAATAACGGATGCCGGCTGAGACTTCAGTCGCGGCCGCTTCGCCTTGTACCTGCGCAGGAAAAATCAGCACGCTCGCGCGATCGTGACGTCGCTGCAGGACATGCAAGATGTCGCGCAACGCAGCCGCCTGCGGAGAGGTAACGATCCCGATAACGTGGGGCAACGCCGGGATCGGTTTCTTGCGGCTGGCTTCAAACAGTCCTTCGGCGGTCAGCTTGGCTTTGAGTTGCTCGAAGGCGATCTGGAGGGCTCCTGCGCCCTTCGGCTCGACATACTCGGCGATGATCTGCAGTTGACCGCGGTCTTCGTAGATCGTGACGCGGCCGCGCACCACCACCTGCATTCCATCGGCGGGACGAAAACGCAGCAGCCGGGCCGAGGAGCGGAACATTACGACGCTGATCTGCGAGTTCTCGTCTTTCAGCGTGTAGTAGAGGTGCCCGGAGTTTTGCGCGCGCAGGTTCGAGATTTCGCCTTCTACCCACGCGTCGGCATACTCGCGTTCAATGTGCGTGCGAACGGAGGCGACCAGATCGCGCACCGTCCAAATGCGCCGTTCGGGGGGCCGGAAGCTGAACCCCAATTGATCGATCGCTCCCACAGCCCCGAGTGTATCCCAGCCCGCGAGGCGATTGTGAGGGCGGCACGCTGTACTATGTTTTCGTGCATGAACTGGCGCAAAAAGCGCTCGAGCACATTCGGCGCACGGAACTACTCGCGCCCGGAACCCGGATTGGTGTGGCTGTTTCCGGGGGCGCGGACTCGGTGGGGCTGCTGCGAATCTTGCTCGACCTTCGCGGCGAGATTGGAATGGTCTTGTCGGTCGTTCATTTCAATCACAAGCTGAGGGGAGCCGAGTCGGATTCGGAAGAGCGCTTCGTGGCAGAACTGGCTCGAGAACTGCAGCTCGAGTTCCACGTAGCCAGTGGCGATGCCGCAGCTGAGGCAGCGGCTTCAGGCACCAGCGTCGAAGCCGCTGCCCGAGAGCTCCGCTATTCGTTTTTCGGCCAATTGATGAGCCCGTCTGGCGAGGGGAGTCCGAGACTCGACAAGGTCGCGACCGGACACACGCTCGACGACCAGGCAGAGACCGTACTGATGCGAGCGGTGCGGGGATCCGGCATGCGCGGGTTGGCGGGCATCTACCCAGTCTTTGACATCGAAATGGACGATGAGTTTGCCGGCGAGGTGATTCGCCCACTGCTCGGCGTGCGGCATGCGGAACTCGTGCAGTATCTCAAAGAGATTGGCCAGAAATGGTGCGAAGACTCGGGCAATCTGGATGCGAAATTCACTCGCAACCGCATGCGCCATTCTGTAATGCCGGTGCTGGAGCGGCAGTTCAATCCCGCCGTGCAGCAGGCCTTGAGCGAACTCGCCGAGATTGCGCGGGGCGAAGAAGACTACTGGCAAAACGAAATAGCCGGATGGATGGGCACGGCCATCCATTGGGCCGAGCCGGAGTGGGCGACGTCAGGACACCAGGGGTTGGTGCAATTGCAACCGTTCAACGCTGACCTACGCGAGCGGATGCAACAGCCTGGGCCCTTGGTGATGAATGCGACCCTCGATCGTATGTGGCTCCTGGCAGAACCGGTAGCGGTACAGCGGCGTGCGATTAAAGCAGTCGGAGAACTGGCAGGCTTCCCGCTCGAGTTCAAGCACGTAGAGCAAATTCTGCGCTTCGCTTCCGAGGAGGATGGTACGGGGAAGAGCCTTTCACTCCCTCTCGGATGGAGTGTCACGCAAGAACCCGCTGCGCTTACCTTCCTAACGCCCGACCTGCGCAGCCAGGAGCGGATTCCGAACGACTACGAATACATGTTGCCCATCCCCGGTCGGGCCGTAGTGCCGGAAGCAGGCATTGTGATAGAAGCGTTGCGCACGGAAGTGGATGCAGAGACGACGGGATATAATCCCGATCACCTTCTGGATCCGTCGCTCTTGCCGAAAGAGTTACGCGTGAGGAACTGGCGTCCGGGGGACCGCTTCTGGCCGGCGCATACCAAGTCCGCTAAAAAGATTAAGGAATTGCTGCAGGAACATCACGTCACAGGAACGGCCCGCAAAACGTGGCCAGTCGTAGTTTCTGGCGAAGAGATCTTGTGGGTGCCGGGATTTGCCGTGCTGGAATCGCACCGGTTGAAGGGTCCGGGAATGGCGGTTGTGATCCGCGAAAGGCCGTTGGGAGAAGACTGAGACGAACAAGCCAGTTGAGAGGAAGGGGCTCACACCACGACATGAGCACAACTTCAAGAGTTGAGCCGTTGCGGTCTGTCGTTTCGGCCGAACAGATTCAAAAGCGCGTGCGGGAAATGGGGAGGCAGATTTCCGATGACTACCTGGGGAAAACCGTCCACGTGCTCGCCATTCTCGAAAACAGCTTCATGTTTACCGCGGATCTGATCCGCGCCATGGACGTCCCCCTCACCTGCACGTTCGTGAAGCCGCGCTACCGGACGCAGGCGGCCAGCGCCGAGTCAGAAACACTGGAAATCCTGTTCAGCCACGAACTCGATATTCGCGGGAAAGACGTCTTGCTGGTTGAGGGGTTGGTTCATTCGGGAGTGACAAGCGAGTTTCTTATGAGTGACTTGCGGGCGAGAGGAGCAGCGTCGGTCAAACTGGCGGCCCTGCTCGACCGCCAGTCGGCGCGACGGGTACAACTCCAGCCAGACTATTTCGGGTTCCTGGTCGACGAAGCCTTTCTGGTCGGGTATGGTTTGGGGAGTCCGGAACAGACCAACCGGAATCTTCCATATCTGGCGGCTGCAAGCCAAACTGGCCCTGTGACTTAAGTCATAAGAACATGCACCGCTTTTTTGCCTGCGGAACGGGTAAAATGGCGGTCTCGGGTAATTGCCCAATCAAAGAACCGGCGAATGGCATCTAATGAGTCTAGAGCAGCCATGGTCCGGCTATGGTTCGCGTGGTCATGGTTGTTTCATCGAGGAGTCCTGAGTGAATTCGACAGTAAAGACGGTTATCTTCTGGCTGGTCATCGTGGTATCGGCCATTCTCCTATGGCAAGTGGTACGGTCCGGCAGCTCGGCAAAGACGGAAAAGCCGGTCAACTTTTCTGAGTTCTTGACCAATGTCGACCAAGGCAACGTGAGCGAGGTAACCATCGACGCGCAACAACTGCGCGGAAAGTTCAAGGACAATTCCGGATTCACCACCACGGCGCCCGTCAATTATCCCGACATGATCAAGTCGCTACGGGATAAGGGTGTCAACATTACTGTTCGTGACGTCACGAACGGCAGCTGGCCGCTGCAACTGCTTGGGACCTGGGCTCCTCTGATCCTTCTCGCGGCTTTGTGGTTCTTCATGATCCGCCAGATGCAGACCGGCGGAAACAAAGCGCTCTCGTTCGGCAAGAGCCGGGCGCGATTGCTTTCCATGCAGCAGAAGAAAGTCACGTTCAAAGACGTGGCGGGCGTGGATGAGGCGAAGGAAGAGTTACGCGAAATCATTGAATTCCTGCGCGAGGCGCAAAAATTCCAAAAGCTGGGCGGACGCATTCCTAAAGGCGTTTTACTTGTAGGGCCTCCGGGAACCGGCAAAACCTTGCTGGCGCGCGCGGTCGCCGGAGAAGCGAACGTACCATTCTTCTCCATTTCCGGATCAGATTTTGTCGAAATGTTCGTGGGTGTCGGCGCGAGCCGCGTGCGCGATCTGTTTGAGCAGGGCAAGAAGAATGCTCCCTGCATCATCTTCATTGACGAAATCGACGCGGTCGGCCGTCACCGTGGCGCAGGCCTGGGCGGCGGGCACGACGAGCGCGAGCAGACCCTCAACCAGTTGCTGGTCGAGATGGACGGCTTTGAATCGAACGAAGGCGTGATTCTGATGGCCGCGACCAACCGGCCTGACGTGCTGGATCCGGCGCTGCTTCGGCCGGGACGTTTCGATCGCCGTGTCGTAGTGAACCGGCCGGATGTGCGCGGACGCGAGGAGATTCTGCGCGTGCACACCCGCAAGATTCCTCTTGCCGAAGACGTAGAACTCAACGTGCTGGCTCGCGGTACTCCGGGATTCTCGGGCGCGGACCTGGCTAATATGGTGAACGAGGCCGCGTTGAGCGCAGCCCGCCAGAATCGCAAGGCGGTGTTGCAGTACGACTTCGAAGTGGCCAAAGATAAGGTGCTGATGGGCGTGGAACGCAAGTCGATGATCCTCTCCGACGAGGAGAAGAAAGTCACGGCTTTCCACGAAGCAGGACACGCGCTGCTCGCGGTAAAACTGCCGCATGCCGACCCAGTGCACAAGGTCACGATCATTCCGCGTGGCATGGCGCTTGGTGTCACGATGCAGTTGCCCATCGATGACAAGCACAACTACACCAAGGAATATCTCGAAACCGAGATTGCGATCCTGATGGGTGGCCGTCTGGCGGAAGAACTGTTCCTCAACCAAATGAGCACGGGTGCTGGAAACGACATCGAGCGGGCCACTGAGCTCGCCCGCAAGATGGTTTGCGAGTGGGGCATGAGCACACTGGGTCCGCTGACCTTCGGCAAAAAAGAGGAGCAGATCTTCCTGGGCCGCGAAATCGCGCAGCATCGTGACTATAGCGAAGACACCGCCATCAAGATCGACATGGAAGTGCGCCGGCTGGTGGATGAAGGTTACGCCAAGGCGAAGGTCCTGCTATCCGACAGCCGCGAAGTACTTACCAGGATCGCCGTGGCACTGCTCGAACGCGAAGTGCTGGACGCGAATGAGATCAAGATGATCGTGGAGGGCAAGGAACTACCCCCCGTCAAACTGCCTTCGAAGGATGACGGAGTGCAGCAGGTCCTGAAGCCGGAACCGGGACGTCCGGGGCTGGCCAAGGGCGGGGAAAGCCCGGCGCGCGCCTAGCCTTTCTGATGTGCAAATGTGGGCGGCCCCTAGGCCGCCCTTTTTGTTTTCTGATGGCGACGCTCTAAGCCGCCTTCTTCTGCAGGACGTTGGTAAGCAATTCCGCGAAGGCACGATTGAAGGCCGGAATATCGGAGGGCTGGCGGCTGGTCACCCAATTCTTGTCTCGCACGACCTCTTCGTCCTTCCATTCCGCACCGGCGTTTCGTAAGTCATCTTGAATCGTTCGGTAACTCGTCATCGTGCGTCCCTTTACGAGACCGGCAGAGGCCAACAGCCAAGGCGCGTGACAGATCACGGCTATGGGTTTTTCAGCGCGATCGGCCTCACGGACGAACCGACGTGCTTCTTCGCTCATGCGCAGCGTATCAGCATTCATCGCTCCGCCGGGGAGAAGCACGGCATCGTAGTCGGTCGCGTTCGCGCCCGCCAGTTGGCGATCCACAGCGATCATTTCCCCCTTCTCGTCATGTTGCATTGCCTGAATCTCCCCGCTCTTAGGCGAGATCAAGGTAGTTTCTGCTCCTAATTGGTCCAGAAACTTTCTGGGCTCCGTGAGTTCGGATTCTTCGACTCCATCGGCGGCGAGAATAGCAACGCGAATTCCTTTTAGGTCAGACATTAGCAGGGCTCCTTTAAGAATTGTTAAGTCAGAATTATTGTCAGCAATGCCAGGGGCGTAGCGAATCGGGTCGACGGTCCAACTTGCTTCAGGAATACCACTAGGGCGTTTGCCCCACGTGAACAACACTGTTTGCTAAAACAAAACTGCGCGAGCAACTTCGCCTCGCGCAGTCCCTGCCAGAGCTCTTTAGGGTGACTAGTTGGGAAGTTTGAAGTTCACCAGGATCTGAGTTTCGATCGGCACGGGGTCGCCGTTGAGGTAGTACGGCTTGTACTTCCACTGGTGTACAGCTTCAACCGCGGCTCGTCCCAGCACGGCATCGCCGCTAACAATTTTGAGATTTTCGATGTCCCCGGTCTTGCTGATGGTCGCTTGCAATTGAACCGAACCCTGGATCCGCATCTGCAATGCTTGCGACGGATAACGTGGCTGCACACGCTTCAGGACCAAGCCCTCCATGACGCCCTGCGAGACCCGCAGCAATTGCGCAGCAGGTTTGGCGGTCTTCACGCCGGCGCTGCTGATACTCGCCAGTGATTTGGTGTCGGTCGTTGTCTCCAAGCCGATCGCGCTCGGTGCCTGCACTGGTTCCGCTTCTTGCTGAGAAGGCTGAGGAGCGACGTGCCGTGTGTCGTTTTTCACGATGAGCCGCTGCGTAACTTCCGGCTCGGGCTCCGTGGACTCCGTCACGCCTGCAGACGGCTTGGTGCCGGGCTTGATCGATGTCGTCGAAGGAGACGTCGAAGTATGGGTCGAGGAAGTTGTGGGACTGAGATTGATGTCGGTGGCTTCGGGTTGCGACGCGGGAGTCGATGCACGGGGCGCGGCGGCTTCCGGAGCCGGCGCGCTCGTCATGGGCGCCGATGCAGCCGGTGTAGTTGCAGTGGAGGCCGATGCCTTTGAGCCACTCATGTTCTTCCAGCCGAGATATCCCGCCGAAGAGGCCAACAGAACAACTGCGGCGACGATGATGAGTGCTCTTGTCTTGCCACCGCTTTCTTCTTCGTCCGCATCGTAGGCGCCCGGGAAAAAGGTTGGCGGTGGAACGTCATCGCGCGTTGTGTCAACCGCAGCAAATTTTTCCGCTGGCGGTTCGGAGATTTCCTTAACCGGAGCCTTTTTGGGCGCAACCGGTTCCTCGATAACAGGGGGCGGTGCGACCGCGGCAGGCTTTTCGGGAGCGCGCGCTGGAGCGGCGGCATGCCCTTGTGCCTGGAACATCGCGCCTGACATGGGACGCTTTTCAGGAGCAGGTGGTGCGACGAGCGGAAGTGCCGGTTCTTCTTCAGGCGCTTCCACCTGGCCGGCGGCTTCAGCGGCGCGGCGTAGCGCCGATGCCATCGGCTCTGCCATTTTCGGACTCGGCTGCCACGGAAATTTGCTCGTACCACTTGCGGCCGACGTTGCAGATACTGGTGTGGCTTTCGTTTCGAGCGTGGGCTGCGCGACCACGGGCTCATCGTGATCGGCATCAAGAATCGAATCCGAATCCTGATCATCCAGATCGAGAACTGGTATCGATGCCGCGATGGCCGGAATCGAAGGAGTCGGTTTGCTCGCCGACATCGTTGGGGCTGCAGGCTTGCGAGTCGCGGTTGGCGCGGCTGTCGGTGAAGGAGTGGCGGGTCTTGAAGGCGGCGCGGCCGGCTTGATCGCAGAAGCTTGAGCCGCAGAAGCTGCCGGTGCGGCTGCTTTCGGTGGCTCGGTTCCTTT
>Ga0207693_10005204_pt1 | contig 10890 bp, 8 predicted proteins | sample LARL81metaG_FD_184347 | JGI IMG/M metagenome (GOLD analysis project Ga0207693, IMG submission 184347) | Corn, switchgrass and miscanthus rhizosphere microbial communities from Kellogg Biological Station, Michigan, USA - LAR L8-1 metaG... | ecosystem: Host-associated > Plants > Roots >... | reverse complement strand
TCGTCCCGGGCGGGTTCAGCTACGGCGACTACCTGCGCCCGGGGGCGCTGGCCGCCCGCTCGCCGGTGATGCGGGCGATCGTCCGCCACGCCCGCGACGGGGGGCCGGTGCTTGGCGTCTGCAACGGCTTCCAGGTACTGACCGAGGCCGGCCTGCTGCCGGGCGTCCTTCGCCCCAACGCCGGGCTGCGCTTCCGCTGCCACGACGTCGCCCTGCGCGTCCAGCGCCCGTCGCCGTGGCTTCCCGAGCGGGGGCCGGGCGACCTTCTGGAGATCCCGATGAAGCACCATGACGGCTGCTACTTCGCCGACCCGGCCAGCGTGGCCGAGCTCGACCACCACGGCCAGGTGCTGCTCCGCTACGAGCCGAACCCGAACGGCTCGGTCGACGCGATCGCCTGTGTGACCAATCGCGAGGGCAATGTCGCCGGGCTCATGCCGCATCCCGAGCACGCGGTCGACCCGCTGCTCGGTTCCGCCGACGGCCGCGTCCTCCTGGCCGGACTGCTGGGGCTCGCCCGAACGCCGGCGGCGGCGTGAACGGGTCGCGCCGGGCCGCTCGGTACTATTCCTCTCCCAGACGCCTCGCCGCGTGAACGTCGCCTCGCCACAGCCCCTGCACCGCTCGCTCGGCCTGACCGATGACGAGTACTCGCGCATCGGCGAGGAGATCGGGCGGGAGCCCAACGACTTCGAGCTGGCGGTGTTCTCGCTGCTCTGGAGCGAGCACTGCGGGTACAAGCACTCGCGCCGGCTGCTCGGCCGCTTCCCCACCACCGGCCCCGCGGTACTGCAGGGCCCAGGTGAGAACGCCGGCGTCATCGACGTCGGAGACGGACTGGCGGTTGCGCTCAAGGTGGAGAGCCACAACCACCCGTCGGCGGTGGAACCCTTCCAGGGCGCAGCGACCGGCGTCGGCGGCATCCTCCGCGACATCTTCGCGATGGGCGCGCGGCCGATCGCGATCCTCGACTCGCTGCGCTTCGGCGAGCTCGCGAGCACCGACCAGCGGCGGCTGTTCGGACGGGTGGTCGAGGGCGTCGGCCACTATGGCAATTGCGTCGGCGTCGCCACCATCGGCGGTGAGGTGGAGTTCGAGGCGTCCTACGAGCACAACTGCCTGGTGAACGCCATGTGCGTCGGGCTGGTCGATGCCGACCGGCTGCAGTCAGCCCGTGCTGGCGGCGCCGGCAACCTGCTCGTGCTGTACGGGTCGCGCACCGGCCGCGACGGCATCGGCGGCGCATCGGTGCTGGCCTCGCAGGGGTTTGACGAGGACTCGGCGGGCAAGCGCCCGAGCGTCCAGATCGGCGATCCCTTCACCGGCAAGAAGCTGATCGAGTGCACGCTGGCGCTGATCGACGCCGGCCTCGTCGAGGCGCTCCAGGACCTGGGCGCGGCGGGCCTGGCGTCCTCGACCGCCGAGATGGCGTCGGCCGGCGGCGTCGGGCTCGATGTCGATCTCTCGCGGGTGCCGCTGCGCGAGCCGGACATGGAGCCGTTCGAGATCATGATCTCGGAGTCGCAGGAGCGAATGGCGGCGATCGTCGAGCCCGAGCGCTGGCCCCAGGTCGAGCACCTCTGCGCCCGCTGGGATCTGGACGCGACGGTGGTCGGCGAGGTGACAGAGGGCGGCCGGCTGCGAGTCTTCTTCGCCGGCGAGCCGGTGGGCGACCTGCCGGTGTCGGCGCTCACCGACGGCTGCCCCCGCTACGACCTCGAGCGCACCCCGCCGGCGCGGCCACCGGCGCCCCAGAGCTTCCCGCCGGTCGCCGACCCATCGGCAGCGCTCTCGGCGCTGCTCGGCTCGCCGGGGATCGCCAGCCGGCGCTGGATCACCCGCCAGTACGACCATCTGGTCGGCTCGGGAACCGTCGTTCGCCCCGGCGGCGATGCCGCGGTCGTCCGCCTCACGCCGTCGGCGCGCGCGATTGCCGTCTCGCTCGACGGGAACGGCCGCCGCACCTGGCTGCACCCCCGCCGCGGCGGCATGAGCGCGGTTTGCGAGGCCGCCCGCAACGTCGCCTGCACCGGCGCCCGCCCGGCAGCCGTGACCAACTGCCTGAACTTCGGGAACCCGGAGCAGCCGGAGGTGGCCTACGAGCTGGCCGAGGCGATCGAGGGCATGGCCCTGGCCTGCGAGGCGCTCGGCCTGCCGGTCGTGTCGGGAAATGTCTCCCTGTACAACGAGCATGCCGGGCAGCCGATCCCGCCCACCCCGGTGGTCGGCGTGGTCGGCATCCTCGACGATGCCGCCCGGGCCGTCTCGGCCGCCTTCCGCGAACCCGGCGACGTCGTGCTCCTGGCCGGCGACGGCCCGGCCGCGCTGGACGGCTCGGAATACCAGAAGCGGCTGCTGGGCCAGGTCGCCGGGGAGATTCCCGAGCCTGACCTGGCGGCCGAGCGGTCGTTGCACGAATTCCTGGCGGCCGCCGCCGCCGCCCGCCTCCTGCGAAGCGCACACGACGTCTCCTCCGGCGGCCTTGCGGTCGCGCTCGCCGAGGCCGCCATCCTCGGCCGGGTGGGCGTCGACGCCCCGGCTGCCGAACGGCTCTTCGACGAGGGCGAGGGCCGCGTCGTGGTCTCGGCCCGGCCCGGCGACCTGCCGGCGCTCAGGAAGCTGGCCGGACACCTCGCGCTTCGCGAGCTGGGCACGGTCGGCGGCGACCGGATCGTCGCCGGCGCCGCCGCGGTCGGCCTGGCCGACGCGACCAGCCGCTACGAGTCCGCCATCCCCGAACTCATGGGAGACGGCTGATGTGTGGCGTCTTCGGCATCTACGACCCCGTCGGCGCGCCCGACCGTGACGTCGCCCGGCTGACCTTCTTCGGCCTCTACGCCCTCCAGCACCGGGGCCAGGAGTCGGCCGGGATCGCCGTCTCGGACGGTCGCCGGGTGACCGCGATGAAGGACATGGGCCTGGTCAGCCAGGTCTTCGACGAGCCGAAGCTGTCCGGTCTTCCGGGGACGATGGCGATCGGCCACGCGCGCTACTCGACCACCGGCTCGACGGTCTGGCAGAACGCACAGCCGGTCGTCCGCCACGCCAACGGACACACGGTCGCACTGGGACACAACGGCAACCTGACGAACACCACTGCGCTGCGCGAGCAGCTGCGCGGCGAAGGAGTGCCGCTTCGCTCCAGCTCGGACACCGAGGCGATCGCGGCGCTCATCGCCCGCCACCCCTCGGGGCAGCTGGACGAGGCGATCGCCGACACCATGGCCCGGATCGAGGGCGCCTTTGCGGCGGTCGTCCTGACCGAGACGCAGCTGGCCGGCTTCCGTGACCCGGACGGCATCCGCCCGCTCGTCGTCGGCCGCCTCGATGACGCCTGGGTGCTGGCGTCCGAGACCTGCGCCTTCGACCTGATCGGGGCCCGCCTGGAGCGCGAGCTGGAGCCAGGCGAGCTGGTCGTGATCGACGACCAGGGGCCGCGCTACCGGCGCGCCGGCGAGCACCGTTCGGGGTCGCTCTGCATCTTCGAGTTCATCTACTTCGCCCGGCCGGACTCGGTGATGCAGGGCGAGGCGCTGCACGACGTGCGGCGGCGGATGGGCGAGCGGCTGGCGCTGGAGGCGCCGGTCGAGGCGGACGTGGTGATTCCGGTGCCCGACTCAGGGACGCCGGCAGCGGTCGGCTACGCCCAGGCCAGCGGAATCCCGTTCGGGGAGGGGCTCGTCAAGAACCGCTACGTCGGCCGCACGTTCATCCAGCCTGACCAGGCGCTCCGCGAGCGGGGGGTCAAGCTCAAGTTCAACGCGCTGCGCTCGGTGCTCGCCGGCAAGCGGGTGGTGGTGGTCGACGACTCGATCGTCCGCGGATCGACGACCCGCAAGCTGGTCACGATGCTCTTCGAGGCGGGGGCCGAGGAGGTGCACCTGCGCGTCTCCTCCCCACCCATCATCTCGCCCTGCTTCTACGGGATCGACATGGCCGAGCAGGAGCAGCTGATCGCCTCCGGCCGAACCGTCGAGGACGTCGGCGAGCGGCTTGGCGCCACCTCGCTTGCCTACCTCTCGCTGGAGGGCCTGCAGGAGGCGACCGAGCACCCCGCCGAGAGCTTCTGCCGCGCCTGCCTGACCGGCGTCTACCCGACGCCGATCCCGGACGACCTGCGGATGTCCAAGCTGCGCTTCGAGCCGCGGCCGGTCGAGGTGCAGGTGCGGTGAGCGGCGACGCCCCGCTCACCTACGCGTCGGCCGGGGTCGACCTCGAGGCGGGGGACGAGGTGGTGGCGCGGATCCGCGACGCCGTCGTCTCCACCCACACCCGCGAGGTGATCGGTTCCCACGGGAGCTTCGCCGGGCTGTTCGCGCCGTCCGTCGGCGATCCGCTGCTCTCCGCCGGTTGCGACGGCGTCGGCACCAAGGTGCTGCTGGGTGCGGCGGCCGGGCGGCTGCACGGGCTCGGCATCGACCTGGTGGCGATGAGCGTGAACGACGTCCTCACCGCCGGCGGCAATCCGGCCTTCTTCATGGATGTGATCACGTGCGGGCGAATCGTCCCGGAGCGGATCGCCGAGCTGGTGGAAGGCGTCGCCGAGGGCTGCCGGCGGGCCCGCTGCGTGCTGCTCGGCGGCGAGACCGCGGAGCACCCGGACATGATGGGAGCCGACGACTTTGACCTGGCGGGGTTCTGCGTGGCGATCTCGGAGCGCCGCGAGCTGGTGTCCGGGGCCCGGGTCGCCGCCGGCGATGCGATCCTCGCGCTTCCCTCGAGCGGGCCCCACGCGAACGGGTTCTCGCTGATCCGCCGGGTTCTCGACCGGGCCGGCGTCGCCCTCGACGCGACACCGGACGGGCTCGGCGGAGCGTCGGTCGCCGATGCACTGCTCGAGCCGACTGCAATCTACGCGGCTGCGGTCGGCGAGCTTCGGCGCACGGTGGACGTGCGGGGGATGGCGCACATCACCGGCGGCGGCATTCCCGGGAACCTGATCCGCCAGTTCCCCGCCGGGCTCGGCGCGAGCGTCGACCTGAGCACGTGGACGCGGCCGCCGGTCTTCGACTGGCTGGCGTCGCTGGGCGTCGAGGAGGACGAGATGCGGCGCGTCTTCAACCTGGGGATCGGGTTCGCGGCGGTCGTCTCGCCGGACGACACCGGCGCTGCCCTGCGGGCGCTGGAGCGTGGCGGCGGTCCCGGCTGGATCTGCGGCGAGGTGACCGGCGGCGGCGAGGTGGAGCTGCGCTGAGGACCGGCGTCCTCATCTCCGGCGAGGGCACCAACCTGCAGGCACTGATCGATGCCGACGGCGTGGACGTCGCCTGCGTCGTCTCCAGCCGTCCCGAGGCGCCCGGCATCGAGCGGGCGCGCCGGGCCGGCCTGCCGGTCACCGCGACCGCCGACCCCGACGAGACCGCCGACTTCCTCGACCGCCACGGCGCCGAGCTGGTGGTGCTGGCGGGCTACATGCGGATCCTGCCGGTCAGATTCCTGGAGCGCTTCGCGGGCCGGGTCGTGAACGTGCACCCGTCCCTGCTCCCCGCCTTTCCCGGGCGCACCGCGATCGCGGACGCGCTCGCCCACGGCGTGCGCGTGACCGGCGTCACGGTGCACCTCGTCGACGAGGGCGTGGACACCGGACCAATCCTCCTGCAGCAGGCCGTCGAGGTTCCGTATGATGACGACGCCTTGGAGCTGGAACGCCGAATCCACCTGGTCGAGCACCGCTTGCTGGTGCGCGCCGTCCGCGAGTTCCCGGTCCGGGCGGCCCGGTGAAGATCAGCCGGGCGCTGATCTCGGTCAGCGACAAGAACGGGCTCTCGACGCTCGCAACCGGCCTGCACGAGCTGGGCGTAGAGCTGGTCTCGACCGCCGGTAGCGCCGCCTTCCTGCGCGACGCCGGGATGCCGGTGACGACCGTGGAGGAGCTGACCGGGGTCGCCGAGCTCCTGGGCGGCCGGGTGAAGACGCTGCACCCGGCGGTGCACGCCGGCATCCTCGCCCGCCGTGACGACGCGGGCGACATGGCATCGCTGGAGGAGCACGGGTTCCAGCCCATCGACCTCGTCGTCTGCAATCTGTATCCGTTCCGGGCGGTGGCCAACCGGCGCGGGGTGTCCGAGGACGAGGTGATCGAGAACATCGACATCGGCGGCCCGACGATGGTGCGGGCCGCCGCCAAGAACTTCCACTCGGTCGCCGTGCTCACCGATCCCGAGCGCTACGGCTTCGTGCTCGACGAGCTGCGGGCAAACGACGGGCAGCTGTCGCTGAACACGCGGCGCGAGCTGGCCGGCGAAGCGTTCTCACACAGCGCCTCCTACGAGGCGTCGATCGCCGGCTGGTTCAGCGACACCGAGCCGTTTCCGGAGCGGCTGGCGCTCGACTTCGTCAAGGTCACCGACCTGGCCTATGGCGAGAACCCGCACCAGCGGGCGGCGTTCTACCGCGACGCCGGCGCCCGCCGGCACATCCTGAGCCGGGTCGAGCAGCGGGGCGGCCGCCAGCTCTCCTTCAACAACCTCGGCGACCTCCAGTCGGCGCGGACGATCGCCTCCGCCTTCCAGGTCCCGGTCGCGGCGATCATCAAGCACGCCATCCCCTCGGGGGTCGCCGTCGGCGCATCGATCACGGAGGCGTTCGAGCGGGCGCTGGAGTGCGACCCGGTGTCGGCGTTCGGCGCCGTGATCGCCGTCAACCGCCCGGTCACCGCCGAGCTGGCGGCGCTGATGACGCAGCGCAAGCTGGACGTACTGTTCGCGCCCGGATACGAGGACGGCGCGCTGGACATCCTCCGCGAGAAGCCCGACATGCGGATCCTCGAGGACTGCGAGCGGCGCAAGTCGTCACCCGGCGAGCGGGACATGCGGCGGGTGCTGGGCGGACTGCTCCTCCAGGACCGCGACCTGGAGCTGGACGACCGCGAGGACATGCAGGTGGTCACCGAGGCCAACCCCACCAAGCGGCAGTGGGACGACCTGCTGTTCGCCTGGCGGGTGGCGCACTTCGTTCGCTCGAACGCGATCGTGCTCGCCCGCGACCTGGCGACGGTGGGGATCGGCGCCGGTCAGGTGAGCCGCGTCGACGCGGTGCGCCTGGCGACCCAGAAGGCGGGCGAGCGCAGCGGCGACTCGGTGATGGCATCGGACGCCTTCTTCCCCTTCGACGACGGGCCCAGGACGGCATTCGCAGCGGGCATCCGGGCGGTGATCCAGCCGGGCGGGTCGGTGCGCGACGACGAAGTGGTCGGCGCCGCCAACGAGGCGGGCGCAGCGATGGTCTTCACCCACCGCCGCCACTTCCTGCACTGAGTCAGCTCAATGCCGGCGGCGCCGGCGCGCTGCCAGGCTCCGCAACGACCGCGTGACGCGAGTGCGGCGGCCGCCGGCGATGCGCTCGTAGGCGGCCTCGTAGTCGGCGACCATGCGGTGGTCCGAGAAGTGGTCGTCGGCATCGCGCCGGACGGCCGCGCGGTCGAGGCCGGCCGCCTCCTCGATCCGGGACGCCAGCGCTTCGACCGTGTCCTCGATCACGCCCGAGACGCCGTCGGTGATGACCTCCGGGACAGCGCCCATGCGGGTCGCGGCGACCGGCGTCCCGCAGGCCATCGACTCCACCATGACCAGCCCGAACGGTTCCTCCCACTGGATCGGGAAGAGCGTCACCAGCGCCCGCTGGAGCAGGGCCACCTTCTCGCCGTGGCTGACCTCGCCCAGGTACTCGATGCCGCCGCGCAGGTGCGGCTCCACCTCGCGCTCGAAGTAGCGGCGCTCCTCCGGGTCGTGCATCTTCCCCGCCAGGCGCAGGGGAAGCCCGGTCCGCTCGGCGATGGCGACGGCGTTGGCTGCCCCCTTGTCGGGCGACATCCGGCCCAGGAAGAGCAGGTAGCCGTCGTTCCCGGGATCGAACGGGTAGCTCTCGATGTCGATCGCGTTGTGCACGGTGGCCAGCCAGTTCAGGTCGGGCAGCGGCGCCCGCTGGTTGTGCGAGAGCGAGATCAGGTGCACGGACGGGCTGACCCGACCGATCTGGTCATAGATCCGGCCCGGCTCACCGTCCAGCGGTCCGTGCGCCGTGTGGCAGAAGGGGGTGCGGGTGGCGCCGCCGAGAGCGCATGCCAGCGGGCCGGAGTGGTCGTGGACGACGTCGAACTGCCCGGCCCGCTCGAGGCAGGTCAGCGTGTGGTGCAGATCGGGCAGCGACATCCCGATCCGGTAGCTGGGCGGCTCGTCGTAGCTGGTGACGAGATGCGCCTTGGTCTGCGAATCGCCGGCCGCGAACAGCGTCACCTCGTGGCCGCGCTCGACGAGCCCGTCGGCGAGGATCGAGACCACCCATTCGATCCCGCCGTAGCGCGTGGGTGGTACCGCAAACCAGGCCGGTGCGAGCAGAGCGATCCTCATTCCTGCTCGATGCTATACCCGTTCACCGAAATCCTCGCGCGGGTACCGTCCGGAGTGTGGGAATCCGCGACCTGGGCGAGTTCTGGAGCGTTGCCGTCGACCCGGCACTGGCCGTCGCGGTCCCGCTCACGTGCTTCCTGACGGCCGTGCTCTGGCTCTCCGCCGAGAGCACCCGCACCGGCCTCCACGACCGAGCAGCATGGGAGCTTGCCCGCTTCGCCCGTGGCAGCCGGGCGCGGCTCTTTGCCGGCGTCTGCCTGACCACCGCGCTCCTCACCTGCACGCTCTCGCTGGACGGCGCGGTGGTCGTGCTGGTGCCGGCCCTGGTCGTCCTGCGGCGCCGCTTCGACGCCCCCATCCGACCGCTGCTGCTGGCCACGATCGGCGTCGCCAACGCCTTCTCGATGGCGACCCCTCAGGGGAACCCGACCAATCTGATCGCGATCAAGAGCCTCGGCATCTCGTCCATCGCCTTCACCCGCACGATGGCCCTCCCGGGGATCCTGGCGACCCTGCTGTGCATCGCCGTCGTCGCCCGTGCGGAGCGGTCGCGCCTGGCCGGCGCGGTGGCTCTCCCGTCCGTCGCCGCACCGATCGCCGACCTGGGCACGCTCGGCCTGCTGGCGCTGACGGTGGCGGCTGAGGTGGCCGCGCCGTTCGCCGGGGTCGCCGGCTGGTGGCCGCCCTGCCTGGCCGCACTGGTGGGCCTCGGCCTGCGCGCGCGGACGGCGCCGCTCCGGGTGCCGTGGCGGATCGGCGCGATGATCGGGCTGGTCACCGGCTCGCTGGCCGCTCTCACCCACGTCGCCGGCATCTCCCGTCTGGACAGCGCCGGCTCGATGCCGGCCATGGTCGCGGTGGCCCTGCTCGCCGGCGCGCTCGCCACTGTGGTCAACAACCTGCCCGCCGGCGCGGTGCTCTCGCGGCTGCTTCCCGGCCCCGCCGTCTTCGCCTCGCTGATCGGGCTGTCGGTGGGCGCTGTGGCCGGCCGTCGGGGGTCGGTGGCGACCATCCTCACCTTCCGCATGGCAGGTGGCGACGGCCGGCCGGCCGAGCGCGGCTACGGCCGGCTGTGGGCGCCGACCGCCTTCGCCGCCACCGTCGCCGCCGCCGTGGCCGTGCAGCTGACCGCGCGCTAGACGCTAGCCCGAGCGCTTCAACCGGCCGTGGCGCTTGGCGAAGCGCTCGCCCCGGTTGAACACCCAGAGCCCCAGCGGCACGGCCACCGTGCCGATCACGAGCAGCGGCCAGATGTCGCCCCACAGGCTGGCCACCGACGCCCCGTCGAGGATCGCCTTGCGGCAGCCCTCGAGGGTATAGGTGGCAGGGGAGACGACCGAGATCCACTGCATCCACTGCGGCAGCACTGAGACCGGGTAGTAGACGCCCGACACGACCAGCAGCAGGCCCTGGGCAATGAACCCCAGCTGCGTCCCCTTCTCCGGCGAGATCAGCGGCAGGACGGCGGTCATGGTGCCGATGCCGACGAACGAGAACGACGAGACGGCGAGCACGACCACCGCCGAGCCGAAGTCGGCATGCGGGAAGGCGACACCCAGCGAGAGCGCCACCAGGCCGAACAGGAACACGGTCCGGACGACGCCGTAGCCGACGGCGAAGACGCCCATGCCGAGCAGGTGCGCCGGCCGCGAGATGGGCGCCATGAACGTGTACTCGATGGTGCCCTCCCAGCGCTCCCAGGCCACGGTCTCGGTCACGATCTCGAAGAGCAGGCCGAGGTACGACCAGACCACCGCGCCGATCAGAAGGACGATCGTCAGCTCGTTGATGTGCGACGTTACCCCCTGCTGCTCGACACCCTTGGCGATGAAGACGATGGTCAGGGTGTTGGCCACCGTGTAGATGAACCAGGCCAGCTCCCACCAGGCGAAGCGGCGAATCAGGTAGGTGTTTCGCTCGACGATGCCGGCGAACCCGATCGCCTCCCGGCGTATGCCCTCGGCGGTTCCGCGCATGGTCACGACGCCGCCTCCTCGATCTCGTCCTCGAACGACGTGCCGGTCGCATTCAGAAACGCCTGCTCCAGGCTGGCAGCGCCATAGCGGCGCCTGATCGCCTCGGCGGTGTCCAGGCAGAGCAGCTGGCCCTGGTGGAGGATGCCGATACGATCGGCGAGCGCCTCGGCCTCGGCCATGTCGTGCGTGCAGAGCAGGATCGTCGAGTCGTGATCGGCCCGGATCGTCCGCACGAAGTCCTGCACCTCGAGCTTCGAGCGGGGATCGAGGCCGGTCGTGGGCTCGTCCAGGAGCAGCAGCACCGGCGAGGTGAGCAGGGCCCGCGCCAGGGCGATCTTCTGCTGCATGCCGCGCGAGAGGTCCTCCATCGGCTCGGATGCCCGCTCCGGTGGGAACCCGACCCGGCGCAGGATCTCGGGAATCCGCGCCCGCGACTCGCGCGGCCCCATGCCGTAGAAGCGCGCCGAGTAGGAGAGGTTTTCGAACGGCGACATGCGCTTGAAGAACGACGCCTCGACGGAGACCCGGTTGACCATCCGCTGCACCTTCCGGGGCTCGGCGAAGAC
>Ga0207693_10005203_pt1 | contig 10890 bp, 11 predicted proteins | sample LARL81metaG_FD_184347 | JGI IMG/M metagenome (GOLD analysis project Ga0207693, IMG submission 184347) | Corn, switchgrass and miscanthus rhizosphere microbial communities from Kellogg Biological Station, Michigan, USA - LAR L8-1 metaG... | ecosystem: Host-associated > Plants > Roots >... | reverse complement strand
GACGGATAGCCGGGGCGCTGCTGTTGTCCCGGCTGGTGCTGCGGACCGGGCTGATGAGGCTGTCCGTAATACGGCCCGGGGCCGCCGTACTGGCCGTACGGCTGCTGCTGCTCGTAGCGGGGCTTCGGCGCGGGCGACGCGATGACACCCGCGTCGAACAGCAGGGCCGCGACGGCGACGATCGCCTGCACCACGCTGAACCCGATGATCAGGTAGAGGCCCCACTCGATTTCGACCCCCTGGGGCGCGGTCAGCACGATGGCGATCACAAGCAGGAAGCCCAGCACCGACAGGACAGCCACCAGCGCGGGCGCCGTCTTCTGCTTGGGGACTATGCCAACACCGGCAATCAGCCCGGCGAGCAGCGCCGACACCACGCCGAGGTCGAGCAGCGTTGGCGTGAAGAAGTCGGCACTCGCTGCGAACAGCGGGCCATAGCTCGACAGGTACACCGCGAGGCCAAGCGCCGCCACCGCGGCGGTCAGATACACGGGCAACTTGCTCGGGCCTTCGGCGGCAGGGGCAATGTCGGGCACCCTGCCAAACTGCTGAGTGGGCGCAGCGAACTGAGTAGTCGGCTGCTGCGCGGACGAGTATCCGGGATTGCCGGGCGGGTAGGTCATGACCTCTCCTGTGCTGGCCTGAGCGATTCAGTTACCCACGCTAGCGCACCCTGTTGTGAAGGCGGCGTCCATCTCGGCCTCAGGCCGACACCAGCACCGGCGAACCGAGCGAATCCTTTTCGGAATCTTCGATTTCGAGCACCAACGGCAGTACCCGCGAACCGAAGTACTCGATCTCTTCCTGGAAGTGCAGGAAGCCACCGAGGATCGAGTCGACACCGCGTTTGCGGTACGCCGCAACGCGTTCCGCGATCTGCTCGGGTGTTCCGATCAATTGCGTACGGAACCCGTCGTTGTACTGCACCAAGTCCTCGAACGTCGAGTCGGCCCACATGCCGCGTTTGTCGGACGTCGAGCTGCCGGCCTGTTGCACAGCAGAGCGGAATCCCTCGACCGCGGGACGGTTGGCCTTCTCGATGATCTCTCTGAGGACTTCCTTCGCTTCTTTCTCTGTGTCGCGGGCGATGATGAAGCCGTTGAGTCCGAAGCGGACCTCGCGACCGGCTGGACTGACACTGCGGGCGTGGTCGCGCACCTCGACGAGTTGTTCGGTGACCCCGTCGAAATCCTTGCCGTTGGAGAAGTACCAGTCGGCGTAGTAGCCACCGTTGCGCCGTGCGGCCGCGGAGTTGCCGCCCTGGAAGATTTCCGGGTTGGGCCGCTCGGGCGTGTTGAGCGGCTTGGGCTTCAGCGTGAAGTCGTGGATGCGGTAGAAATCGCCGCGGAAGTCGACGTCGTCTTCGGTCCAGATCTTGCGAAGCACCTGCAGGAACTCCGCACTGCGGCGGTAGCGCTCGTCGTGTTCCAGCCACGGCTCGCCGAGGTGAGTGAACTCGTCCTTGAACCAGCCGGACACGACGTTGACCGCGAACCGGCCGTTGGAGAGGTGATCGGCGGTGGCGCCGAGCTTGGCCAGCACGGCCGGCTGCCACAGTCCAGGGTGGACCGCGGCGATCACCTTGAGCTTCTGCGTGGCCAGCAGCAGAGCCAGCGAGAAGCTTGTCGACTCGTGCTGGTACTCGGCGCCGTAACTGGCCTCGTAGCGGACCTGCGACAGCGCGTACTCGAACCCGTTGTTCTCTGCCGTCTGGGCGAGCTTGGCGTTGTACTCGTAGTTCCAGTCCGTGCGCTGCTCGATGTCGCTGGTGACCAGGCCGCCGCTGACATTGGGCACCCAGTAGGCGAACTTGACGTGGTCTGCGATGCGTTCAGTCGTCATGATCTAATCAGTGCTCCTCTCGTACGCGTGTAGCCCACCAACGGCGTAACGGGCCGTCGCGGGTAAAGCTCGCGCTGAACCTAAGAACGAGTCAGCTCATCACGATCGAGGTCGCGGGGATGCCGTTGAACCGCGACGACGTGACGCTGGTGTAGGCCCCCATCATCGGGCTGACCACGATGTCTTCCGCCTCTAGAGGCGGCATCGGGTAGTCACGGGCGATCACGTCCGCACTGTCACAAGTCGGCCCAGCGAGCGTCACCAGCTCGTATTCGGCTGCGCCGTCTTCGGTTAGCTCACGCAGCGCGAGGATCGGCGGGTGGACATCTTCGGTCATGACGTTGGAGTAGCTGCCGTAGACCCCGTCGTCGAGGTAATGCCACACCTGGCCGTCGCGCTCCGCGGTGCCGACGACGCTGGTGAGCAACGTCATACAGTCCGCGGCCAGGAACCGTCCCGGCTCCGCGAGGAACGTGAAGTCGTCACGCGCCGGGCCCAGCGCGCCGTCGATGACATCGGCGATCGCGTCGATGGTGGGCATCGGCTCGCGGTAGGCGACGGGGAACCCGCCGCCGATGTCGATGACGCGGCTGTGCACGCCGAGGCTCTCGCCGATGTGCGCGATCAGGTCCAGGGTGCCGCGCAGCGCCGTGCCGTAGGGCTGAGGCGACGGGGTCTGACTGCCGACATGGAAGCTGAACCCGGCGAACTGCGCTCCCACCGAGATGACGTGCTTTACGAGTAGCTCGGCGTCGGCCGGCTCGACTCCGAACTTCGATGACAGGTCGGACTTGGCGGCCGGATTGCGGAAGGCCAGCCGCACCAGCAGCTCGATGTCGGCTGGCCGTCCCGCGAACTTCTGTGCCTCGCAAGCGTTCTCGACGACGAACGTGCGGATGCCCGCCGCGTATGCCGCGTCGATGTCCACGGGCTTCTTGATCGGATTGGTGTGGATGCAGCGGTCCATCGGCAGGCCGAGCCGCTGCAGAAGGGCGATCTCGGCGCTGGTGGCGACGTCGAACCCGCCACCGCAGATCGCGATAGTCGACAGCACCACGGGATGCGGCGACGCCTTGACGGCGTAGTGCAGGCGGAATCCGGCCAGCCTGGCCGTCAGCTGCCGGTAGCGGCGGGCAACCAAATGCGGCTGCAGCACCAGCAGCGGCGTGCCGTGCCGTTCGGCAAGCGAGGCTAGCCGTCCGGCGTCCGCCCGCAACTCCTCACGCAGCTTCGACCGTCGGGACGGATCCATCGGTCACCTCCTCAGCGCTCGGCCCGGCCCGCACCAGCAGGGCCTTGAACCGCTCGTAGCAGACGATCGCGATGAGGTAGAACGCAAGGTCGGAGACGAGCTTGCCGAAGATCCAGCCGCCGATCGTGTTGTCGACGATCAGTGGACCGACATAAAACGCGACGGGCCTGACCGCGACGCTGTCGATCAGCTCGGCGGGGCCGAACTCGACGGCCACGCTGCGCAGCGCGAGCAGGTTTGATATCAACACACGTGACGGCCAGCGCCTGTCGTCGTGGTCTCGGTAGCTGAGGCGCAACGCGCTCACGTAGGCCGCCGCGTAGTAGCCGGCCGACGCGCCGATGGTCGCGGCGATCGCCGCCACGGCCAATGAGCCCGTCGCCAGGTATGCGACCGCCGCGCCGCCCAACTCCCCCGCTGTTCCCGCGAGTTCGCACGGCAGGTATCGGCGGACCCATTCGCGCAGCTTTCTTCGTGCGGTCCCCCCGGCTTTCACAACGCGAACTGTTCCGCGCCTGACGTTGCGGGTCATGCGTAGCCCGCTACGCGTTCTGCCTTATGGCAATACGTAGGGGCCGTCGAAGACCCCGATGAGCTGCTGACGGGACCCGCCCTTGCCCGCCAGACTGGAACACGTTCTAATTCTTGGCATGGACTACGGGCTCGTACTTTTCACCAGCGACCGCGGCATCACCCCGGCGGCGGCAGCCACGCTCGCCGATGACCATGGTTTTGCCACGTTCTACGTGCCCGAACACACCCACATCCCGGTCAAGCGGCAGGCCGCCCACCCCACCACCGGTGACGAGTCTCTGCCCGACGACCGCTACATGCGCACCCTGGATCCGTGGGTCAGCCTGGGCACCGCGGCAGCGGTCACCTCGCGTGTCCGGCTGTCGACGGCGGTGGCGCTGCCCGTCGAGCACGACCCGATCACGCTGGCGAAGTCGATCGCCACCCTGGATCACCTTTCGGGGGGCCGGGTCAGCGTCGGCGTCGGATTCGGTTGGAACACAGACGAACTCGCGGACCACAGCGTGCCGCCAGGGCGGCGGCGCACCATGCTGCGCGAGTACCTGGAGGCCATGCGCGCGTTGTGGACCGAGGAAGAGGCGTCGTACGAGGGCGAATTCGTCAACTTCGGCCCGAGCTGGGCGTGGCCGAAGCCGATCCAATTGCACATCCCGGTGCTCGTCGGCGCGGCGGGTACCGAGAAGAACTTCAAGTGGATCGCCCGCAGTGCCGACGGCTGGATCACCACGCCGCGCGACTTCGACATCGACGAGCCGGTCAAGCTGTTGCAGGACACCTGGGCCGCGGCCGGCCGTGACGGGGCCCCACAGATCGTCGCACTGGACTTCAAGCCGGATCCCGAGAAGCTGGCCCGATGGGCCGACCTTGGCGTTACCGAGGTGTTGTTCGGCCTGCCCGACAAGTCCGAGGCCGACGTCGCGGCCTACGTCGAGCGGCTGGCGCACAAGCTGGCGGCACTCGTCTAGCCGCCCGCCGATATTGCAGTCAGGGTCGTGAGGGGGCCGAAACAACAGCCCCCAGTGCAATTTCTAGGCCAGCGTCGCGCGGTTGCCGGCCTCGGTTGAGCGGACGGCGATCGACGCTCCCAGTGGCTCACCGTCGGACAACAGCGCGACTAGTGGCGAGGAACCGGCTGTTGTCGTCATCGAGGCGGCCCATGATGATGCCGGTCCGGGTCGGCCAGTCGTATCGCACCGAATACGTCTCAATCATGGCTGGCCCGTCGGGGTTGATGGTGACCGGCACCTCCGGCAGCCGCTTCACCTCGTCGCAGAGCGCGGCGCCGTTATCGGGCACCCAGTCGGCAGGCTCGGTCGAGTAGACGCCGACCGAGTACTTGCTCATGATCCCGCCATTCGCACCGACGAGGCCGAATTGTCCAGGCCTTTGCCGCATTTCGCTGACGGTCTCGGCGATGCCGTGCATCGATTAATTGTTGCCGGGGCCGCCGAAGAACGGCAGCCCACCGGTCAAGGTGAGCCCGCGCACGTCGTCGGTGGCCAGGCCCATACCATCGCATACGGTGAACACCGTATAGATCGAACGTCGCGACGTCGTCGAGCCCGGTGCCTGCGACCGAAAGCGCTTCGCGGACAGCCATGATCGACGCCGGGCTAGTGCTCACGTCGACACAGCCGAGCAGCTTCTGCTCTACCAGGTCGGCGTGCCCACGCAGATACACCCACTTCTCCTGCGGCACACCGAGCCGACGGGCCGCCTCTGCCGACATCAGCAGCACCGCCGCGCCCTGGTTGACCTGATCCCTGGCCAGCAGCAGCCGCGGATAGGGATCGCAGATCATCCGGTTGCCCTCGGTGACCGTGGTGAGCTCGTCGACCGTGCGCTCGACCGGCGATGACGAGAACGGATTCTTGGCGGCGACTGTGGTGAACGGCGCGAACAGTTCGCCCATGCGCTGCCGGTAGTCCGCGACGCTGAGGCCCAGCCGGGCCCGTCGAGCGTTCTCCAGCAGCCCGTATTGCACTGGGGTGCCGAGCAATCCGTGCGCGATGGTGTACTCGTCGAAGATGCCGTCGGATCCATAGCCCCGGTCTTCGAGTGATCCCTCGACGGTCTCGGATTGGTCCGGCTTGTCGGCGCGGCCCTCGAAGAACCGGAGGCTGGAGGTGTTCTCGGAGCCGAACAACATCACCACGCCGCAGCTGCCGGCGGCGATCGCGCTCGCGAACTCGGTGACCAGATGCTGCGGCCCCTGCCCGCCGATCGGCTCGAGGATCGCGCGCGCGGGGTCAGCGCCGATACGCTGCGCAACCGTCCGCGAGTAGTTGTTCGACTTGCCCAGCGGCGCGGGCGTCCGTCCGGAAATCTCGAGCAGCCGTGTCGACGCCCGTGTCCGACAGCGCCGCCAGTTCGACCGAAGACATGCCGCGGTAGGAGGTGTCGCCGATGTTTTCGGCCGACTGTCCGACGCCCACGATGACCGGCGTCCGCGCATCGACCATTACAGACCTCCTGACGGGTGTTAATTCGTCAGGCTAATCGATAACTAGAACGCGTTTCCGAATCGTGCGATCGGGTTCACACCAATCGCCCAAACCGACACATGCCCGATGGGCGAAGATTTGCGAGTGGCGGCCGCCAAAACGTCGATCTCGACGACAGTCACAGGCTCTGCAGGATCTCCCTGGCCAGGCGGGCCGTCTCCGACGGGGTCTTGCCCACCTTGACGCCCGCGGCCTCGAGGGCCTCCTTCTTCGCCTGCGCGGTGCCCGACGAACCGGACACGATCGCGCCGGCGTGGCCCATCGTCTTGCCTTCGGGCGCGGTGAATCCCGCGACGTAGCCGACGACCGGCTTGGACACGTTCGCCTTGATGTAGTCAGCGGCGCGTTCCTCGGCGTCGCCGCCGATCTCGCCGATCATCACGATGACCTTGGTGTCAGGATCCTTCTCGAACGCCTCGATGGCGTCGATATGCGTGGTGCCGATGACCGGGTCACCACCGATGCCGATGGACGTCGTGAAGCCGAAATCGCGTAGCTCGAACATCATCTGGTAAGTCAGCGTGCCGGACTTGGACACCAGCCCGATCGGCCCGGGCCCGCTGATGTTGGCCGGCGTGATGCCCACCAGCGACTGGCCCGGCGTGATGATGCCGGGGCAGTTCGGGCCGATGATGCGGGTCTTGGGGCCCTCCTTGCCACCTTTAGAGAGGTTGTATGCCCACGCATATGCGCTGTCCTGCACCGGAATTCCCTCGGTGATGACCACCAGCAGCGGAATCTCCGCATCGATCGCCTCGATGATCGCGTCCTTGGCGAACTTGGGCGGCACGAAGATGATCGACACGTCGGCGCCGGTCTTCTCGATCGCCTCGACGACCGTGCCAAACACCGGCAGCTCGATGTCGTTGTCGTTGACGTCCTTGTGCGACACCGTCGTTCCGGCCTTGCGTGCGTTCACGCCGCCGACGATCTTGGTGCCTGCCTTGAGCATGCGGGCGGTGTGCGTGGTGGCCTCACCGCCGGTGATGCCCTGGACGATGACCTTGTTGTCCTTGGTCAAAAAGATTGCCATGTCAGTCCTTTCAGGCTTTCGCGGCTTCAGCGGCTTTGGCGGCCGCGACGTCGGCGGCTTCGTCCATCGTCCCGACCTCCGTCACCAACGGGTGGTTCGCCTCGGCAAGAATGCGACGGCCCTCGTCGACGTTGTTGCCGTCGAGGCGGACGACCAGCGGCTTGTTGGCCTCGTCACCGAGAATGTGCAGCGCCTGGACGATGCCGTTGGCCACGGCGTCGCAGGCGGTGATGCCGCCGAACACGTTGACGAAGACGCTCTTGACCTGCGGATCATGCAGGATGACGTCGAGGCCGGCGGCCATCACCTCGGCCGAGGCGCCGCCACCGATGTCGAGGAAGTTGGCGGGCTTGACGCCGCCGTGCTTCTCGCCGGCGTAGGCGACGACGTCGAGCGTGGACATCACCAGGCCCGCGCCGTTGCCGATGATGCCGACCTCACCGTCGAGCTTGACGTAGTTGAGGTCGTTCTCCTTGGCCTTGAGCTCCAGCGGGTCGGTCGCGTCGCGGTCCTCGAACTCGGCGTGGCCGGGCTGGCGGAAGTCGGCGTTGCCGTCCAGCGTGACCTTGCCGTCGAGTGCCAGGATCTGGTCGTCGGGAGTGCGCACCAGCGGGTTGACCTCGACCAAGGTGGTGTCTTCCTTGACGAAGACCTCCCACAGCTTCTGGATCGTCACGGCCGCCGCGTCGAGCACCTCGGCGGGCAGGTGCCCCTGCTCGGCGATCGAGCGGGCGAACGCCAGGTCCACCCCCTTGACCGCGTTGACGGGCACCTTGGCCAGTCGCTCGGGCTTGGTCGCCGCGACCTCTTCGATCTCCATGCCGCCCTCGACGGAGCACATCGCCAGGTAGGTGCGGTTGGCGCGGTCGAGCAGGAACGAGATGTAGTACTCCTCGGCGATGTCGCTGGCCTCCGAGACCAGAAGCTTCTTCACGATGTGGCCCTTGATGTCCAGGCCGAGGATGTTCTGCGCATGGGTGAACGCGTCGTCGGGGGTGGCTGCGTACTTCACGCCACCGGCCTTGCCGCGGCCGCCGGTCTTCACCTGGGCCTTGACCATGACGGGCCGGCCGATTTCCTCGGCGATGGCCTTGGCGCCCTCGGCCGTGTCGGTCACCCGACCCGGCGTGGTTGGGACGTTGTGCTTGTCGAACAGCTCTTTCGCTTGGTATTCGAAGAGATCCATGGCTCACCTGTCTTTGTGCGTTGACTTCGAAGGTTGCGCCCGATGGGCCAGGGGGAACTTTATCCACCCGCCCCATCGCGTTTCGCACCGCCTACCGCTCATGTGGTAGATCTCACCGCCGGGTCACAGTGATACACGTCACAATCTTCGGCGGAATACCCCCTCGAGTTGCCACCAACATTGGGATTTGGTTAACGTCCTCTGGTCTAGATCACGTTTCGGTCACGACTAGAAGGACATTTCAGGTTGGCCCAGCACCGTTTGTCTCGCTCTCCGGATGGAGTCGTGACGAACGCCCGGCACGCGTGGACAGAAACCGTAGCCAGCTCGGCCGCCTCGGAAATCACCGACATCATTCCATTCAACGAGTTTGGTGACCTCGCTGACCTGGACTTTCGTGACAATAGCGCGTTCGACCGCGAGTCGCAGGTCATCCATGCGCCCGAGCTCGACGACCTGGACGACACCGACGATCTGATTCCGCTGCGGTTGGCGGTGCCCTCGAAGTTCCGCCGAGATCCGCGTGATGAGCGTCGCCTATCTCATGCGTACCGAGACAGCCACACCGACACCAGCGACGGCGTCGCGGCCACCGACATCATCAACATCTCCGGACGCCGCGGCCTGCACCGCAAGCGAGACGTGCCCGTCAAGGGCCGGCTGGTGGTCGTTGCAATGGCCGTCGGTGCGACCGCAGCGGGCGCGTATTCGATGGCCAACGCCTCCGACCACAAGAAGCCCGCGGAGCCCGTTCTCGCTGCCGACCAGTCCGTGATGGGCGGCGGCGTGGTTACCGGCTCGGTGGACGGCATGCAGATCGTCTCCGTCACCCCCGCGGCCGATACTTCGGTGCACGCCGAGGAGATCACCAAGGCCGCCGCCTTCGCACAGGAGCGTGCCGACCGCGAGGCTCGCCTGAACCGGCCGCAGTTCGTGATGTACACAAAGGGCGTCTTCACCTCCGGCTTCGGCTATCGCTGGGGCGTGCTGCACGGCGGCATCGACATCGCCAACGCGATCGGCACCCCGATCCTCGCCGTCGCCGACGGCGTGGTGATCGACGCGGGCCCCACCGCGGGCTACGGCGCCTGGGTCAAGCTGCGGCACGCGGACGGCACCGTCACCTTGTACGGCCACGTCAACACCTGGCTGGTCAACAAGGGCGACCACGTGATGGCCGGCGATCAGATCGCGACCATCGGCAACCGCGGCAACTCCACCGGCCCGCACTGCCACTTCGAGGTTCTGCTCAACGGCACCAACCGGATCGACCCGGTGCCGTGGCTAGCGCAGCGGGGACTTGGCCCCGGCAACTACGTTGGCTAGGTGAGTGACGGCCCGTCGGACCAACCGCCTGTAGATCGACCACGCATCCGACGACTATCCGACGGTGGCACGCCGTCATCGCCGATGGCCGCCGAATCCGAGCCGCAGACCAGCATCATCCGGCGCCATCCGACCGGCGAGTTCCCCGCACTAGCGGAGCCCCAAACCAGCTACCTCGGGCGCCCGGCCGCCGAGGATCCACAGACCAGCTACATCCCGCGGGCCAGGCCGATCGCGGTCGGCGCGCCGCGCACGGCGCGAGCCAATCCGAGGGGGGCCATCGCCACGGCGATCGCAAGCATCCTGTCCGGCTGGGCCACCGCGGTCATCGCCACCGACCTGATCAGCGGCTGGTGGCGGTCTGATCGACTGTTCTGTGTGGCCATCGGCTTTCTCACCGCGGTGTCCGCGGCGGCCCTCATCGGCGGGCTGATCGCAGTGCTGTTGCGTCGGCGGATGGGCAGGCTGCTAATCGCGGTGGGTTCGGCCGTGGCGCTGCTGATCTTCGCGGGCCTGTTCGTCGCGGGGGCGAAACTGTCGCCGGTGGTCTACGCGATACCCGTGCTGCCGGTGGCCAGTGTTCTGCTGGCGCTGCTGCCCGCGACCCGACGCTGGACCCGCGGCGGCTGATCCGTGTCTCGCCCAAACTCACGTTTGGGCGAGAAAGCGCGAGTAAAGCGCGCCAAAGCGTCGATTTCGACGACGGGCGGAGGCGTCGCGGTCGCGTCGTTAGAGCTTGGACACCGGCGCGTGGTTGTGCATCAGCTTGACCCGCCCGGCGCTGCCGAAGTCGATCAGCGACATCGCCGACTCGCCGACGCCGGAGACCTCCTCGACGCGCCCAAGGCCGTACTTGTCGTGCGTGACGCGATCGCCCGGCTCCAGCACGAGCAGCGGCCGTTTACCGGCCGCTGAGCGCGCAGGCGACGGTCGCGGACTGCCGAACATTCCGCCGCCGCCGGCCGACGACATCCGGCCAGGCGCCGACATCGACGGCGGCGGCTCGGTGCGCCGCCAATCGATGAGCTCCTGCGGGATCTCGCGCAGGAACCGCGATTCGGGGTTGAGCATCGGCTGGCCCCACGACGAACGGACCCTGGCCCGGCTGACGTACAGCCGCTGCCGCGCCCGCGTGATGCCGACATAGGCCAGCCGTCGTTCCTCGGACAGCTCGGTCGGATCGCCCAGCGCCCGCATGTGCGGGAACATGCCG
>Ga0207693_10005201_pt1 | contig 10893 bp, 12 predicted proteins | sample LARL81metaG_FD_184347 | JGI IMG/M metagenome (GOLD analysis project Ga0207693, IMG submission 184347) | Corn, switchgrass and miscanthus rhizosphere microbial communities from Kellogg Biological Station, Michigan, USA - LAR L8-1 metaG... | ecosystem: Host-associated > Plants > Roots >... | reverse complement strand
CCGATCACATCTCCGCCTACTGCCTCACCTATGAGGAAGACACGGAATTCTTTTTGCGCCACGCGCGCGGTGAATTGCTGCAGGACACGGACACCGATGCCGCGTTTTTCGATAGGACAATGTCGATCCTGGAAGTTGCCGGCTATGAACAATATGAAATCTCAAACTACGCGCGCCCTGGATTTTCATCAGTTCACAACCGCGCCTATTGGCTGGGAAAAGATTATCTTGGCATCGGCCCGAGCGCGTTTTCGACTGTCGGCATGAATCGTTGGCAGAATGTTTGCGATTATCGCGCTTACATCGATCGCGTTTTTTCTGGCCAGCCCCCGATCGGATTCAGCGAAAACCTGACGGACGAAATGAAACGCACCGAGCGAATTGCGTTGTCGTTGCGTATGCGCGAAGGAATTGCCGCGTCGGAACTAAGACACTTCGAGCAAGAAACGAAGGAGTTCACTTCGCTGGGATTGCTTCGAAAATCGAGCGGCAATATGATGTTAACTCGAAAAGGCAAAGCGCTGGCGGATTCCATCGCCGAGGGCTTCTTATAGTAAGCGGCGCTGCGGATTGGCGCATCAGTCACGAACTTGTAAAAAAATCCGGCGCTTTGAAAGCGGCTGCGCTAAAGCGTTCGCGAACGAGCCCCAAATGCTCCGCGCACCTGCTATTTTCTGAAAACTTCGCTCCGTAATTACCGTAGAAACGATCAGGGGAACAGCAAAACCCATGGCGAATAATGTCGACTCGTTCAACTCCACCTTTATGAAAACAAAAATTCTATCGTTTCTCGTCACGCTCCTGGCTATCGGGCTCGGACTGTCACAAAATGCACACGGCGTCACTCCGCCACCGGACGGCGGCTATCCCGGGCGCAATACAGCAGAAGGCGACAATGCGCTTCTTAGCCTCACCAACGGCACTGAGAACACAGCAGTTGGTTTGTCAGCGCTTGCCAACAACAAAACAGGTAGCTTTAACACGGCGATTGGAGCTGGGGCGCTCCTTGCCAACACCGTAGGCGAAAATACGGCCACTGGTGCGCGGGCACTTTTAAACAACACGACGGGCGATTCAAACACGGCCGAAGGAGCGTTTGCCCTTATGAACAACACCAGAGGAAATAGCGACACGGCCATCGGTGACAGTGCGCTCTTTAGCAACACCACGGGGAATGGTAACACAGCCAACGGTGCTAATTCGCTCTATAGTAACGCGAACGGCGGCAGCAACACGGCCATCGGGGTAGGTGCCCTCATAGCCAATGTCAGGGGCAACTCTAACACGGCCAATGGTGCTTCGGCGCTGCTTAGCAATACGAGCGGCAGCAGCAATATCGCTTTGGGCGCTGGAGCCGGAGCGAACGTCAGTACGGCCAGTAACGTCATTTGTATCGGCACCGCGGGTCAGAACACCAACAACAGCTGCTATATCGGCCAGGTCTTCGGCACACTCTCTCCTGGAGGAACCGCCGTCTTCATTAATTCAAACGGCAAACTTGGCACGTTGACCTCTTCTCGCCGGTTTAAAGAGGACATCAAACCGATGAAGCGAGCCAGCGAAGCGATTTTTGCGCTGAAGCCGGTTAAGTTCCATTACAAGAAAGAGATAGATCCCCATGGGATTCAGCAGTTTGGCCTTGTAGCCGAGGAGGTAGAACAGGTCAATCCTGATCTGGTAGTGCGTGATAATGACGGCAAAACCTACAGTGTGCGCTACGACCAGATAAACGCGATGTTGCTCAATGAGTTTCTCAAAGAGCATCGCAAAGTGCAGGAACAGGAAACGACGATCGCCGAGCTAAAATCTGATGCTGCAAAGCAGCAAGCCACGATCAGCGAGCTCAAAAAGGGAATGGAAACTGTTGCCGCTCGTTTAAGAGAGCAAGATGCAAAGATCCAAAAAGTCAATACTCAGTTGGAAATGAGCAACTCTGCGCAGCAAGTAGCGGTGAGCGATTGGTAAGCCTGTATTGCGGTTACAACAGCCAGGGATTGTACAAACTCACAAAAGCAAGCGAAGGGAACGAAGCGGATTATCCGTAATCCGGAATCAGCGTGCCGGGGCCGGCAAGCCTGCCTCTCCAATAGCTAATAGATATCCGTATCGGAGCTGTAACCGGAATCGCCACGAATGGAGCGCAGGCGGGCGCGACTCCCCCACTCTGATTCCGGTCGATTGATCTGGCCGAGCGTAAGTTTCACAAGCCACGGCGCCGCTGCCAACGCCCCGATCGCAACAAGCGCGATCGCTGCTGCCTGGCGGATCGAGGGTTTGATCTTGTCGGCCATCATAATCCCCAAGCCGAGGCCAATGGCCGCCCGTGTAACAACGAGCAACGGGTCAACGGGAAGCTGTTCGGCAGTTTTTGAAATGGATATCGGGAAAGACATCGCCTACCATATACGTCGCGTTTGGGAAAAAGAAACGGCAATTTTCGGAACCCGGAAGATCCTCCCATTTTTTCAGCAACATGCCCAATCCGATATACGCGCTTATCCTCGCCGGAGGCAGTGGGGAACGCTTTTGGCCATTGAGCAGGCGTGCTCGCCCCAAACAATTGTTGCGCTTGGTTTCCGATAAAACTCTTCTTGAAGAAACCCTGGGGCGCCTTGAAGGCCTCGTCACACCCGAGCGCATTTTGATCCTGACAAACACTGAACAGGAAAGCGCAGTGCGCAAATTGCTTGGTGGTTTTCCAAAAGAAAACATCATCGCTGAACCCGCCAAACGGGATACCGCCCCCGCGGTCGCCCTTGGGACTGGCTGGGTCGTGGCCCGCGATCATGCGGCCACAATGCTCGTTCTCCCAGCTGATCACGTCATTGCCAATCAGGAAGCTTTTCAGGAAACGCTGGCTTTGGCTGCCGACGCAGCCGAAGAGACAGGCGAGCTTGTAACCATCGGGTGCAAACCAACGTGGGCCTGTCCCGGATACGGTTACATCGAGCAAGGCCAACCAGTCCGTTTACGCAAGCACCCCGACGATGATGCCATTCATCGAGTCCTGCGCTTTCGCGAGAAACCCAACCGCGATCTGGCCGAATCATTTTTACGAAAGGGAAACTTCCGGTGGAACGCAGGCATGTTCGTCTGGTCGGTGCCCACGGTGCTCCGTGAATTCAACCGTCACGCGCCGGAGCTGGCAGATTTCATTTCCCAACTTCGCGCTCCGAAAAACTTCGAGAACACCTTGCGTGACCGCTTCAGCAAACTGCCGCGGATCTCATTCGACTATGCGATCATGGAAAAGGCGGACCGCGTTCTTGTAGTGGAGGCGAGTTTCGACTGGGACGACATCGGAAGCTGGAGAGCGGTGGCAAATTATTTTGAGAAAGACAAGCATGGAAACGCCGCGAATTGCGCCATCACTGCGCTCGATTCCAGCGACAACATCGTTTTCGAAGAGGATGGAACAACTATCGCACTGCTTGGAGTTCATGATCTCATTGTTGTGCGAACGAAGGATGCACTTTTGGTCTGTCACCGACACGAAGCCGAAAAGATCAAGAATCTGATCGGCAGGCTTCCGCCGGAGTTGCAATGAGAAGGGCCAAAAAGTTACCAAAGCAACTCATAGATTGTGTGGATTGCACAGTTGCAGGCCTCTCGCACGCCGCGACCGGCAGTCGCCCCTTACCAACGAAATGACACCGATTTTGGCTCTCGATTTTGGCCGGGCGCGCATCGGAACAGCAATATCAGATGAGTTGCAGTTACTGGCGCATCCGCTTGAGACTATTCAAGCAAACGAGCGGGCGCTCTCGCGTGTCGCGGAAATTGTCCGCGAAAGAAAAATCGATCATGTCGTAACCGGTGTTCCACGCCGGATGAATGGACAAATCGGAACAGCCGCGACTGAAGTCCTTCAGTTTGTAGAAAAGCTGCGTGCCATTTTGCCATGCCCGGTCGTTACCTGGGACGAGCGCCTAACAACTGCCGCAGCTCAGCGGGCATTGCGTGACGCAGGCAAGAAGACACGAGACACCCGAGGCTACATCGACCAAGTAGCCGCTCAGATGATTTTACAGAGCTATCTGGATCGACGCGCCACCGACGCTGCACTCAAAAGTGATCTGTGATCAGGGGTTGTCGTACCGATCACCGTCCACTGACCACGATCACGATATCGCCGTGCCCCGAAGACTAAAACTCTTTATCGCGTACGATGGCGCGCCGTTCGCCGGTTGGCAGAGCCAATCTCATCGCAATACCGTCCAAGATCACTTGGAGCGTGCGTTTGAGCGGGTTCTTGGTAAACAGGTGCGCGTTCACGGCGCCGGACGGACAGACGCCGGCGTCCACGCGCTCGGACAATGCGCTCATGTCGATCTTCCGAACGATCGTTTATCAACCACACGTTGGACCGAAGCGCTCAACGCATTGTTGCCTCCAACTATTCGCATTCTTCGCTGTCAATATGTGTCGAAGGATTTTCACGCGCGGCTTTCGGCAAAAGGAAAAATTTATCGTTACAAAATCTGGTTAGCTCCTGTTTTGCCTCCATTCGAATATCGCCGTGCCTGGCACATCGCACGACCGCTCGATCTTAAAGGTTTAAAAAGAGCGGCTAAACGCTTCGTCGGCACCCATGATTTTACCGGGTTCGCTGCCAATCGCGGCAAACCAGAAAAAAGCACGACCCGCACAATTTACTCGGTGCGTGTTCGACAAAAAGGTCGCTGCGTCACGATCGAGTTCGATGGCAACGGTTTTCTCTACAAAATGGTTCGATTAATCGTGGGTTCCCTTGTGAAATGTGCTTTCAGCAAAATGCGCATCGAGGATGTCACTGCGCGGCTGGACTCCGGCCAGGCGGGTCCGGCTCGTTTTGCAGCTCCTGCCGAAGGACTATTTCTGGTTCGGGTGCGCTACTGATCCAAAGAACAAACGATGGAGGCGGAGAATAAGTTTGTCTTCGGCGATCTTCTATTGTTTTCACCGAATCAAACAATTGGTTCCATGAGTTTCCAGTGCCCCAAACGGAAACGCAGCGCCGTTGCCAGACAGCCCAGGCCATAGCGCACGCTTCTGGGGAAATTTATCGATGAAGCTTCGGGCATATAGCGCGCAGGACAGGTTACTTCACCAATCGCGCTACCGAGCGCGATGATTTGTGCAAGGACTTGGTTATCGAAAACGAAATCATCAGAGTTCCGGTCCAATGGGAGACGCTCCAGCAGTTGGCGCGAATAGGCACGGTAACCAGTATGATATTCCGAGAGCTTTGCGCCGATGAGAACATTTTCCACAAGTGTCAAAAACCGGTTCGAGACGTATTTCCACAAAGGCATACCGCCGCGTAGTGCGCCTCCGCCAAGAATACGCGAAGCAAGTACGCATGGATAAAGGCCGCTCGCCACCAGCGCCGCCATCGCCGGGATTAACTGCGGCGTGTATTGATAGTCGGGATGAATCATGATGATAATGTCCGCCCCTGCGCCCAGCGCGAGGCGATAACAAGTCTTTTGGTTTGCGCCATAACCGCGATTTTCAGAATGAACTTCTACCTGGACTCGCTCGAGCGTACGCGCAATCGCGACCGTATCGTCGTGGCTTGCGTCATCCACGACGATCACAAGATCAACAATCCTCTGTGCCATCACCTCATCGTAGGTGCGTTGCAAAGTACGGGCAGCATTATAGGCGGGCATTACTACCACAATTTTCTGGCCGTTCAGCATCGTCGTACAAGGCGTCTCATAAATGTCAACATGACAGACCAGTTACAGATCGTCGTAGCCGAATATCCGCTGAACCGATACCTTGCAAGCCAGGATGATCATTTTCCATGATCCTCGTTGTGTGGAGTATTCGGCGCCGGGCCATCCTGAGCGGCCAGCTAGAATCGCGCACAGCGCTCCATTACTGAAGGAGCGGCATCCTGATTGGGAATGGCGCATTCCCAAGCCTGCTAGTGAAGCGGCACTGTTGCGGGCGCATTCGCGCGATCACGTGGAAAGGGTTAGAAACGCGACCCGTGATTTCGACGCCGACACGCCTGTTTACCCAAAGATTTACGAACACGCTTTGCGTTCCGCCGGCGCGGCGATTGAAGCTGGGCGTGCAGCGCTGAGCGGCGAGCGCGCATTCAGTCTCATGCGGCCGCCCGGACATCACGCGACCCGGGATCGCGCGATGGGATTTTGTTACGTCAACAACATCGCCATCGCCGCCCTCGATGGGCTAGACAACTCCGTAAAGCGCGTTGCGATTTGGGATTTCGATGCGCATCACGGCAATGGTACCGAAGCGATCGTCGCGAACAATTCGCGGATCGCCTTTGCATCCATCCATCAATTCCCCGGGTACCCTGGAACGGGCACAAAATCTTTTGCGAATGTGACAAATTATCCACTCAAGCCCGGGACGCCGCGGAATCATCATGTCGAGGTGGCGAAACGGGCGCTGGAAAAATTGATAGCGTTCAAACCCGATCTGCTCCTTGTCTCGGCAGGTTTCGACGCCTACGCGCATGATCCTTTGATGCAGATGACGCTCGAGTGCGAGGATTTCACTACGCTTGGAGAATTTTTGTGCGAGATCGATACTCGGACAGCTGTAATCCTTGAAGGCGGTTACAGCGAGGATCTGCCGGAGATGATCGACGCGTTTTTAACAGCTTGGACGAAGAACGATAGGAAAGTCAGGCAGCCCTGCCTGACTCGGCGGCCAGGCTGCTAGCCTGGCGAACCTAATCTCTACCCGACAGGCAAGCTGCCTGCCGGCCGGGACAGGCTCGGCAGCCTATCCTCCGTTGCACACTTCGCGCTGCCTGCTCTCAACGCTTTTGAGCGCTCTTCGCGTGCGCCTGGATCATTGCCCTTAGTTCTGCCGCCGCATTTTCGATTTCGGAATACCTGTACTCGCGTGCTCGAGTTTGCACAGCAAGCACCCCACAGCGATGAACGTTTTTGAAGTCGCCATAGGGAAATTTGTATCTCCGTTTGGTGTTCTCGCGGTAGCGATCATCAATTCCGAGATGCCATTTTGCATATTCGCTAAATCCGTGTACACGGATAAACTCATTGTCGAGTTCTGTCGAAGGCCGGTCTTTGGCCCAGGCGCCTTTTCGGTCGATCACGACCCGTCCGTCGGCGACAAGTTGTTTGGCGTACGCCAAAGCGATCGGATTTAGTCTTACGGATGGAATGTTGTCCGGTTCGCCACGCACTGACGAAACTGCGCAAAGAAGCACAAACCCAACAGCAATAAACGCGGCCTCTATTCCTCTGGTTCTCATTTTCGACTATGCCGCGACGGCTGCATTGAATTTGATGGACGCAGAATTTGTAGAAATCGGGCCGCCGGGATTTGAACCCGGGACCTCTTGAACCCCATTCAAGCGCACTACCAAGCTGTGCTACGGCCCGATCAAATGCGAACTATTGACCAAATCCGATGATTTCGCCAGAAGCGGACTTTGTTTAGCAGCCTCCCACCCCGCTTCCGAAGAATCGGTCGGACGACCGCAATTTGCAGCGGTCACAGACCGCCGCTACAGAGAAAATCATGTTAAGCGCCGGAATTGTAGGGTTGCCGAACGTCGGGAAGTCGACGCTCTTTAACGCCGTTACGCGGACGCATAAGGCGCCGGCGGAAAATTATCCTTTTTGCACCATCGATCCAAACGTCGGTGTTGTGACCGTGCCTGATCCGCGTCTGGAAAAAATCGCGCAGATTTCCCATTCGAAAAAAATTGTCCCAGCTGCGATCGAATTCGTCGACATTGCCGGCCTGGTGAAAGGCGCCAGCGCAGGTGAAGGCCTCGGGAATCAATTTCTTCACCATATTCGGGAAGTGGACGCGATTGTCCAAGTGGTGCGCTGCTTCGAAGACAGCAATATTCATCACGTCAGCGCGACCATCGACCCGGTTCGAGATATCGAAGTAATCAATACCGAGCTCGTCCTGGCGGATCTGGCCTCGCTTCAGAAAAGACACGATCGATTGCAAAAGGAAGTTCGCGCCGGCGATAAAACAGCAAGGAACGAGAACGGGATTATCGAGAAGCTATTGCCCCATCTCGATGCGGGTAAGCCAGCAATCACCGCCAGCTTGGCTCCAGAGGAAAAAGTAGCCGCCCGCAATTTTTTTCTGCTCACGTCAAAGCCGACAATCTTCGCCTGTAACATCTCAGAGACCGAGCTTGCCCTTGTAGCCGGGGTCGGTGATCCCGGCCGCGATGAGACATCGCAGTCAGTGAAAGCCGGGATCACCGATCCCAGCTACACTGCCGCGAGGCACGTTGCGGCAGTTCAGCAATACGCGCGCCACCATTTCGCCACGGAAACAATCGTCATCAGCGCGCAACTGGAAAGTGAGCTGGTTGATCTCAGTGAGCAGGAGGCGCTGGATTACCTTCACGGCTTAGGTGTGGAAGACACGGGCGTGCATGCGCTCATTCGGGCCGTTTATCATTTGCTTGGCCTGCGTACGTTTCTTACTACCGGCGAAAAGGAATCACGCGCGTGGACCATTCACGCCGGCGACAAGGCAGCAACTGCCGCCGGAACTATTCATTCCGATTTCGAGCGTGGTTTCATCGCCGCTGAAACGATTTCGTATGACGACCTGATCGCCGCCGGTTCGTTGGCAAAAGCTCGGGAGACGGGCAAGATTCGCCTCGAAGGGAAAGACTACGTTGTGCGCGACGGCGACGTGATTTTGTTCCGGTTCAATGTATGAGCCAAAGGCGAATTGGTAGGGCGCGCTCGCCGAGCACGCCGTTACGGACGGCCCGGCGGTCCGTCCCTACCCTTGTTCGTACAGAATACGGCCGCAATTCTCGCAACTTACGATCTCTTTCCCGGCTCTGGCGCTTGCCGCGGTCGCACTCGTCACCTTCATATGGCACCCGGTGCAGACTCCATGCTCGATCGCGACTATGGCGGCATCGCCTTTGCTCTTAAAAAGACGCTCGAAAAGCGCAAGCGAATCCTCATCGATTTTTCCCGCCAAATCTGCGCGCTCCCTGGTCAATTCTTCCAAGCGCGACTGCAAAGCTTTCGACTTTTCATCGAGATCAGCTGTTTGCCGTGCAACTGATTCCTTGACGCTGGCTGCCTTCTTTTCTTCTTCAGCAAGATCCACCTTGACCTTGTCGGCTTGAACCATCAACTCGAGCTCTTCATCCTCGATCTTGCGAATTTCATTTTCGTATCGCTCGATTTCGTGGCCTAGCGCCTGAAATTCGTCGTTCTTGCGCGTCTGATACTGCTGGGTCTTGAGACGCGAGATGGACTCCGTGCGTGTCCCCGCATCAAGCTCAAGCTTCTTCCGATCCACTTCCAGCTGGCGCGCTTTCTGTTTCAGCACATCAACGGCACTTGCGCTTGCGGCCAGTTGCGTTTCAAGATTCTTTCGCCGCATCGGTACCGTCTCGATCTCTGTCTGGATTTGCCTGATCTTCTGCTGTCGATCTTGAAGGATAAGAAGTTGTTCCAGTTCCGGATGCACGCGCGCTCAACGTATTAAAGCGACGGAGCGCCGTCAATCGCAGCGCTCGGCGACGCCGGCTTGCAACTATTGAGAGGCAGATTGCTCGCCTTGTTCAAAGGCTTCCAGCACCTGTTCCGGACGCGCACGTACGGCGATGTTTTCGGTCAGGTTCACCCAGCGAATTGTCCCGGTTGAATCAATGAGAAACTCTGCCGGGCGCGCGATATCCGCCCCTTTGGGCCCTGCGCCGCGATGCAACAGATCGTAGCGCCGAATCACTTCCGCCTTTGGATCCGACAGGACTGTATAGGTGTAGCCAAGCTTTTGTCGTTGGCGCCTATTGATGTCCGGCGGGTCAACGCTAATTGCGACGACACGAATCCCGCGCGATTCAAGGTCCGGGAGCCTTTGCTGGAAACTCCGCAACTCGGAGTTGCATAATGGTCACCAGAAACCGCGATAAAAAATCAGCGCGACGGCTTTCGATTTGCTGCCGAGATCACGAAGAGACACGTCCTTCCCATCTTGATCCGACAACGTAAACTCGGGCGCTTTTTGTCCCACTCGCGGCGCACCAGTCGAGGGCGGAACCTCCCGCAGCTCGTAGAACAGTGCGTAGGAGAATAAACCGAACATCAATATCGCCAGCGTGACTAAAATTAGTCCGAAGACCTTGCCGCGATAAACCTGCGGTTTGCCAAATGCACGGAATAGCCCTACCACGAGACAGATTCCTCCCGCAGCAAACAATGACAGATTCGCCCAGGGGAAATCGCGTGTAATTGGGAATTGAGCAAAGAATGTGTAGCTGAAGAAACCACCCAGCGTAAAAAGGAATCCAATCCAGAGCGACCAATTCCAGTTTTTCTTCGCGCTCGCGCTCATCCTCGCAATCAAGATCGTGCTGCACTATTTGTCGTCGCCAACCGCCAGATCCAACGATACAGCAGCGCCGCGATGACTACGAAGGCAACACCGCCGATGATTTTGCCGGCGATTTCAAAGCCCGGACCGACCAATGCCAGCGGCGCGGCTACACCGGAGAACGCGACGATTGCAGAGATTACGACGAGGATCACGCTCTCGCCAACGATCAACCCCGACGCGAGTAAGACGCCCAGCTGCTTCGTCGCCTCCGGTCGCGGGCTGCGGTTCGCTTGCTTGTCGAAAAACCATCCAACCACCGCGCCGACCACGACCATTAGCGTACTCTGCGTGGGCAAATAAATTCCCAGGCCCACGGCTAATGGGGGCACGCGCATATGCCGAGTTGTGCGCGCGAGGATTTCATCCAGCAGAATAATGAAAACGCCGATAAGTCCACCGGTCCGAATCAGACTCCAATCGATATCAGCGGCGATGACGCCTTGCGCCAGCGACGAGATTAGTCCGGCCTGAGGCGCTGGCAGTGGATTCGGACGCAGCTCGGCGCCAGGCGCGCCCATGAAGCCA
>Ga0207693_10005200_pt1 | contig 10895 bp, 5 predicted proteins | sample LARL81metaG_FD_184347 | JGI IMG/M metagenome (GOLD analysis project Ga0207693, IMG submission 184347) | Corn, switchgrass and miscanthus rhizosphere microbial communities from Kellogg Biological Station, Michigan, USA - LAR L8-1 metaG... | ecosystem: Host-associated > Plants > Roots >... | reverse complement strand
CTCGTCACGCCGGTGGACGTCGATGTGGACTTGAGGTCGACCTCCCCACCCACGGCGCGGCCCCAGACGCCGCCACCCGGCTGATCGGGCTGGGCATCGGCCGGTGCCGACACGAAGGCGCTGCCCTGCTGGTTCAGAAATACGGTGTTGACATTGGCGATCGTGCCGGCGAGGGCCGCCGAGGCGGCGCCAGCCGGGCCGGCGAGTTTTTCGATATCTACGAGGCCGCCGCTCTGTGTGGTGTTGCAGTTGTCAGCCAAGGCGGCCGACGAACTCAGCAGGAGGGCCATAAGGGTAGCATGCGGAATACTGTTCTTGCGGCGACGCGCCGGCAATTTCAGAGGGGTTGTGCTCATCCCGGTCCTCAAGCAATGAATAGCTATGCCGAGTTGTCTCAGCGCGCGGCAACTTAGATCAGCGCATTGCCGTGCGGAAAGCCGAACAAGTCGTTATTGCTGTAATTCAATACCTCTGTGCTATTACTGCAACGTGTAGCGTGTTTGTTATTCTACCGTGAGAGATCGTGACTTTGCGTGATCTGGTCGGGCAGGCCGGCAGCTGCTGTTTTCCAGCAAGGTTTAGGGATAACAACTAATTCTTATCCCTAGAATTTCATTGCGTTGCCATCTTTAGCAGGTGATAAGATACCGCAAAGGATCGGCGCTATTCGGAGAGCCGGTTCGCGAAACCGCAGATGATCAAATGCCTCACCGGGATGGCGGCAATGATCGGGGCGGTCATCGTTTCGATGACCTTCGCCCCTGAGACCGCTTTCGCCGATAAGCGGGTCGCGCTGGTCGTCGGTAATTCCAGCTACCAGACCGTGCCGCAGCTCCCGAATCCGTCGCGCGATGCGAGCGCCGTTGCGAAGATGTTGCGCGACGCCGGGTTCGATACTGTCGATATCCAGCTCAATGTTGAAAATCTCGAATTCAAGCGGGCGATCCGCAAGTTCGAAACGGAGGCGGATCAGGCCGATATCGCGGTGGTCTATTATGCGGGTCACGGACTGGAAATCGCCGGCACCAATTATCTGATCCCGGTTGACGCGAGGTTCGCCAGCGACCGCGACGCGGACGACGAGGCGATTTCGCTGGAGCGGCTGGTATCCTCGGCCGACGGCGCCAAGCGCCTGCGGCTGATCATCGTCGATGCCTGCCGCGATAATCCCTTCGTCACAAAGATGCGCAGGGAGCGCAAGACCGCAAGTCGGGGTGTCGCGGGCGGTCTTGGCTGGGTCGAACCGACCTCGACCGACACCCTGATCGCCTATGCGGCGAAGGCCGGATCGACGGCGAACGATGGCGACGGCCTGCACAGTCCGTTCACCGCGGCGATCTTGAAGAATCTGACCGTACCGGGCCTCGACGTGCGGCTGGCCTTCGGACGGGTCAGGGACGAAGTCCTGAAGGAAACTTCGAATCAGCAGGAGCCGTTCGTTTATGGATCGCTTGGCGGAGGCAATATTTCGCTGGTGCCAGCGCCAGTCGTTCCGCAGGAAGCACCTGTGAGCGATGTCAAGGCCGACTACGAGTTGGTCCAGCAGATCAGGACCAAGCGCGCCTGGGAGGTGTTTCTGGTCACCCATCCGACCGGGTTCTATGCCGACTTGGCCAAGGCGCAGATCGAGCAGTTGAATGCGCAGCCGGCGTCTCAGCCGAATGCCACGGTCGCCTCGCTGGCGCCGCAGCAGCCTCCGGCAATCAGCGAGTCTGTGTCGAAGGAGGCGATCGCGTGGGACAAGATCAAGGACTCGACCGAGATTCCCGTGCTGCAGAGATTCATCAGACGCTTCCCCAATGCACCGCTTGCGCTGAATGCCCGGCAACGCATCGATGTCCTGAATAGAGCGGCCCGGGAGCGCGAGGAGAAGGCGCGCGCCGAGCGTGAAGCGGCGCGTCAGGCCGCGGAGGCAGAAAGGCGCAAGGCCGAGCAGCAAAAGGCTGAACTTGCCGCGCAAAAGAAGCGTGACGAGGAGGAGAGGCGCGCCCGCGAGACGGAAGCCGCCGAGAAGGCACGCGCCGTTGCGGCCGAATTGGCGGCGAAGAAGAAGCGCGAGGAAGAAGAACGGCAGGCTGCCGCGGCTGAAGCCGCGCGGCAGGCCAAGGCCGCGGAGGCTGAGCGCAAGGCGCAGGAAATCAAGCAGAAGGCCGAGCAGGCCGAACGGGAGAAGGCGGCAGCCGTCGCGCGTGCCGCGGCTGAACAGAAGGCAAAGGCTGAACAGAAGGCAAAGGAAGTCGAGGCCGCCGAGAAAGCGCGGGCTGCCGCGGCTGAAGCCGCGCGGCAGGCCAAGGCCGCGGAGGCTGAGCGCGAGGCGCAGGAAATCAAGCAGAAGGCTGAGCAGGCCGAGCGGGAGAAGAAGGAGGCCGCGGAAGCCGCCGCGCGCGCCGCAGCGGAAAAGCAGGCGAAGGAGGCCGAGGCCGCCCGCAAGAAGGCGGAGCTTGCCGCAGCAAAGGACGCAACCTGCAAGGACGAACAGAGCAAGCTTGACGCGATCGTGGCGAAGGGCAGCGAAAGCATTGGCGTCGACGATCTGAAGCAATTTTCGCGTACGGTCACGTGCGAACGTGTCGCCCCAATGGTGGTCGCGGCCATCGAGCGCATCAACACCGAAGCTGCCAAGCGTGCGGCGACCCGGCCCAATTCGCCCGAATTGGTCCGCGCTACGCAGACCGAACTCGTCAGGCTCGGTTGCCTGAGTGCGAAGGCCGACGGCAAGCTCAACGACCAGACCATGAGCGCGCTGAACCGCTATCTGAAGATCGAGGGCCAACCTGCCGATAACCCGAGCATGACGGAAGCGTTGGTCGCGGAGCTGAACAAGCATGCGACCCGGGTCTGCCCGATTCAGTGTGAACAAGGCGAGACGTTGAAGGGGGAGACCTGCATCGCTGACCGAAAGCCGGCGGCGCCGCCGGCAACCGCGTCGCGCAAGAGCAATGACAGCGAGGATACCACGCGGCGGCGCCAGCAGGCAGCCCGCGAGCAGGCGCAACAGCGGCGATCGAAGTCCGCGCCCGAGGCCCCGCGTGCCCGCGCGCAAGCGCTGGCCCGGCCGAGCATCGTCAGCGGTGGCGGCGGCCACGCCCTGATCGGCGTTGGCTTCTAAGGCGAAACCGCAAAGTCCAGCGCCCCTATGACGTCGCGCTCTATAAGGAACGCAACGTCATCGAGCGCTTCTTCAACAAGCTCAAACAGTTCTGCCGCGTCGCCACCGGATGCGACAAGTTGCTCGTCAACGTCATGGGCTCGTTAAGCTCGCTAGTAAAATCATCACTACGGCCCAAGGCGCGAACTGGTTTGTTGGCCGGGAAAGAATTCGGCACGGCACCAAGTGCGAGGCGGGCTTTCGCTTGAAAACGCTCTAACCGGATGACAAGCCGGCAGCGCCGCTTAGCAAATGACTTACTCGTTCGAGTTGAATGGAGCGACCACTCGATTTTTCTCGCCACAGCGCCGCAGATGAAATGAGATTCAATACAATGTGATGAACCTTGTTTTTCAAAGGCAGCGCGACGGTGGTATAAAAATACGGGCAAATCCGCGCGAGAATTCAAGCTCGCAGAGATTGTAAAGATCGGGAATGGCTCTTTCCAGAGAATATTCGATTGAAGCTTTATACATTCTCCATCGCGTTGGGCCTTGTACTCGGCTTTGTGTTGGTATGGTGGATCCGCCCGACCACCAACGCCGGGGCAGTTTTCATCGTTTCGGCATCAACCATTCTCTGCTCCCTTGTGAGCGTCATCGTGAACTTTGTCGTCGGGTTGTTCCGTAAAAGCTGAATCTATCGGAGAGCTTGTGTCATGAGGCAGCCTCGCGTCGCGTTTTCATTGTTGGTTTCGGCGATTTTGTATAGCGCGGCTGCTGAAGCGAAATGCACGTCTCCGCTTGATCCAAGGTGCAACGATGCGTCGCCTCCGGCAGCGAACACGGCCGGGCCAGTACCCACACCTGCCAATGCGCCTCAACGATCGAACCCAGAGACGGGAGCGGACCACCGAGAGCGACAAGCTATCGAGTTCGGAGTCGGTGGTGCTGGAAACTCGATCGACCCGCTGACCCCAGACTCCGGAAAAATCATCCAGAGGACGGGTAAGGGGGTCTGGCGCAGTATTGGCAGACGCGCCGGCCCGAAGGCGACCGCTTCCGATGGCGGGCCGCTTCTGCCGGTCCGAGCGTATCTGCGCGCGAAAGACATTCCTCCGCCCGGAGTCGGCGCTTACGGTCTCATCGTCTTCCACTCCCGGCCGACGCCCGCCAGCCGGGAGAAGCTGCTGAGGGTCTGCAAATCATTCGTCGCGTATTTTCCGCGCAGCGAAGAGACATCTGCGCCGCTTAGCGACCAAATGGTGACAATTTGGCCGAACGTGAACGCTGATGCGCCCGAAATCCAAAGGGACGACTGCGACTATGCAATAGATCACTACGATCTGGTCGCATCGGAATCCGCGATCAGCGATGCGACGATCCAACATGCCAATTTCCGCGGCGAAGGCCCTTTCCTTGTCGGATGGTCGCCATCAAACGCGAGAGGTGTTCCCAGCTCTCTAGTGCTTGTCATCGATATGTCTTCGGAGAACACGCAAGCAGAAATCGATCACGCGTTCCAGTTCTGGAAAAATGAGATCGTCGAAGACCCGTCAAAATGGCGGAACGGATGGTCGGTGGAGCGAATTAGAGTTTCGCTTCAACTTTTCGCCGACACTTACGGGCCGGCGATGATGGACAGCGTCAAATTTTTCGGCGGCAAAATTCAGTAGCTTTGAGGAACACCCAGCCTCGCTAAAGCGCGATGAGATCAAGTCGAATCGTCATTGCGCTTAAGGCCTTTGATTGAGCATGATCTCTTCGGAAAACCGCTACACACTTTTCCGGATCACGCTTTAGCATGCAAGATAGACCCAATGCGGCTACTCGAAAGAGGAGTCGATCAAGTTCGGAAATTGCCTCATCTCAAGGCAAGCGCCAAGTCGCTATTGGCAGCCGGCGGGACTGTAGTAGCCTTGGTTTGGACGTTGCCCGCAGGGGCGACGGAGGAGACGGTCACTGCAACCGCCCCCTCGGTGAAAGCGGCTTTCACGATCGAGCGGCGCCCGACGGCATTTCGTGCTGATCATCGGCATCGGCCATTGAGGCCGTGTTTCCTGCTGTCTTTCCCGACTTACTTCTCTTGTAGCGCGCGGACCGGATCCCAGTCCGTGCCGGGCTTCTGGTTCTCCATCTCCCTCGCGCGCACGAGGAAATTCGCCGACGGCCGGTCGGCTCCGGCGGAACGCGCGAAGCATCGGGCTGCCGAATCGAAGACGCCGGCACGCCAATGTGCGAGTCCTTCCGCGTAATCGGTCGTGACGGTGTCGGGCAGCGGAGATTTTTGCTCGGCAAGCGCCAGGAGCTCGAAGATTTTCAACGCTCGCGTGCGCCCTTTCACCCGCACCGTGTCCAATTCGCGCCAGATGAAACGGTCGCCTGCAAGCGCCGCGGTGGTTTCAGAAGCGATGATGGTGGTGCCGTAGAACTTGTTGGCGCCTTCCAGGCGTGAAGCAAGGTTCACCGCGTCACTCATGGCCGAATAATTTAGCCGCCGCCGCGATCCGAAATTGCCGACAAGCGCATCGCCCGAATTGATCCCGATGCGTTGCATCAGCTTGCGGCCCTGGAAGGCCGTGGAGTCACCATTCAACTCCGCAAGGCGGCGGCAGCAATCGAGCGCCGCGCGCGCGGCGTTGGCGGCATGGTCGCGATCCTCCGCGGGCGCGCCGAAGATCGCCACGATGGAATCGCCGATATATTTATCGACATAGCCGCCGTGGCGCTCGATGATGTCGGTCATCTCGGTGAGATATTCGTTCATCAGCGCCATCAGCATTTCCGGCGACATCGCTTCCGATATCTCCGAGAAGCTCTCGAGATCGGAGAAGAAGATCGTCACATGGCGCGTCTCGCCGCCGAGCTCCGGCAGCTTGCTCGACGTCAGCATCCGATTGATGACGTGCGGCGCGAGGTAGAGCGCAAAACTCTTCTGCAACAGCCGCCTGTCCTTGTCGGCGACGATGAAGCGATAGCCGCCCATCACCGCAAGCGCCGCGGCGCCCGCAATGAACGGCTCGCTCAAAGGCAGCGCCAGCGCGTGATTGAAGGTGACCGTCGCGCCGGCCGCATAGAGCGTGACGGCAGCGAGATAGGCGAGGATGGCGTAGGCTGGCTGCAGCAGGCGGGCGGTGACCGTACCGAAGGCCGCAGCCAGGATCGCGATCAGCGCGATCGGCAGCCGGCCAAGCTCGGTCACCGCATCATGCGTGACCAGGTTGTTGACCGCGGTGGCGTGGATATAGACGCCGGCGATCATGCTGCGGCGGAAATTCTGCGGCAGCGGTTTTCGCTCCAGCGCGCAGCGCGACACCCGCGCGCGCTCCAGCCTCGTCGCGAACCTCTTCGACGTCAGCCGGCGATCTTCGGCGTCCTGAACGGTTCCGAACAGCACCACCTTGCCGTCGAACCAGCGCCGGAAATAGTCCTTGTCGTTGTTCACCGCGCATTGGCGCAGATCGGCGAACGAAAATGTCGGAATGTCATCCGACCCGCCTTCGAAATTGAGCGTCATCGTATTCGGCACGGCGCTTGGGATCTGATAGCCGGCAAGCGTGGCCATGCCGTCCGGCGCAAATTCCGGCTGGGCGTTCTGCGCTCGCGCGGCTAGTTCGAGCGCCATCGAGGTCGTGCGGCTGCCGTCCACGACGAATGTCAGCGGCAGGCGCCGGATGACGTCGTCGCGATCGGTGTAGACGTTCAGCGGCCGGATGTTCTGCTGCTGGCGGACCGCGATGCGCTGGCCTTGCGAGGGCAGCAGCGGCTGATCGCCGCGCAATTGTTCCCCAAGCACCACCTTGCCGGCGCTCGCACCGGCTGCGAGCGCGCGCAGGAAATCGCGGTCGAAACCGCGGACCTTGTCGCCGAATACGCCGTCGCCAAAGGGTATCTTGGATTGCTCGATCGAGTTGGGGAAGACGATGTCAAAGCCTGCGACTTTGGCGCCGCCGTCGAGGATGGCGGTCAGCACACGGCCGACCTCGCCGGTCCAGGTCAGAAAGGGTGAGCCTTCCAGCGGCGGCGAATGGAAACTCTCCTCATCGAATGCGACGACGACGGCCGCGGAAGATGCAATCGGATCGGCGCGCCGGCCGAACATCTGCCAGCGCAGGGCGGTCAGGACATCGAGGGACAGGCCATGCGCGGCGCCGATCAAGGGAGAGACGGACAGGGCGCCGCAGGTCAGGGCGATCAGACCGATGGCGATCAGGTCGCGCGTGGTGCGGCGGATCTTCAACACGCGGGGCCTCTGACCAGACCTAATCCATACGCAACAGCCGTCCGGCGGCCGGCGTCGCGCCGGATCTGGCGAGAGGATCGATCCTGAAGACGATCCTGCTCTTGCCGAAGGTCGCGGCATAGGTGCCGCCCGGGGTCAAGGCGCGGTTGGTGCTCGCGAAGTCGAAAAACCGGCCTTTGAGCTGCTTGCCGTCGAGCCTGAACGTCTGGCGCTCGCCTGTAACATCAAGGCGCTCCACCACCAGTTCGCCGCGGCCCTTCACCTCGACCAGCGGCGAAGCACCGTAAAGCGTGGCTCGAGGGCTGTTCGCAGCGATATCGTTTCCGAGGCTGCGAACGATCGTCGCAGCCGCCTCGCTGGTCTCCCGCTCATTGGCATGCGCATGTGCGGCGTCGCATGGGGGCGTTTCCGCCTTGACGTCGGCGAGATGCACGCTGCTTTCTTCGGTGCCGACGATGACGGTGCCGATGCCGCTGATGGTCTCGCGGCGGCATGAATTGAGATAGCTCAGCGTGACCGAGCCCTTGTCCCCCAGCTTGATGACTGCGCGGGGCGAGAGATAGTCCATCAGCTCGGCGCCGGTGACCTTCCCCTGCACATCCTCGACGATGGCGACAGGCGACTCTGCCATGGCAGCTGCGGTCATGGCGGCTGTGGTCATGGCGGCCGTGGTCATGCCGGTGAGTGCGAGGAGCGCAGCAGCAAGGGCGCGGGTCATGGTTCGGTCCTGTAAGGTAGCGACGGCGTCGTGTATCATATTTTGCGTAGCCAGTGCGATGCCGGCGAGGTTGGTGCACAAGGACTTCGCCGGGTGATTCCAGCCAGGATTCACTGAACGTGCGAGGCGTTCTTTTTTGCGACGCAATCCGGTGGCGTCTACATTGCGGGGCGTGGCTTCTTGTATGACTCACATCACAGAAATCGGCGATTGCCCCCGGAGAGCGACTCGGTGGGCGCGATTCTCGCCTTGACCTAGAATTGAACACCGTATGCAAGGCTGACGCGATAAAAGACTGCGGCTTTCAGGGGGACGACAACGGAGATATCGCCATGCTGATCGCGGCGCTTCGCGACGCGCGCGTGTTGTTTGCGCTTCTGATGATGACAGTCGCCGTCGGCGCCCGAGCCGAGGAATTGCCGCGGCCGGCGCAACAGGCACCGACCACGGTGGCGCCACCGGGCGAACGGGAAAACGTGGGCGCGCGCAGCGCCAACACGCCCGCGTCCCAGTCTGCCGCCGAGCAGCACAAGCTGCCGCCGGATTCGACGACCAAGCAAACGCTCACGGTGGCCGGCCGCACGCTGTCCTTCACGGCGACGGCAGGCTCGATCCGCCTGTTCGATGACAAGGGCGAGGCGCAGGCCGACATCGCCTACACGGCTTACGAGCTTGATGACACCGATCGCGCCAAGCGGCCCGTGACGTTTCTGTTCAACGGCGGCCCGGGCGCGGCATCGGCGTATCTGCAACTCGGCAACAATGGACCCTGGCGGCTTCCGATCAATGCCGACCAGGTGACGCCATCGACGACGCCCGACCTGCAGCCGAATGCCGAGACCTGGCTCGATTTCACCGACCTTGTCTATATCGATCCCGTCGGCACCGGCTACAGCCGGTTCGTCGCGACCGGCGACGATGTTCGCAAGCGGTTCTTCTCCATCGACGGCGACGTTAGTTCGATCGCGGTGACGATCCGCCGCTGGCTCGAAAAGCACGATCGCCTGCTGTCGCCGAAATATGTCGCGGGCGAAAGCTATGGCGGCATCCGCGGACCGAAAGTCGTGCGCAACCTGCAAGTCGATCAGGGCATCGGCGTGAAAGGATTGATCCTGATCTCGCCGGTGATGGATTTCCGCGAGTTCTGGGGGTCCACCATTCTGCAGTATGTCGGAAGTCTGCCATCCTATGCTGCGGTCGCGCGTCAGATGAAGGGGCCGGTGACCCGCGCCGATCTCGCAGATGTCGAGGCCTATGCGCGCGGCGACTTTCTGGCCGATCTCGTCAAGGGCGAGGCCGACACGCAGGCCACCAACCGGATCGCGGACAAGGTGGCAGCGCTGACCGGCATCGATCAGGCGGTCAGCCGCCGTCTCGCCGGGCGTTTCGATGCGATCGAGTTTCGCCGCGAGTTCGATCGCAAGAATGGCCGGATCACCGGCCGCTATGATGCATCGGTGATGGGTTTCGATCCTTATCCGGAGTCGAGCTTCTTTCATTTCGGCGATCCCTCGGGCGAGGGGATCGCCGCGCCGCTTTCGAGCGCAGCCGTCGACCTCATCACGCGCAAGCTCAACTGGCGGCCGGACGGCTCGTATCAGCTCTCCAGCGGTGCGGTCGAGAAAGCCTGGGATTTTGGCCGTGGAATCAATCCGCCCGAGTCGATTTCACAATTGCGGCAGAGCCTCGCGCTCGATCCGAAGCTGAAAGTGCTGGTGGCGCACGGACTGTTCGATCTGGCGACGCCGTATTTCGCCTCGAGAATCCAGCTCGATCAGTTTCCCGCCTTTGCGTCGCCGGATCGCGTCAAGCTCGTGGTCTATCCGGGCGGCCACATGTTCTACTCGCGCGACGCCTCGCGCCAGGCCTTTCGCGCCGACGTGCAGGAGATGATGAAGGAAAAATAGCGCGGCACGGATCGTCGCTCAGGCTTTGGTCTTGCGGGGTTTGCCAGGCGCATATCTGCGCTCCATCTCGGCGGCGAGGGCCTTGGCCGGCTTTGCGTGCGCGCCGGCAAACCAGACGTCGGTGACCTTGCCGGCCTTGTTGCGCGAGCGGCGTACGGGTTCGCCATGGCTGGCATAGCCGATTGCGAACGCAATCCGGCCGGTGTCGTGTCCCGTGACCTCGATTTCCGCCGCATCCAGGAACGGATTGAACAGATGCGGATTCGCGGCGATCACCTGACGGCCCATCGGGACGAGGTCGATCGCGTTCCAGAGCGTCCACCAGCGGCCGGTCCAGTCGCGCACGCGACGCTCGGGGGCACCCCGCGTCCTGAACGCGCGCAGGATGTGCATGACGCCATCGACCCAGAATGCAGCGAGGCCGTCGATGCTGTTGGTCAGGATGGAGACGGCCAGATCGCAGCCGGGAATAACGCAGGTCCGCGAAATGTAACCCTGGAAGCCGCCGCCATGGCCGAACCAGTCCCAGCCCGCGGTCTGGCCGCTCATGAGGCCAAAGCCATAATAGGCTTCAGCGCTTGCCTGCGGAATTCGCCATTGCTTGCGCGTCATCTCGCGGCGGCTGGCGACGGAGAGCACGCTCTTTTTCGCGTTCGGTGCAAGCTGGCCGAAGAAGCGCGCGGTGTCGGCGGCGGTCGCAACGAAGCCCGCGGCGGACGTCATCGCATGCGCCGGATTGTCGCCGGGAATGACGGCGCGCCGGCCAAGCGGCAGTCTCCGCGAATGGCCTCGCGCGAAAGGCGTGCCTTTGGCAATCGGCATGTTCGGCAGGGTCTCGCGAGTCATGCGTCGAATCGCTTCCTTTGTGGCTCGCGTCGTGAGAGGGGCGTTGGCCGCCGCCCGCTCGCACAGCTCCGCGACCGCCGCATCGAGCTCGGCG
>Ga0207693_10005199_pt1 | contig 10895 bp, 12 predicted proteins | sample LARL81metaG_FD_184347 | JGI IMG/M metagenome (GOLD analysis project Ga0207693, IMG submission 184347) | Corn, switchgrass and miscanthus rhizosphere microbial communities from Kellogg Biological Station, Michigan, USA - LAR L8-1 metaG... | ecosystem: Host-associated > Plants > Roots >... | reverse complement strand
AGATCAAAGAGGGAATCAGTGCAAAGCTGCCGAGAAGCTCGGCATGCACCGGAATACGCTACGCCGTACGATCCGAGAACTGGAGATTGATATCGGCTCTACCCGAGCAACGGGGGGGCGTCGACCGCCGCAGTCGGAGATTCCAAAGCCACCGGTGCGGCGGCGGGCCACGTAGTTACAGCTCAACTGTCCAAAGATGTCGGTAAGCGCAAGTTATGACGGAACGCCACTGGCCCAACAAATAAAGCCCGCCGACCAAATGGGCGTGGGCGCATACACCGAACCTACTTGGGGGAGGGGGCCGCACGGCACGAAAATGCGGGCCTTCACTGATTCGTGCAATAACACCGGGGCGCTGCATGGTGTGCATCTGAGCTTCGAGGCTTGGCAGGAAAGCCGCAGCCGCCAAGAAAACCACTCTGGCAGGTATGCAGTACAGACGGTCGCCTACCGTTTGTGCGTGATTTCTCCCAAAGGTACATGGCGGAACCCAGACTGCAGGTGCCCGATCTGCTCGGTGGCGTATCGAAACAGCAAGTTAGCGCGGTTCATGCAGAGGGCCATTCAAATGCAACGGTTAGGTGGAGTGAGCATCGTTCTCCTCTTTCAGGTTCCCTGAACTAAGTCAGCCCATCTGAAGTTTTCCCTCTTAGATTATTCCAAGGAGGAACTGCGTTATGACCCTATTGACCCGTTGGGATCCTCTCCGTGAGTTTTCCGTCATGCAAGATCGCCTGAACCGTATGAAGGTTCTTTCCCGTGAGTCGTATGGCTCAGAAGGCCCGGAAGAAGCGTTGACAACCACCAGCTTTGCACCGCCGGTGGACATCTACGAAGACGAGCACAACATTACTCTGAAGCTTGAAGTCCCGGGCATCGACGAAAAAGACATTGATGTCCGCATCGACAACAATACCCTCACCGTTCACGGCGAGCGCAAGATTGAGAAGGAAGAGAAAGAAGAGAACTTCCGTCGCGTCGAGCGGCAGTACGGAAGCTTCACCCGCTCGTTCACCTTGCCCAGCTCGGTGGACCCGCAGCAAGTGAGTGCCGACTACAACCAGGGCGTGCTGAAGATCAAGCTCGCCAAGAAGGCCGAAGCCAAGCCCAAGCAGATCAAAGTTAACGTGGGCGGCGAGAAGACCCTCGAAGCCAAGGCTCCCGGCAGGGCCGCGTAAAACCAGTAACAAGTGAGAGAAATGGGAGGCGGCTTACATCGCCTCCCCCTCACACTGCTTCTGTGCATCGGATAGACGAGAACTGTGCCTTGACATGCTGAATTTAGGGAAAAGCAGCGGTTTCAGCAAATTCAGAAAACTACTCTCCCAGCGATCCGTTACTGCCCACCTGATCGCTCCAGCAATTCCTTCAGATAATTTCCCCAGATCGCCGGGAGGGAGTGCGTACCATGGCCTCGAGTCGCGTCGGTGATCGGCAGCCGCACGTACTTGCCTTGCTTGACCTGCTGAATATCCACATCAATGATCTTCAACTCCGGAGGGTTGATCTGATCGTCGGCCGAGTTGACGGCGGTGAGCGGTGCGGTGATCTTGTCCAGTTGCCGCTCCGGGTTGTAGTTTCTTGACGCGTCAAAGTAGTAGAGCATGTCGTTAGCATCGGTGGTCTTCAAGTGCGCGGAAATGTAGTTTTCCAGAAAATCATCTGCCTTCTCTCGCGTAGGCGCTTGCTTCTGCATCTGCAGCGGGCTGCTACCCATAATCAGAAGCACATCCAGCGCCGCGGCCAACCCGCGCGGCTGCTGCGTATATTCACCGTTGTTCCAATCAGGAGAATTGCGGATGGCATCCATAATCATGCGCCGCATCATACGGTTGCGCCCCGCGATCTCGATCGGCTGGCTGGCCAAAGGCATGGCCGCGTCCATAACGTCTGGATGTTGTTCAGCCCACAGCCAGGTGTGCATTCCGCCCATCGATGTACCCATCACCAGCCGTAGGTGGTTTACTCCCAGCCCCTGCGTGAGCAGGTGATATTGCAGCTCGATCATGTCGTCGTATTCGTAATGGGGGAAGCGCATGTGCAGGCCGTCGCTAGGCTTGCTGGAATCGCCGTGGCCCACGTTGTCAGGCAGAATGATGAAATATCTGGTGGCATCTAGAAGCTGACCGGGACCAAAAAGCACTCCCGCAAACGTGGGCGTCAGGAATTGGCGGCCGGAACCTCCGGTACCGTGAAGAATCAAAACCGCATTGCGTACCTTTCCGCTCGCGTCTTTCTGTGGTGCACCCAGGGTGTAATAGTGCAGCTTGACCTCCGCCAACCTCTCGCCAGACTTAAACTGAAAGTCTTTGACAACAAAATTCCCCGCTTGGGGAGCGGGGTAGTCAGCCGCGCGAGCCACCACGCCGGCAGAAGTAAGGCACACCATGAGCACAGCGAGATGGATTTTCATGATGCCTCCAGTGTGGGAATCATATCCTCGATGCCTGCCAAATGGCGACTGTCGATGCTGTCTGGAATGGTCGGTTCATTTGCAACAGGTCGCGACTAGGAGAAACTCTGTCGCGGAGACAGTCCTTATGACGGCCTGTGAAGTCACACGTTCATTGCAACTGGTCGGTGTGCCAAAATCACTGTTTCCATCGCTTGGGCGCACGCAACGACAACACTTTGCGTCGCTTTTATTGCTCGTCGGCGATGTACCGGAATCTACACTTTCAGGCACACAGCGTAAAGGGATCTGGCAGGCACCTACGGTGGTACAGCCGGACTGGCAAGCCCGAGTGCCGGGAACCGCGCGATATGGAATGGTTCAGCTTGTGACTGGATTGTTGGAATAGGTGCCTTCCGGAGGAGAATCTGCGATGGTCAGGCTTTATTTTATCGGTCTTTAACCGCTTGGATAATCTCTCAAAACAATTTCCCAGGCTCACGGAGAGCGGATGCGAGTGATTAGTAGTTCCGAGTCGTGATACAATTCGCTACCATCAAGCAGGACAATGCTCTGCGAAGTGTTACAGCCCCCTCTGCTACAGCCTACACTTGCCTTCAGTCTTGTCCTTGGCTTTGCCCGCCGCAATTGTCTGCCATTGCATATTGCTCGTGGCGTCCGCTCCGCCGCACTCGTTGCTGCAATCCGAAGCGCCGTGGTTGATGTCCGCGCAGAACACGGTCACTGCCCGGCTGAAGGCAATATGGCATAGCAGCGAACGCGTAAGGTGAGAGGCAACACGCCTGCAATCACCAGAGCGACCACCAACCCTGCAAAGCCGGACCTGAACGAGTGGGTCCGTGCGGCCTGATAACCGACCAAAGCCGGGCCGAGAAAGCCCCCGAGCCCAGCCGCGACACAATTGATCGTTCCGGTAGCCATCGCCGCTGCAGTATCGGAAAGGAACGCGGACGGCATCGCCCAGAAACTGGGCAAGAAGGCGAGCAAACCGGCGGCGGCAATTGAGAACAGGATGAGGGAAGGCACAGTTCCCCAATCCGCTCTGCTTAGAACAAGTAACGCGGCCGCAGTCACCCACAGCGGGATCGACGTATGCCAGCGCCGTTCTGCGGTGCGGTCGGAGTGCCATCCGTTCACCTGCATGGCAACAAAGCCCAGCAGGTTAGGCAAGGCCACCAGCAGAGTTACCTTGATATCGCTCAGTCCCGACAAGCGCTTGATCATGGTGGGCAGCCAAAAAGCCAAAGCGTACGCCGAGCCATTCTGCACGAAGTGCAGTGCTGTCAAGATGACAACGTCGCGATGCCGGAGCGCCTGCCACACGGTATAGGCGTGAACGGACTTCTTGGCCTGCTTCTCTTTCTCCAGTTGATTGATGACCCACTGCCGCTCATCGGGAGGCAACCACTTGGCCTGATGCGGCCAGTCGGTCAGATAAAACCAGGTCATAAATCCAAAGAACAGCGCGGGCAAACCTTCCAGAATGAACAACCACTGCCAGCCTCGCAGGTGGCCCCAGTGGACGCCCAACAGCAATCCCGAGATGGGGGAGCCGACCACGTAGGCCAAGGGAATGGCCGCCATGAAACCGGCAATTGCCTTGGCGCGATCTTCATGGACAAACCAGTGGGTGAGATAAACAATGATCCCGGGGAAAAATCCCGCCTCCGCCAATCCCAGCAAAAACCGCATCGTGTAGAACTGATGCGGTGTGCGGATAAAGGCCATCCCAATCGTGACCAGTCCCCAAGAGACCATGATGCGCGCGATCCAGCGCCGTGCACTCCAGCGCTCGATGATGAGGGTGCCGGGAATTTCCAGAATGACGTAGCCCACGGCGAAGATGCCCGCTCCGAAGCCGATTACGCGATCATCGAAGCCGAGATCGTGCGGCATTTGCAGGGCCGCAGTGGCTAGATTGTTGCGATCAAGGTAAGCAATAACGTAAAGCAGGAGCACATACGGCAGAAGGCGCAAGGCAATCCGACGGCGGGTACGGAGGGCAACGTCATCGACGACACTGTCTGGGGCAGGCAATTTTCTTTGCGCGAAGATGCGATCAGTTGGGCGGAGCGCAGCGCCTGAAAAACACGCGATTATATACCGGGTCCCGCAGCGGGCGCCCCGGGATGAGGCGGTGTACCAAGCCTCTCCTCCGCAATAGCTCTCAACGGCATCGCGGCACTTGTTGTAATCAGTTTGCACTCAGAACCACTCGGTTATGAGTGGAGTCGAGAAGAGGCGCAGTGTCGTGGCGTGTCGTTCGACAGCTCGATAGGCACTACTGACTGGTCCCAAACAGAAATAATTCGCCCACCCAATCATCATTCGATTGAGTGTCGTGATTGTTGTTTCTTGGGCCGGCAGGGTCTTGTTCCGTCCGGTTTCCCGGCTGATCGCCTTGCAGATGCGTTGCACCCGTTTCTTCGACGGCTTCGTCCCCAAATGGGCCCTTCCCGTCTTCGGCGAGTAACATCGCCCGAACGTATACCCTAAGAAGTCGAACTTTTCTTCCGCGCAGCGCGGCTATTTGTGCGAAATCACCAGCGAGCGCAAGTTGGTGGAAGGGTTGCGCATGCATTTGGCGTGGCGCTGGTTCACCGGGCTGGGATTCGATCAGGAGATCGCGCATCACTCAACGTTCTCCAAGAACCGGCACGGACGGTTCCGTGAGTCGAAGCTGTTCGATCAGTTATTCGAACAGATCGTGCGGCAATGCGTGGAAGTCGGGCTGATGCAAGGCAAGCAGCTGTCGGTGGATGGCGTCAGTGAGTGCGATTCTTTGCAACGCGCGGTCAGCCTGATTCCCACAGAGAAACCCTTCAGTAAATACCTGCGAGCGGGGGCTGACAAAGTCAAGTCGCTTTCGCCGCATCATCGATTTGCGATCGCGTTGCATTCGCCTAATGGTGTCGTTGAAACGGACTGCGCCTGTGCCCTGCAGAGAAAAAAGCCAGAAACCTTGCTTGCAGGATTCGATTGGACACTTTCTCCGGTGCTGTTTGCAGGCAAGACCTGCGGAATTGTGGCGATTTTCAGCGATTCTTGCAGTAATGCAGCCCGATTTCTCTGCAACCCTGACTGTGTGCGGAGCGAGAGGGATTCGAACTTTCGGTACCGTTTTCGCCACGCTCCTAAGCGCCCTTGTTTTAGCGACTTACTGCGATTTCATCGTAGGAGTGAACAAACCAGAGAAACGGATTAGGCCGGCAACAGGATAAAGCAGTCACGTTTCTATGGCGGACCGAAAGGCGATAGCCAGGCGATTATGGGGCAAGAAATGCTGTACTCAAGCTGCTTCGACGTTCAAAAGGGTTCACGGGCTGACTGCCCGCCAACCGGACAGTCCGGGGTGCGAAAGAATCTCTAGGCTACGAGGCACCCCCCAACCACGATTCAGGCAGATTTCCTGCTTGGCTGGCCACGCTCCCCCAGGCAGCCTCGTGCGTGGTGGTGCGTTTGCAGAACCCTGAGACTGCTCATGGCATTGACTAGGGCTTCCCTTTCTTCCGGTGTCTCATCACACCGGAGGGATCGTCCACGGCGACACTGAGGCAGGCAAAATCTCTATCAGGAACTTATTTCCAAATCTTTTCAAGAATGCGGCTGGTGATCGCACCTATCAGGGTACAGATGATGCCCACAATGATTTCCGGCTTGTGTTCTGTTAACCATCTGACCGCACCTGCTCTGTGCGGATAACGAAGGTAGACGATGCTTTGTGAACTGACGAAGTAATAGACGACAGCCGCTGCAATGACAGTCCCTGTAGCGACACGAGGGAATTCATAGATGGAGAGGGGTTTGAGCGCGTGTGGAACCAAGATCCAAAATGCGACGGTTAAAAGCCACAAGGCTGCGAATATCGGCCATCCTGCGGCGCGAATGGCGGATTTCAGCCTTAGCTTTCTTTTCTGAAAAATTGCCGCGACGTTCACATACTTCGACCATGCAGGCAATTGATCGCCAACTTCATGGATGTGTATCCGCGTCGAGGAGGGTGTGAGTTCCAGAGTTTGATGCTTCCCGGGCGACGAGATGTTCATCACGAAATGGGTTGCACGCCCCCCAAGGTCCTTCAAATCGTCCAGTGTGTCGCATTTCGACTTGCCGGCAACGAAGCTCGCCTGACAGTCCGTGCTCGAATCCGTCAAAATCTGCACAATCTCGCTTATATCATCGAGATAGAGCTTCGCCGGTGGAAGCTTGGTCGGCACGGAGTGCGAGAAGGGTTTTATGGTCACCGTTAACCTCGCTCAACTTGACGCAAAACGCCGTGGCCGCTTGCGGAATCGAGATCTTCCACTGCTGCTTGAGTCTGCTTTCCTCACGGCCCGATCACACGTTCCAGTCTTCAACCTCACGCTTTGCTGGACCGAACCTGCTGGGAGGTCCTTCTTGTCGGCTTGCGAGGAGACTCCGCCGGCCGTATCGCCGGAATAGTATGGTGCGTTCGAGACCGCGATTGCGCGATTGGCATGATGCTGTTTCTGTTTTCCCGTTCAGAGAGTGCCAGCAGTTGCTTCATGATCTCTGCCTTTTCCCATTTCTGGGCGTTCGCGGGTTCGCTGGCGCATGTTCTTGCAACTATAGCGCCCACTGCCATGGCGGCCACAACCCCAATGCACAGCATGCTAATCATGGACGCCTGCTTTCTGGACAACGGTGGTCAAGCGGCCTCAAGATATTAAAGATAAATTGTGCCTCCTTGGGTCTGGGGAACGCAGGTTACCGACGTTGCTGTCCCAAACCCTTCTCTTGGCGGTGTACTCGTGCTTTGTCTGCCCGGCAGTCGGTACAGTAACCACTACTGGCCCGTGGACTGCGAAGTCTGGCTATTTCCCAGTTGGAGGCAATCGTTTTATGAGCATGCCCAAGACTAGCGTTCGCATCGCAATGCTGGGATCTGGGTTCGTCGCTGGCTTTTACATGCAGGGTCTTGCCAATGTTGGAAGCCAGGAGGTGGTCGCGAATTACTCCAAGAAGAAACACCGCGCCAGGAAGTTCGCCCAGGAATGGTCAATTCCAGAACCAACGGCAGAGCTCAACAAGCTTATCGAGCGCGACGATATCGACCTCTACGTTATCGCCGTTCCGAACGAAGAGCATCTACCGGTTTCTTTGGCGCTTAATGAACGCTTTCTTGCTTTCAATCGGGTGTATTTTCACTCGCCGCGAGTTCTTGTTTTCTTGACCATCTGCATCTCGAGACATTGTCAAAGACCACATACGCCTGTCACTACCACCCTTTCCACCTCGGTTCCAGTCGACGGCCAATCTCGATAGATCGAAAGGCAAATTAAAGCCGCACACCAGCGCTCCATTTTGCTTCATAGCGGGGTAGAATATTTGCGACTGTTCGAGGTGCGCTAGTGTTGTTCGCTGCTCAAGCTATTCTTTTTTCATTAGGGGGGACAGCGGCCTGGAGACACTTCGCATATGCCGTGGCCCACGCGGCCCGGCGCTAATCATTCGCCTGCGATGGTTGATGATCACGGTAGGGACAACCATGATTACAACACTTACGGCATCATTGCTCATCGGAGTAAGATTCATCCCGTGGCTCACGAGTCTCGACACCCCTGGTTGTTTACCGGATTAAACGTGAACGCTCCTACACACCATGTCCCGCTTCTGGAAGAACAGTTACAAGCTACTCTCAATGTGATTCCCACGTACACCTGGTACGCTCTTCCGTCCGGCGCGCTCGTCTTCGTGAACAAACGGACTGCGGATTACCTTGGTCTCCCAAAAGACCATGCTCTACGTCTTGGTATCGACACCGGCGCAGCGTGGGATTCGCATATTCCCCTTCTACATCCCGACGACCACGAAGAGACACGCCGCGTCTGGTCAACTTGTCTAAGCACAGGGACTGCTGGTGAAGTGAGTTTTCGCGTTCGTAGCGCAGAGGGAAAGTACCGATGGTTTTTGAGTCGCGTCGAACTCCTCCGCGCGAAGGATGGAACGCTACTGTTATGGATAGGGGTTAATCTCGACATCGACGACGCGAAACGAGCAGGGGATGTCGTTCGTAAGAGTGAAAAGGAGCTTCGCGATGCGATCGATACGATTCCGGCAATAGTGTGGAGTGCTCTGCCCGATGGCTCCAATACTTACGTTAACAAGCGATTTGTGGAGTACACGGGGTCATCGGCGGAACAGACGGCCGGATCAGGGTGGCAAGCGCTAGTTCACCCTGATGATCTTGAGCGACATGCAGGTAAATGGATGGAAGCGGTTACTACCGGCAAGCCTCACGAAAGTGAGGTGCGTTCCCGCCGCGCGGATGGGCAATATCGCTGGCAGTTGGACCGCGGAGCGCCGCTCCGAGATGGAGATGGAAACATCGTCAAGTGGTATGGAGTCACGACCGATATCGAAGATCGCAAACGTGCCGAGCAAGCGCTGCGGCGAAGCGAAGCATATCTCGCGGAAGCGCAGGGGCTCAGCCATACAGGCAGCTGGGCCTGGAACCCTGCGAGCGACAACACATACTATTCGGAGGAGTGCTATCGCGTGCTGGGTTTCGCCCCGGGTGATGGAACCCCACCGCCATTAGTGACCATCCTTCGGAGGATTCATCCGGACGATCAAGCTCAATGCAGGGAACGAGTCGAGAAAGCCATTCGCGACAAGGTAGATTTCGAACTGGACTATCGCATCGTTCATCCAGACAAAAGGGTCAGGGACATTCATTGCGTATGCCATACGGTGCTCGACCGATCTGGCGATCTCGTTGAGCTTGTGGGTACCGTGATCGATATCACGGAGCGCAAACGTGCGGACGAAGAACGCCGGGCCGCCGAGCACGAGCGTGAAAGGCTGCGACAGCTCGAGGCGGATCTAGCCCACGTCAACCGCGTGAGCACGTTGGGGGAAATGGCCGCATCGCTGGCACACGAGATCAAGCAGCCCATCGCTGCCGCCATCACCAGCGCCAACAGCTGCATTGAATGGCTGGAGCACGAACCGCCCAATCTTGATCGGGCCCGTGCGGCAGCAGCCAGAATCGATAAGTATGGGAATCGTGCGGCTGAGATCATCGACCGGATACGTTCGCTCTACAGAAAGTCTCCTCCACGACGTGAGTTGGTCGACATGAACGGAATTATCCAGGAAATGCTCACGCTGTTAAAAGGTGAGGCCGATAGATACTCGGTTGCCATGCGCTCAGAACTTACCCGCGAACTTCCCAAAATCATGGCAGACGGTGTGCAGCTACAGCAGGTGTTCATGAACCTCATGCTCAATGCCATCGAAGCCATGCGGGACGAGGGCGGAGAGCTTACGGTGAAGTCAGAACTGCAGGACGGTCAACTCCAGTTCTCGGTCAGTGACACGGGCGCGGGGTTGCCAGTGGAGAAGATGGATCAACTCTTTTCTGCGTTCTTTACCACCAAGCCCCAGGGCAGCGGCATGGGGTTGGCCATCAGCCGTTCCATTGTGGAGTCGCATGGCGGGCAGTTGTGGGCAAGCGCCAACAGTGGAGGGGGCGCAACTTTTCATTTCACCCTACCGATCCAGGTCACGGAGACATCATCCTTGATTGCCTGAGGCGTTTCGGTCCTCTCTCAAGATGAGAAGGCTGGGGATCTCTCGACCTGTCCATCAGGAAGACGTGGGCCGGTCCGGTACGACAAGGTTCTCGTCGATTGGGAAAACGGCATTCCCAAAAGCTTACGAAGTCAAGGCGCTTTCGCCGCATCATCGATTTGTGATCGCATTGCATTCGACTGGTGGAGTCGCTGAAACCGGACTGCGCGGGTGCCCTCCAGAGAAGAACGCCAGGAAACGAGCCCGAGACGTTCGACGGGCCACTTTCTCCGGTGCGGTTTAAAGGCAAGACCTGCAGAATTGCGGCGATTTTCAACGATTCTTGCAGTAATGCGGCCCGATTTCTCTGCAACCCAGACTGTATGGCGGAGAGAGTGGGATTCGAATCCGCTGACAAACATCAAACAAAGGACATAGCAGAGCATAGTTGGCATTCTTAGTCCTTGTAAGTCATTGCAGGACAATGTACTGATTTCCGAAATCAGTTTGAATGGAGTTGGACAGACTGCCGTGGGGGTGTTTGCAGCATGTTAACCAAGGGAGCTAAAAAGGGCATGACTAGTAACAATAAAAAAAGGGGAAAACCCAAATTCGACACATTCACTGCTATCGACAGCCCACTTGTGGCTGTCAATACAAACACTTCCCGAGCAGTTCAGAAATTGCCGGAGTTGAACGGTGTATCTAAGGACGCCGTGCAAAGATTCTCGATTTGGATGAAACAAACCTTCGGGACGGAAGATCGGGAACTCCAAAGTCAGCTGTTACGCCAAGCCACCAGCGTTGTCCCTGATTTCGAGGGGCGAGAGCTAAAGACCATGGACCACGTTGCTGCTGCCCTCCACGGCATTGGACCGCGAGACGGGCTGGAAGGCATGGTAGCGGTCCAAATGGTGGCGCTCCACACTCTCGCAATGGAGTGTAT
>Ga0207693_10005197_pt1 | contig 10898 bp, 9 predicted proteins | sample LARL81metaG_FD_184347 | JGI IMG/M metagenome (GOLD analysis project Ga0207693, IMG submission 184347) | Corn, switchgrass and miscanthus rhizosphere microbial communities from Kellogg Biological Station, Michigan, USA - LAR L8-1 metaG... | ecosystem: Host-associated > Plants > Roots >... | reverse complement strand
GCACTTCTGGTTTGTTGAAGAGATATTTTCAGTACCTAACCACTGGATGTTTAACATGGGAGTAGTAGTTGCTTTCATGGGAGCTCTTGCATATGTAGTACGGGTATATGCTAGACTGGTAGAACTTGGTGCGGAAACACCTGCAAGGAACCCATATGTAGCTGAAATGTACAAACTAGCATTAGAAGGAAAGTTATACAGTAGATCAATACCTTAGAAAGATGAGAATCATAGAAACATAGAAACACGTATCACAATATAATAGCAATAAGCTCAATTAAAGATCATTTAAGGTGATGATCTTCCTTTTTCTATCTAAAAAAGACATTGAGAAATTGGATCCTGGATTGTTATCTTGCTCTATTAATAGAATAGGAAAAATTCCAAAAATAATATTATCTTAATAAGACACATTTTGAGACAATCGATTTCAACTACAAAGTATAGCAAAAAATTTGCTCAAAACTAGATCATGTATTATAATGAAATGCCTACAAAATAACATGACGACTGTCTATTATAATTGTGAAGGAATTGGATATGTATAGAATTTGAGGTAGATGTATTTATTTAAATTCATGAACAGACTAACTATAATAGGTCCAAAAGTTCCTGCCTCCTGTCATTTAGATAAATGTGAAATCTGTGAGACCAATTTTTCTAGATCCTGAGTTCCAATCATATCATATACGAGGGTTTGGCTTCTGAATAACTGAATCTCTATAGTAGAACAGGACAAGAGTGGATAATGGGCAATTGCGCCCAAAATTCTACCGTGTCCGTTTATCCCATTTTTGTGCAGAGATAGTAATGCCTGGCCAGGTCTATGTCCCTTTACATCAGTACCACACACTATAATATGATGCAAACTTGGATTTTTTATACTGAACCTTACTATCTTATCTATTCCCCTATTTTCGGATAGCAATCTGCCAACAATTAATATTTTGTTCATCAAGTTAGAGTTCTTCGCAATTTCTAATAGGAAATTCATACTCGAAAGAGTACAAATGGCAATCGACGATCCATTTCCAAAGTAACATTCCTGTTTTATCGGTAGGATAATCTCGCACGCTTTCCCCGCGGCACTATCAATTTTCCTTTTTACTATAGTGAACACGTCTTCACCAGTCTGTCGCTTAGAATACATACTATTTTTCACAAACCTTTGAAGCTACTGCTGGCTCCCATTATAAATTCGATATTCATACTACAATATCTGAAATTAATAGAAATGTCTAATCTCTTTCTGGCTGGCAATTGGTGTGATGTAATGAAATTGAGTAATTAAATATTCAGCTTAATAGATTAATGCAAATTTTGCACGAAATCAAATGTGGGCTGGGCTAGAAACTAAATAATTCAGCCCCAAAAAATTGGTTCAGGATAAATAATAGAACACACTCATAAAAATGACCTGCATAGCAAATGTATTATGATATATTTGTGATTCTGATGCAGGAAAGTATTGCCGCAAACCAAAATAAGGCTGATTAAAAGAGGTGCAGAGGCTGACATTTTTCTGGTCAGGTGGTTTGGCGAAAGGGCTATCTCAAAAATAAGAAAGCCCAAGCCCTATCGAAATGTATCATTGGACAGCGAGATTCGCAAGAAAAGGACAGTTCATGAGGCCAATATGCTTTCCGCAGCAAAATTAGCGAATGTAACAACTCCGTTCATTTATTTTGTTGATCCCAAACACGCAGAGATCGTGATGGAATGGGTGCAAGGCGATAACGCGAAGGATATAATTGACTCCCAATTATCTGCAGAAATTGGAAGGTATGCGGCCCGCTTGCATTCTCGAAATATTATTCACGGGGACCTTACAACTTCAAACTTTATTTTTAATAAGAAGGGTTGCAGACTCACCGTTATCGACTTTGGGCTATCTTATTATTCCCAGCGTTTTGAAGACAAAGCTGTTGATGTGCGTTTAATCAAGGAAATTTTCATGAGCGCCTACGCAAATGAGTATGAACGCCTTTATTCTAGCTTTTTGGTAGGATATAAAGACATCATTAGAGATGATTATACGACAGCCAGAATTTTAAGTACAGTTCAAGCTATTGAGAAAAGAGGCAGATATACGAGGATGACTTGAATTATAGAGATTGTGATAATAGATTGAAGTGATTTCTCAAAAAAGTCCTTTAATATCATTTTCATCGACACGAATAGGCATGTATACACAATTTCTCAGCGCCTGGTTCCTATTCTTTTCTTAATTCTATTCAAGAACAACGTAAATGACGAAACTGACGCCGAATATGCCGACGAAAGTGACGAGATATTTATATTGGCTTAACTATATGAGAACCCTTGAGAATTTCGATTGCAGAGGAAACAAGGCAGGAAGTTGTAACGAAATGGCTTAGTGGATGGGCTAGGGATAAAATCGCAGGCGAGATTGGTATAGGCGCAGGTACTGTCACCAATATTATTGCACAGTGGACTAACGAGGTAGGAGCCCCAACAGCTGCTGCGCTTAGGGAGTTGTCCATAGAAATTCGAAGGACTGGTATGGGTGTCCGAGAGTGCGCAAGAGGACTGCGTATCACGAGTTTTGTCCAGCAAGATGACAGACGATGAAGTTAGTGGATTAGAACTATTTGTAGATAAAGTATATAATAAATGTAAATATTTGAATATTTCTCCCGATCGTTTAGTTGAGCTTGCTAGCGAGATATTGGAGTTATCTAAAAACATGCCAGTATCACAAATTTCTTCTTATTTGGACGAAAAGATTAGAGAAAAAGAAAGTTTGGAAGCCAAAATAAATGAGCTCAACATGAAAAGAGAGATTACAATAATTGAATATAATAGAAGCTTAGACGTAGCTAAGATAAGGACTCAAGAACTTCAAGAATTTATTGCAGCTCGCAAATATTTTTCAAAATATTGCTTAGGAGTAAATGATCTTCACAGACTCACAACTGCACTTCTAACCGCGGAGGAATATAGGTATGACATTCATCAGATCGTGCAGAGTATTTCAAGTAACAAATCGCTTGCCGCTGAAGAGCAGGATTTACAGAGAAGAGTGTTGCAAGCACATGAGGAGCTCAAGTCCACCCAGCGTGATAAAGAAATTTTATTAGTCGATATGGATCAAAAGGCAGCGAAGATAAAATATTGTATTGATTTAGAATCAATGGGATTTGGCATAAATGAGTTCATCGCATTGAAATGCATTTTAGTCGAGATTGCTGAGACTAAAAATACCGATGGCTTAGTTACTTATCCTACAGACGTAGTTAAGCTGCTCTTTAGAAAATTTGAGGAATTACGAAATGTAGAAACAAAGGTAGCATTACTCAGGGAAGAAGCTAGTCGTACTGAGGAGTTATGTAAGTCATATATGGACTGGATGAAGGAGTTCATGGGAGATATGAAAAAGGATGTAAAAGAGGTGTCCGACCTGGCGATGAAAGCCATTCAGATGGCTTAGGAGGGCAAAGGAAATATAGATTTACATGATAATAAAATGGACATCACATAGTACCTCGATAACTTAAGACTGAATAAATACAATTTACGACACACCACCAAGCAAGTGAACATGAACTTGGGTATAGCAAAACTTTCTGATCAGCTAAAATTTTCAGATACTCAATTTTTACCAGCCTAGTATTTATGATACATGTTGGTTTAAAGCCTGTGTTTATGAGGTCACTCAGCTTTGCTAGTACTAATGAGAATAAGTATATCGAAGTGAAATCGATTCTTCAGGCACATGATTTGGAGATCGCTTTCTGTAAACTAGATATTAAGGAAATTCAGTCAAATTCGATAGAGGAAATCGCACTTGAAAAGTGCCGATATGCATTTTCAGAGATAAAGAGTCCAGTTATTGTAGAAGATGATGGATTGTTTATCAATAAGCTGAGCGGATTTCCAGGACAATATTCTGCCTTTGTTTTCAAGACCATTGGTAACAAGGGCATTTTGGATCTACTCCGAAATTGTGATGATAGAACTGCATATTTTGTTTCGATTATCACTTTTTGTAATGGTCAGACACATCACATTTTTGATGGTAAGATTCACGGAAAGATAAATAAGAATATGACGGAGGGCGGATGGGGATTCGATCCTATCTTTATTCCTATGAATAGTAATCTTACGTTTGGTCAATTACATAGGCTTGGAAGAAAGCAAGTATACTCCCATCGATCAAAAGCCCTTACTCAATTTGCGAAGTGGTATAAAACACAGTAAAGACAATATGTAGAAAATCATATGATAAGTCTGGTGCAGTATATTTATTATAAATAAATGTACTTTATGTTGCTTAAATTTCATTTATCAGATAATACTATACAATAAACTATAACAGAGTAACATGAAATTTGTCTCTCCGAAAATTATTCATAATGCTTATATAAAATGCTATCAACTAAATGTCTTAATGAACAGAAATCTAAAAGTTGCAACATTGGGTGTAATACTAGCAGCAGCATTGGCCTTTGGTATCGTGGCTACAGTCGGTATCGTGACAACAGGAAATCTAGTTGCTCCAGTACATGCTCAAGGCAATATGAGCGGTGGCGGCGGTAATGCAACCAGCGGCGGCAACATGACCGGCGGCAATATGACGAAATAGAAAGAGTCTTAATTCTTGTTGAATCAGGAATAAGAAACATCCTTTTTTATTTGACTTTTTTGGACTTATAATAATTCTAGCTTGTTGGAGAATATTATGAAGCGTATTATCAATGAACTTTTTGATCCTGAACAGTCTTTAATCAAAATTTTCTCTCAAAGTTAGCATTTGACAGTGCAAGCTTCGATTAGCCAGATTAACATAGGTAAAATCCGATACTATAATTTGTGCTGTGCTGGGTTTCCGGCTTTCCGGCTTTTCCGGCGACACTAACAAGTTCTCTACCATTAAACTTTGGATGAGTCAAGGTTCGAACTGAGAAATTTCATGTGGATTTCTAAATTCGGCATATTTAATCTGCTTTATTTAGCTAGCAACAGATTGTACAAACTGGTTGTCCAGTAAATTCTATAGGCTTCTTTCCCATAGTCAATATTTCTCTCAGAAATCGACTCCTGCTTGGTGAGGATGGTAGTAATCAGGATTTGTACCTTACAGAATTTGTTAAAACCTTGTATGGTCTCAAAAGTTAAAAAAATAATAAAAATTTAGGATGAAGAAAGATTTTTTCTTCCCTTATCTCGCATAGTTACAGATTGACCAATCTGCTTAACGGCCATCAGTTACGGTCATTTTTTTGGTTGTTGTTCGCTAGATACCATGCTGCTTCCCTTTGGAGGTACCCAAGTTCCTGGTGGATGGTCTGTGTCTGTTGCATTATTAGTAGCCAAGACTGCAAATGCACCGCCCTTTACCACATCAGCTAACGAGTGACTAACACCAACATACAATCCAGGCTGTGGAAATGTCGCTTCGATCACAGAGCCTGATCCTGGTGGAATAGTCCAAGTATCATCCATCTTGTCTACCGTGCCGTAATTATTATTTTGACCATTAGTGCCATCGCGTACGGTAATCATGCTTCCAATAAAGTGGAATGCAAGGAAGTGATTAGGACCGGCATTTGAAATATACCATCTTGTCAATTCATTAGGTTTCACCGTGAATACAGTGGCATTCTTGTTTAATTCGATCTTTGCAACCTTACCTATAGCTGGAACATATTTGAACGCCAAGCCGTTTGTCAGTTCCAGATCATTGTTGCCTGACAAGAAGTTGCTAATGTTAAAGTTTGCAGCACCTGTTTGATTCTTACCAGATAGTGGAGCTGGAATATTTGAGCCATATATTTCACCTAAAGCTACATAGAATTCTTTAGCCTTTTCTTCATTTGCTGGATGTACTACTATACCCCCGTACATTCCGCTTGCAATATGTTCCCAGATACCATTAAGCGCATCGGCACTACAATGATAGAAGAAGAATCCTGGAATAGCACCTACAGTACTCCATGATTTGGATTGACCTGGAGAGACCGGACCAGAGTTTGCAGCATTAGTTCCAAATCCGGCATGATAATCAATGCTGTGTACAAGCTTTCCCTTGTTGATAAGGGTAGTTGTTAGGTTATCCCCTTGATCTATAGAAATCAACGGACCAGGAATAGAACCATTGAACACCATTGCATTGTACTTTATCCCGCCAGGATGAAGAGCGTTATCTGGAGCAACTTGAACTTCTTTTTCGCTCGCGATAAGAGTCACATGTTTTTGCTTGCCCGCCGGTGGAGCTTGAGCATAGGCAAAATTAGACTGGGACTTAACTAGAATAGAAGGACCTACTATTAATCCCACTGCCAATACTCCTGCCATTAGGGCGGATAGAATTAGACGATTCATTAGTTCGAGTGTTAACTAGTCGTCATATAAAACATTTACTGGTGACATTGATGCATGACATTACACAATAAGGATAATCGCTAGATTGTAAGAGGATATTGAGAAAAATACTCATACGTCAAAGTGGGAGACTAGAAAAATTAGAAGTACTGCTATTTTTTTCTAGTCGTGGTGGTTGCTGTCATGCTTGTGATTGGTTTGAACGTGGTTAGCAACAGCTCTATCTAAAATATTCAAGTAGTCAGAAGTAGAAGCACCTTCCTGATTAGTAACTGTTAACTTTAGCTTTATAAGGGCATTATCCAGAACCTCGGGGAGTTTGAATGACCAGCCAGCTGTATTAGATCCACCTGCAGTAGTGCCCTGAGGCCCAGATATTTGATCCCATTTATATGACAAGGGCCCTCCAGCCGGATCATAACTGCCACTGCCATCGACAACAATTGACGACCCACCATTTGCTATCTGATCTGGGCCTGCTACTGCGACTGGCGATACCTTATTGGAACTCGTATTTTCAGATGTTGTTGTCGCTGAAGTAAAGGGAGGAGCAAATGGAGCTGACGAATTAGGTTGTTCGGCTGATAATGTAGACTGGTTGGCATTATCTAGCGCATTAGGAGGCGTATTTGGAGGTATATTTACAACAGACGAATTAAATAGGCTAGCCGTGTTTGGGCTTGGAATATTTACTTGATCGTTGTTGACTAGAAATTTTGATGGAATATTTTGAGATTGTACAACTGCTGTGGAATCATTTACGTTTTGATTGCTATTACTAACCTGTACATGACTATTTGAGTTGGCCTGAGAAATAGAATTAGATGATAGTTGATCAACTGACGATGTAGAATCAACGGAGGGATCACTCTTTTTAGCAAGTATATCAACAGTCGCTGAAGAGGCACGTCCAGTGCTGTCTGTCACCGTTAACCTGTACGCGAAGTGTGTGTCTGACTTAACCTTTGGAACGGTAAGTGAGAACACTGGAGAGTCGCTAACTTTTGACGTTATAGATGAATTATTATTGAGTGGCGCCCATGAATAAGATACAACCGAACCGCTAGGTGATTTACTAGCTGCTCCATTCAAGGTAACTTGTTCTTGTCCATTTACGACCGAAGTTGATTGTTTAATTGCAACGATAGGTGGTGAGTTGCTGCTTGTTTGGACTTCAAGATTACCGTTTAAATTGGAAGGATTCGTTTGAATAGGGGATGCTTGGCTCGGCAAATTAGCACTTTCCAACTCGTGGAACGGTACCGGAAATATTAGACTGGGGCCTATTCCGTTTGGTACGCTCCCAGGTATCGAATCGTTCTGGCCTTGATTTTGCTCATTAATTATTGTGCTGGTGGTAATATTGGAATTATTAACATTGTTACTTGGAGTATTCGCGCTAGTAGGATTTTGGTTGTTCGCTGCACTGTTGCTATTATTAATTGAGATCGTAATTGTTGGTCTTGGTGGAATCGATGCAGATTTTGGTAGCGGCTGGGTGGTAGATTGATTTGAAATTACAACTTTGCCTGGGATAATATTTGTAGTATTAACTGTAGTTTGATTGCTAGACTGCTTGATGCTAGTTGTCTTTGGAGGAATAGATGCAAAGTTTGGTTTTCCAGAATTTTGTTTTGAAATTACAACTTTGCCTGGGATAATATTTGTAGTATTAACTGTGGTTTGATTGCTGGCCGCTTTAGGATTATAGTTGCTGTTAGTAGTACCAGAATTACTTTTGATATTATATGGAGGAACGAACACACTTCCTTTATCATTGCTAGTACTCTGATTTGTCGGGTTTAGTGTATTTTCAATGCCGTTGTTACGCTCCACCATACCGTTTTTACGCTCCACCATACCACTATTAGCTGCCTTATTTACTGAATTTTCGACAATCTTTTTATGCTCTTTTATGCCATTATTAACGCTGGTTACAGAAGAAGGCTCTGGATTAACATTTTTCGACTTTTTTATTTCGGCAAAATTGACACCTGTTGACGGCATAATCGGTTTATACGAATTTGAGACGCCTGTGAAATTTACGCTATAATACTTTATGGATTGTGTAGCAGGAGTGTTGATATCTTTTGTATTGACACAGGAAATTTTTGATGTCACTCTGTTATTTCCCTCTTTGATCACAGAGGTATTAGACGGGGTGAAGGTATATTTCCAAGATGAGAAGTCTGCTGCACTTTTTCCTGTCCCACTTGGTATAACGTTCTTGTACGGTTTAAAGTCATTTATCAGAACGCCGACGGTACATTTGGTATCAGGTCTGTCTGAGGATGTTCCTGTAATCGTTAGAGTCTTGATTCCGTCCGATAACTTCTCCCCTTTGGTGGGGGAAGTAATCTTTACGCTAGGTGTTGCTACTTGAGCACTGGCAGCTGATATTGATACAAAAGAGAAAATTATTAACCCAAAGCTTAACATTAACATGAATTTCTCAAGCTTCAATTAATTGACCTTGGGTAGGATGTAAAAATGACTATAAAAATATCGGTTGTTAACGGAATTTGGCTAAGTATAAAAAATACTTTACATCAGTACCTTCAAATTCCCACGAAAAGTCAGGAATACTGCGCGAGACTTGTGCATATCATTATCGTGATACATACAATCTTATGATGTTTCTTTAATCTGATTAAAATTCGACCACCTGAATTAAGGTTATGCTTTGTAAACTGATGTAGAGAACTTCGATATTTTCTTATTTGTCATTCTTGGCCTCTCTGATTATCTGTCACCTTTTCCACACTTATCGCCAGTATGTATCCAAACACGCCACATTTGCCATCGGTTATGGTAAAGAGTTTATAGTTAGTTCAACAAACCTGCACCCTTATGAATGAATATACTGATTCAACTAGAGTAGCTCTTTATCCATCTGTCAGTATATCTTAATTTATTTTGTAATACTACAATTCTGGAAATCTCGCTTTCATCCATTATAGAATATCCTTGTAATTTCGAACAGAGTAGGCGAGCAAAGTTTTGGATTTCGCTCATCTCCATCATATTATTACGTCCAAGCCGTGTGGTTGACATTCCTATATTCATGTAGGATTTTAGCTCAATAAAATGCGGATTACCTTCCTCCATCATTTTCGAAAATTCTTCTACAAAGTCTAAACGATCGTTGTAACCCCTGATTAATGTCATACGTAGTACTGTTCTTGTTTGGACTGATGCAAGAAAGCGCAAACTCTTCCACCATCTATCCCAGGCATCTGTGTGTCGCGGTCGATTAACTGTATAGAACATTTTTTTATTGGATGCATTGGTCGAAAGATAGATCTGGGTTGGTAACGCATCCTCATCTTGTAATCTAGCAAGCATTTCAGGTTCCTGGCCATTAGTGACAAGAAAAATCGATTTGGTTGCTTTCAACGTTTTTAAATACTTGATTAATTGCGGCAACTTTGGGTACATTGTCGGCTCGCCAGAAAGGGATATTGCATAATGTGCTGGAAATAAAGACTCATTCAGTTTTTTCTTACTATTTTTAGAATGTCCGTAAAACCCGCTGATTAATTTTCTCCTTGCCTCCATTAGATTATCTACTATGACATCAGGTTCGTCAACTAATTCCGGTGGCATTTCTAATGTATCATAAAATTCTGTTGGGCGCCAGCAGTAAACACAACGATTTTCGCAATTCATCGCGGCTGGTGTCATTTCCATACACCGGTGGGTAGATATTCCATAGAATTTGTGCTTGTAGCAATTACCCTCATCTGCAAAGGACTTCTTGGTCCAGTGACATAATTCTACCGCCGAATGGTTGTAAACTCCGTATTTTGCTTTTTGTAGTTTTGACCTGATCTGAGGTGTAATCTGGATAAGGTTATCCTCGGTACTGTGGGAGACGTATTCGTCGGAGCAACTCATTTAAATCCTGGTACAATCATTTAAATTTAAAAGCTTGCAATCGCTAGATGAACAAACATCATCTATTATTGGTATAGGATTAATTGAATAATTGATGGCTCGAACAGCCTCCTCTATTCAGACAGACAGCATTTATTAGGACTATCATAAAATCATGCCTAACAATTGGGTATTGACACTGAAGATATAGTTAAAACCAGCCTGAACTTGGTGAACTGGGGAAGTTTACCCGCAGACAGCAACGTACACGTTAGAGGTGACAATATTTGCAAGGCCCTGATAGCCATTGATGTTAGCATTGCAGAATTAATGCTGGCAAAGAATCTTGGTTGTGACGCTGTGATAGCCCATCACCCAATAGGAATCTCGGCTCTCAATTTCCATAAGGTGATTGATCGACACACGGAATATATGGTTGAAAATGGTATTCCAGAAGGGCTTGCTGCAGAAGCTACTCTCAAGCTGAAGGAAAGAGTCAGAATAAGATCTCATGCAAGCATTTACGATCAGGTTGTTCATGCCGCAAAAGTACTGGGTTTGCCACTTGTCAATATTCATCAACCGTGCGACGAATTTATGCGAAGAACAATATTGGAAAGGATAATCGCAGGGAGCACAGAGTACGTTTCAGACATTATCAAGTCAGTTGAATCTAT
>Ga0207693_10005196_pt1 | contig 10898 bp, 11 predicted proteins | sample LARL81metaG_FD_184347 | JGI IMG/M metagenome (GOLD analysis project Ga0207693, IMG submission 184347) | Corn, switchgrass and miscanthus rhizosphere microbial communities from Kellogg Biological Station, Michigan, USA - LAR L8-1 metaG... | ecosystem: Host-associated > Plants > Roots >... | reverse complement strand
CACAGCATCCGTACACGCGGGCGCTGCTATCGGTCGTCCCGCGCCGCGATCCGCGCGACCGCCGGCAACCCCAGATCCTTCATGGAGAAACTCCGGATGCGATCTCGATCCCGCCCGGCTGCCGCTTTCATCCGCGCTGCCCATTGGCGATCGAGGACTGTAAGGCGGTCGATCCGTCGTTGGAGCGTCCCGCCGCGGCCCGGACGCCGGACCATCGCGCCGCCTGCATTCGAGTGTAGGGTCGCATCCATGGCGGTGAAAACGCCGATCCAGATCGATCGCGAGCGGATTCGAGAGCTCACCGACCGCGAGGCGCGAACGCTGAACGAGCGCACCCCCAAGTCCCGTGCGATGTACGAGCGGGCTCGAGCGTCGCTCGCCGGCGGAGTCGCCTCGTCGTATCAGGTTCGCGAGCCATGGCCGATCTATCTCGAACGCGGTGAGGGAGCGCGGGTCTGGGACGTCGACGGCAACGAGATGCTCGACTTTCACAACGGCTTCGGGTCGATGACGCAGGGCCATGCCCATCCCGCGATCTCCCGCGCCGTCGACGAGCGCGTCCGGCTGGGTACGCATTTCGCCGCCCCCACGGAGGATGCGGTCGCCGTCGCCGAGGAGCTCCAACGCCGGTGGGGCCTGCCGAAGTGGCGCTATACAAACTCTGGCACCGAGGCGACGATGGACGCGATCCGGGTTGCCCGCGCCCTCACCGGCCGCGACACCATCGTCAAGATCTTTGGCTCTTACCACGGCCACCACGACGCGGTGATGGTCTCGACCGGTGGGACCGACGTCGAGGGGATCGCCCCGGACGATCTGCCGTCGGTCGGTTACGGCGCCGGACTGCCGAAGGCGATCGTCGAACTGACCGTCGCCGTCCCCTTCAACGACGCTGCAGCGATGGAGCGCCGGATCGAGCGGCTCGAATCGGAAGGGCGCGCCCCGGCCTGCGTGATCATGGAGGCGGCGATGATGAATCTCGGGATCATCCCGCCCGAGCCGGGATATCTCGAAGCGGTTCGCGAGTTGACCGCTCGCCGGGGGATCGTCTTGATCTTCGACGAGGTCAAGACCGGCTTCGCCATCGCGGCCGGTGGAGCGACCGAGCGCTTCGGGGTCAAGCCCGACCTCGTGACGCTTGCCAAATCGCTTGGCGGAGGACTTCCCTCGGGAGCGATCGGTGGGACCGACGAGGCGATGCGCGTGGTCGAGGACGGGAGCGTCTATCAGGTCGGGACCTACAACGGAAACCCCCTGGCGATGGCCGCTGCTCGGGCCAGCCTCGAGCAGGTTCTGACCCCTGATGCGTACGAGCATTTCGAGCGGCTGAACGAGCGCATCCTCGCCGGCTGCACGCGCGTGATCGAGGAACACGGGTTTCCGGGCTACGCGATCGGCATCGCCGCAAAGGGATGTGTGACGTTCTCCAGCGAGCCCATCGTCGACTATGCGAGTTTCAAGGCCAACCAGGACGCCGAGCTGACCGACCTCGCCTGGCTCTACTCGATGAACCGCGGCATCTTCATGACGCCCGGGCGGGAAGAGGAGTGGACGTTGACGGTCGCGCACGACGACGCGGCCGTCGACCGGTACGCCGAGGTTTTCGCGGAGCTCGCCGGCGAGCTGGCGCCTTAGAGCCGTCCCTCGCGCCGTAGCAACTCGAGCACCGGCTCACGCGGGAGAGCGCGGATGACCCGGCCTTCTCTGCCTTTGACGTCCTCGGCCGCCCAAAGTGAGTTCAGCACCGATTCCTCAGTCGCGTCGACAACTGCCGCGAAGAACGGATTCAGCTCGTCGTCGGGCACCTGGTCGCCGGTGCCGGTCGAGAGAGCAGCGAAGATCTCGCCGCTTCCGTGGTGACCGATCGAGCCGGTCCGCGCGAGCCCTAGGCCGGCACGGCGCGCCAGCCGCGTCAGCGCGTGGGTGCCAAGCGGCGCGTCGGTCGCGACGACGACGATGGAGCTTCCGCCCGGCGCGTCGCGGCCCGGCGAGGGCGGCTCGAGGAGACGACCGACCGGAACGCCGTCGAAGCGCATCTGGCGATGCGTCCCGAAATTCGTCAGCGCGAGCACGCCGACCGTCGCTGCGCCCACCACCCGGCTTGCCGTGCCGATACCGCCCTTCCAGCCGAAGCAGATCATCCCGGCGCCGGCTCCAACCGCCCCTTCCCCGACAGCTTCGCTCGCAACCTCGAGCGCCCGCGCAACATCGGTCGCTTCGACTTGCACGGTGCGGGCGTCATTCAGCCAGCCGTCGTCGCACTCGCCGACGACCGGGATCACGAAATTCTCCGTGCCGACCGACGGATCGGCGGCGACCGCCGCCGCGACGGCTCCGTCGTAGACCCGGCCGACCGCCATCGTCGAGGTCAGGTACACCGGCGTCTCGATGTAGCCCCACTCGGCGATTTGAATCGAGCCCGTCAGCTCGCCGGCGCCGTTCAGCACGGCCGTTCCGGCTGGGATTGGCCGGCTGACGAGGGTTTCGAGCGGCCCCGGAACGATCGCGGTCACGCCGGTCCGAGCGACGCCCCGGCCGGCGGGTGGATCCGGTTCTTCGCGGGACACCGTTACGTGGCCGACCGAGACGCCGGAGACGTCCGAGATCGCATTCCGCTCCCCGGCTTCGAGGTCGCCGATCCGCAGACCGAGCTCGCGCAGACGCTTCATCAAAGCCTCCCGGCGGCGATTATGCGCTCCAGGAACTGCTGCGTTCGCAGCTCGCGTGGACGCGTGAAGATTTCTGCGGGCAGCCCTTGCTCGAGAATCCGGCCTGCGTCGAGGAAGCACACTCGGTCGGCCGTGTCGCGGGCGAAGCTCATCTCGTGCGTTGCGATCAGCATCGTCATCCCTCCTTCGGCGAGCTCCTGGATCACGCTCAGCACCTCGGCCACGAGCTCGGGATCGAGGGCGCTCGTCACCTCGTCCAGCAGCATCAGATCCGGGCGCATTGCCAGTGCCCTGACGATCGCAACGCGCTGCTGCTGACCGCCGGACAGCCGGTCGGGATACTCGTCGCGCTTGTCGGCGAGGCCGAATCGCTCGAGCAGCGCAATCGCCTCGGCCTGGGCCTCCGCGCGGGATTTTCCCAGCACTCTCGTGGGCGCGAGCGTCACGTTCCGAAGCACCGTCATGTGCGGGAACAGGTTGAACGCCTGGAACACGATCCCCACCCGCCGGCGCACCTTGTTCGCGTCAACGCCGTGCGTGATCTCTTCTCCGTGCAGGAAGATCCGGCCGGCGTCGATCCGCTCGAGCAGGTTGACGCAACGCAGCAGCGTCGACTTGCCTGAGCCCGAGGCCCCGATCAGACAAACGACTTCATGCTCGCCGACATTGAGATCGACACCGCGCAAGACCTCGACCGAGCCGAACGATTTCCGGACTGCTTCCAGGCGCAGGGCTGCCTCCTTGGCGTTCATCGCAGGCCCCCGCCGCTCTGGCGCCGCCGATCGCGTGCGACCAGCCAGTCGGTCAGCCGCGCAAGTGGAATGGTCAGCAGCAGGAAGAGCAGCGCCGTCGCCAGGTAGGGGGTGTAGTTGAAGGTTGCCGCGACGTCGATCTGCGATTGCCGAAACGCCTCGATCGGCCCGATCAAGGCGACGAGCGCGGAGTCCTTCTGGAGGCCGATGAAGTCGTTCAGGAGCGGCGGAATCACCCTCCTGACGGCCTGCGGAATGATCACGAACCGCAGCGTCTTCGCGTGTGAAAGCCCGAGTGAGCGCGCGGCTGCCTCCTGGCTCGGATGCACTGACTCGATGCCGGCCCGGTAGACCTCGGCGACGTAGGCGGAGTAGACGAGCACGAGCGCGGTCACTCCCCAGAAGAACGGCGAGTTCGGAACCCCGGAGAGCTGCAGAGCTGGCGCCCCGAAACCGAGGATGTAGATCACGAGAATCGTCGGGATGCCGCGGAAGAGATCGGTGTAGACGACAGCGAGTAGTCGGAACGGAAAGAGCACCGGCCCCGGCAGGCCTCGGAGCACCGCGATCCCGAGCGCGGCGACGAGGATCACCACCTCTGCGATGCAGAAGATCCGAACGTTGAGCAGAAACGCCCGCGCAATCTCCGGAAACGAGCCGGTGAAGAGCTGGCGGTCGAAGAACGCCTTGCGGACTTCCGGCCAGCCGGCCGAGTTGATTATCACGACGACGACGACGGCGAAGAACACGATCGTGCTCGCGACGGCCACGGCGATGTTTCGGCCACCCTGGAGATCGCCGAGGATGCGCGACCTGCGGTTCGCGCTACTGGTCTCCGCGTCGACGCTCACGCGGTCGAACGGGTTACTTCAAGACGGGCGCGTTCGCCTTGCTCGACAGCCACTCCTTTTGGATCTTGGCAAGCGTGCCGTCGCTCTTCAGCGAGGCGAGGGCCTTGTCGACGCATGAGGTGAGGCTGTTTCCCTTTGCAAGCACCATTCCGAAGTGCTCGGGCGTGCCGACGGTGGGGAACTGCCCCACGATGGTGGCCTGCGGGATCTGGACGGCCGTGATGTAGAAGGCGGTCGGGAGATCGACGACGATGCCCTCGATCTGGTGTGCCTTCAGGCCCGAGTTGACGTCGTTCGAGGTGTTGTAGACGGAGGGCTGCTTGCTCGGCTTGATGTTCTTGATGATGTAGTCGTAGCTCGTCGTCCCGATCTGCGCGCCAAGCTTGTACTTCTTGACGTCCGCCGTGCTTTTGGCCGACGTGATCGCCGTTCCTTTCAGCCCGACCAGTGCCTGGTTGACGTCGTAGTACGAGTCGCTGAAGTCGACACTCTTCGCGCGCGCGGGCGTGAACGAAATCTGGTTGACGTCGAAGTCGAAGCTCTTCGCACCGGGCTTGAACGATTGGTCGAACGGTACGACGACCCAGTGGACATTGGCCTTTTTGAAGCCCAGCTTGTTCGCGACCGCGTAGGCGACTGCGCTCTCGAATCCCTGCCCTGAGTTCGGGTCGCTCACCTTCCACATCGATCCCTTGGGCGGCGTTCCTCCGAACCACGGCGGGAAAGCGGGGTTGTCGGTGCCGATCGTCAACTGACCGCTCTTGACGAGGTTCAAGGAATTGACGGAGCAGCTTGAGCTCGTCGTCGCCGATGACTTCTTCGAGCCGCCGCAGCCCGCAGCGACGCTCGCGAGCAACACCACGGCTCCGAAGAGCAAAGTCAGCTTCAGCCGCACGGGCGCGAGGCTAACACGAGCACCGGAGCGACGGACGCCTAGCCAACCGGTTCGCAGAACGCGGGGCGGCGGGCCGAACGCCCGCCGCTTCCGATCATCTTCGCTACGCCGGTCCGCGCATTCGGAGGCGCCACTTCCACGTGCTCCACTTGAGGTTGCTGGCCTTGCTCCGGCGGGCAGGCATGACCCCGAGACGTTCGGTGAGCAGTTTCTGCCTCAGCCCCTCAGTCGTGCCGTGGCTTGGGGGAGACTTCGTCGCAGAATTCATCTGAAGATCCTCTCGTCAGGGGCGGGAAAACCCGGATGGGCTTCCTCGAGCACTCGGGCCCGGTGTGGCAGTCGGAAAGGAACTTCGTAAGCCTCGACGGCTTCCAGCGCTAGGTCCACGCGCTTCGCCAAGTCTAGCCGGGATTGAAGTTGAGGACTCTTAGGGGTTTCATGCATGCGGACGTGGGCGAGCATCGGCACTTCCCGCTGAACTTGAATTCGTTGCTGGCCGCGGTCGAGGCGGCTCCGCCGGTCGCGGCGGCCGACGTGCTCGCCGGCGCGCTGGCCGAGGCGATCGATGCCCGCGAGGTCAGCTTCTTGATCGCCGACTTCAGCGGGCAGTCGCTGATTCGACTGGGCCACGCAGGGGGGAAGGGGCGTTTGCAGGGCAAGGAGACCGCGGAGCGCGTGCCGTTGGTTGGGACGCCGCATGGCCGCGCGCTAGCCGCCCAGACCGTCGAGGTGATCGAGGAGGATGGCGGAGCTCGGTTGTTCGCGCCGGTGACCAGCCGCGGTGAGGCCGTCGGCGTTCTCGAGCTCCTGCTGGATGAGTTCCCGGCCCAACAGACGGTGGCCGATGTCGCTCAGGCGGCGCACTTCTTGGCGTATGTCGTGATTGCAAACCGCCGCTACACGGATCTCTTCGAGTGGGGACAGCGCTCGGTTCCGTTGTCGCTGGCGGCGGAGATCCAGCATCGGTTGTTGCCAGGTGCTTTCACGTGCGAGGCCGGGCAATTCACACTTGCCGCCTGGCTGCAACCGGCTGGCGAGATCGGCGGTGACACGTTCGACTTCTCGCTCGACCGAGACGCGCTCCACCTGTCGATGACCGACGCGATGGGCCACACGATGGATGCCGCGCTGTTGGCCACCGTGCTCGTCGGAGGGCTACGAAACGCTCGCCGGCGGGGCGTCGAGCTGGCCGAGCAGGCGAGGCTGGCGAACGATGCGCTCGCCGAGCAGGCGGGCGAGAGCCAGTTCGTTACCGGCCTGGTCGTTCGTATCGACCTGGCCACTACGACGGCGGGCATCGTCAATGCCGGCCATCCGCCGCCTTTCCGGCTGCGAGGAGGGCAAGTCGAGCAGCTTGACTTGGAGGCCGACCGCCCGTTCGGGCTGCAGGCCGGAGGCGGCTATCGAGTTCAAGCGCTGAAATTGGAGGTGGGAGACCGGCTGATCTTCGTCACCGACGGCATGCTCGAGCGCGACGCCGAACGAATGAACATCGCCGCCATCCTGACCGCGGGACGCAACATGCATCCCCGGGAGGCGGTGCAGCACCTTACCCACGCTGTCCTCCAAGCAAGCGGCGGCGAGCTACGTGACGACGCGACGGCTCTCTGTCTCGACTGGCACGGCGGCCCTCCACGCGACCGCGAAGCCACTTCGGGAGCAAACCGCGAATCGCGACCCAATCAAACGGCGGGACTGAGCGAGACAGAGTGAGAGGTTCAGGCGAGCCTGCGGCTGCGTGCGAGAAGGCCGCTCCGCTCAAGCGGGGGCTCGAGTCGGGACCAGCGAAAGGCCGGTCCGCCACGCCACGGCGAAAAGCAGGATCGCGCCCCCGGAGAGGACTCCGAGAGCCCCGACCGAGACGGCGACAAGGAGTGCCTGCGAAGCCCCCACTCCCGAAGCGATCAGGGCCGCGCCGCTGGCGCCGACCTGTGTGGCAGCGCCGGCCGGACCGACTGGCAAGGCCGCCGCAGCCGCGCCGGCACAGAGAAAGAGCAGCGCAAGCGGGAACGAGAAGCCGACCCCGAGCGTCCCCAGGAGCAGAAAGAACGCGACTGCCCGGACGAGCCAGCACGCGGACACGAACGCCCACGCTTGCGATGCGGCCCGCCGGGAGGTCGTTCGCGGGCCCAGCCAGCGCCCGAGCCTGAAGCGCAGGGCACGCTGACTCGCCGCCAGGCGAGGCAGAGCGAGGATCAGGGCAGCTGCCGCCACTCCGGCGCCCGCCACCACGACAAGCGCGGCGCGCACGCCTGTTCCGGCGCTCGGAAACAAAGCGGCAGCGAGGGCCAGCGGCGCCAGGGCGACGCTGTCGATCAGGCCGAGCATGACGAGGGAAAGACAGAGCGCGCGCACGTTGGCCGGACAGCCGGGGAAGCGGCGGACTACGGCGACGCGCATAGCATCGTCGAAGCGTCCAGGAAGGACCACCCCGATCAGCGCGGCGCCCCCGTTTCCGGCCGCGAGCGTGAGGATCCTTGGCCGCTCACCCGGTGCGAACAGCTGTCCCCAGCCGTAAGCCTTGAAGGCCTGGGCGAGGAGAAGGAGCAGCCCTGCCGCGACGAGCACGGCGGGGTTTCCGTCCGCGAGCGGCCAGGACGTCGTCGCGAAATGGCGGGCAGCCAAGACTGTCAGGGCGATCACAAGCGCTCCCGACGCGGCGGTGAGGATCCGCTGTCCTCTCCGCGAACTACCGAGGCGCCAGAGTGCTCCGACCAGGAGGCGATATCTGCCCTCGAGCACGATCGGCGCAAGCGGGACCGCGATCGCCGCCAGGGGGTCCCGCTGGAGGCGAGCGCCCGGCGGCGTCGAGGTCCGGGCTCGTTTAATGACCGTCTCCCTTCGGGATCACGCGCCGGTCAACGTAGGTCTGGATCGTACGCTTGGCTGCTCGGCCCGACAACCCTCCGAGATCCGGCCTCAAGTAGCTCGTGGGCGTCTGGAGACCTCTCGGAACGTCTCGGACGCGCGAATCCGACGGTCCGGCCGGATCGCGGCTATGGTGGAACCAGCGCGTTGGCTCTAGTTGTTGAAGCCGTCGAGGTTCTAGCGCTTCCTCTCCGACTGTGACCCTGGCCTGACCGCCGCAGTGCGCCCATTCGAGCGCTCTGCCCTGTAGGACCCACAGAAGGAGCATCACATGCATGCCACCATTCGTCGTTACGAAGGCGTCGACACGTCCCGCATGGACGAGGTAGTCGGCAAGATCAACGACAAGCTCGTCCCGCAGCTTCGGGAGCTCCCCGGTTTCTCCGGGTACTACCTGATCGAGGCCGGCAACGGTGTCCTCAGCTCGTTTGATCTCTTCGAGACCCGCGAGTTGGCCGACGAGTCGAAGACGCTCGTCACGAAGTGGATCGCCGACGAGAACTTCAACTCGGTGATTCCGAACCCGCCGAAGATCACGAGCGGCAAGGTCGTTGCTCAGAGCGAGCGCATCCCCTCCCTCGTTTAGCCCGACCGTACTTCGCGTCATCGAGGGGCCCGGCACCGCCGGGCCCCTCTGCATTTATGCGACTTTCACCCGCTGGGCAGCCTGATCACGAAGCGTCCGCCGGACTCGGAAGGATCTGCGACCAGGTTGCCGTTGACACTGCGTGCGAGCCGCCGGGCGAGCGGGAGGCCGAGGCCGGCGCCGTTGTTGCCGTTCAACTGACCTGCGCTACCACGGGCTCCGGGCTCGAAAATGCGCTCGCGCTCGTCCTTTTCGATGCCGGCTCCGTCGTCTTCGACCGTGTAGAAGACCGTCGAGTCCTGGCGTTCGATTCCGATGCGGACGTGGCTCGATCCATAACGGCAGGCGTTCTCGATCACCGGCTGTAAGACCCGCTCGGCGAGCTCCGCCTCGACGCCGACCCGGAGTGGGTTGGGAGGCCCTGCGATCTTCAGGTCGATCTGTCGCTCCGCGGCCAGGCCGCGGCAGGCCGTGGCCGCCGCCGCCGCGACCGCTTCCGCGTCGGCGCTGCCACGACTGGCGCCCGACTCGTATCGCGCGGCCGCAACGAGCGCCTCGACCGTACGCGCGAGCTGGCCGGCATTTCGGTGGACAAGCTCCAGCACCTTGCGGTACTCGCGCGGTTGACGCTCGCGCGCGAGCGCGAGTTCTGTCTCCGCGAGCAGACGCGCAAGCGGCGTGCGGAGCTCGTGCGACAGCTCGGCGGAGAAGCGGCGTTCCCGGCGGAGGCTCGCGGCCAGCCGGTCGAGGAGCGCGTCGAGGGTGGCGGCGAGCTCGGTCAGCTCGTCGTGCGGCGGGCCGAGCGCAAAGCGGTGGTCGAGCTCCCGTTCGCTCCAGGCGGCGGCCTGTCGGGTCATTCGAACCACGGGCCGGAGCGAGGCGGCCAGCAGCCAGCTCGCGGCAACACCGACGAGGAGCAGCACGATTGCACCGAAGACGAGCGACGCGATGAGCGCCGTCCTTCGCGTCTGCTCATACGGAGCGAGTGAAACCGCCGCAACGACGGTGCCGATCCGCCTACCGCCCGTGACGACCGGTGTTCCGTAGAGGCGTGTGTCGCTCTTTGTGACATCGACGAACCGCGCCGGCCCGGCGACGAGACGGCGCGCTGCCCCATCGATCGCCGCCCCAGTGTTCGGGCGCTCGAGCGGCCGAGCTCCGGAGAAGACCCAGACATCGGCGTCGGAAGAGCGGCCGTCGGGCGCCTCACCGACCGAGAGGCGGCCGTGGTCGATGCGGAGCGAAGCGACCTGGGCGGCGGCGTGCGAGCGCACGAGATCCCGGGCATCCCCGTCGAGCGTCCGAGCGAGCAAGACGTTGAAGCCCGCGACGAGGCCCACGATGACGAGGGCGACCGTCGCGAGGACGACGAGCAGCAGCCGCCACCTGAGCCCGAGGCGGTTCATCCGATCCGGTAGCCGACGCCGTGGACGGTGGTGATCTCAGGTGGCCGCGCGAGCTGTTTCAGCTTGCGCCGCAGCCGAGCGACGTACACGTCGAGTGTGTTCTCGTGCACAACCGCACCGTACGGCCAGCCGGCGCGAACGAGGTCGCGCCGACGCACGGCCTCGCTCGGCCGCGCGAGGATTCGAGCGAGCAGGCGGAATTCGGTAGGCGTCAAGGGCACAGTGGTTTCGCCGTCGCTGACCGAGTGCGAGACCGGGTCGAGTCGGAGACCCTCAGCCTCGAGCGCTTCGTCGCCGCCACCACGACGAAGCAACGCCTGCAGCCTCGCAACCAGCTCCCCGAAGGCGAAGGGCTTGGTCAGGTAGTCGTCCCCGCCGGCGTCGAAGCCCGCGATTCGGTCGACGACCGCGTCGCGTGCCGTGAGGAACAGGACCGGCGTTTGGACTCCCCGCGCGCGCAACGCTTGACTCAGATCACGGCCGTCGGCGTCGGGCAGGCCGATGTCGATCACCAGGACGTCCGGCGTAGCCGTCTCGAACCTGTCGAGCAGCTCTTTGCCGCTGGCGACAGCTTCAGGAGTGAAGCCTTCTTCACGAAGTCCGCGGACGAGCAGGCCGCGGAGCTCGGCGTCGTCCTCGACGACCAGAACTGACTGACCGAACGTCACAGGCTGATTGTCACTCTTCCCGGAGGATCGACCCCAGAGGCAGGCGCCGGATCTGGAGTGCTGCGAGACCTGCGGCCGTGATCCCGCCGACGAGCGCCGCTGCGGTGAGGCCGCCCAGGAACATCCACGGGACCGCCAGGCGGTCCGGCGGAGGGTCGAAGACGTGCTGGAGCATCGCGACGAGCATCTCGGCGAGCAGCCAG
>Ga0207693_10005195_pt1 | contig 10899 bp, 13 predicted proteins | sample LARL81metaG_FD_184347 | JGI IMG/M metagenome (GOLD analysis project Ga0207693, IMG submission 184347) | Corn, switchgrass and miscanthus rhizosphere microbial communities from Kellogg Biological Station, Michigan, USA - LAR L8-1 metaG... | ecosystem: Host-associated > Plants > Roots >... | reverse complement strand
TACCCGCACCGGCTCGGTCAGCCCGACGAGTTCGCTTCGCTCGCGCTGCACATGATCGACAATCCCTATCTCAACGGCGAAGTGGTGCGTCTCGACGCGTCACTGCGCATGGCGCCGAAATAGGCCGCTCATGTTCGTGCACCGGCGCGATGTGCAGATCCAGTGGGGCGACTGCGACCCCGCCAACATCGTGTATTACCCGCGCTATTTCGCGATGTTCGACGATTCCACCTCGATCATGTTCGAGGCCGCCGGTTTCTCCAAGCAGGATATCGTGCACAAATACGGCCTCGTCGGCATTCCCATGGTCGACACCCGCGCCAAATTCTACATCCCCTCGACGCATGGCGACTGGATCACCATCGAAAGCCGCATCGAAAGTTTTGGGCGATCGAGCTTCGAGGTCGCCCACAAGGTGTTCAAGGGCGAGGCCCTGGCGATCGAGGCGTTCGAGAAGCGCGTGCTGGTCGGCCGCGACCCTAATGATCCGGAAAAGTTGAAATCGGCGCCGATGCCGCAGGAAATCATTACGAAATTCATGAGCGACTAGCGCATGATCCGGAAAAGTGGATGACGGTTTTCCGTAAAAATCATGCGTCAAAAGAGCACGCGATTGGGTCACCGTCCAAAGAACGGGTTGAATTAACGATAGAAGTTTGATCTGCAATCAATAACGGCTTCAGGGAGGAATGCATGAAAAAGGCCTATCTTTCGGCTGCGGCGCTTGCGGTGGTGCTGGCGCTTCAGAGCTCGCCGGTCAAGGCGCAGACCAATGAAATCAACATCGGTATTTCCATCATCACGACGGGGCCGTCCGCGGCGCTCGGCATCCCCGAGCGCAATGCGCTCGAGTTCGTGCCGAAGGAGATCGCGGGCGTGCCGCTGAAGCTGATCGTGCTCGACGACGCCGGCGATCCGACCACGGCGACCACCAATGCGCGGCGCTTCGTCACGGAGCAGAAGGCGGACATCATCATGGGCTCGTCCAACACGCCCGCGACGATTGCGGTGTCCAACGTCGCGAACGAGGCAGGAATTCCGCATATCGGGCTCGCGCCGTTCCCGATCACGCCCGAGCGCATGAAATGGTCAGTGACCATGCCGCAGCCGATCCCGATCATGGGCAAGGTGCTCTATGAGCACATGAAGGCGCATAACGTCAAAACCGTCGGCTATATCGGCTACTCCGATTCCTACGGCGATCTCTGGTTCAACGACTTCAAGGCTCAGGGCACGTCGATGGGCCTCGCTTTGGCGGACGAGGAGCGGTTCGCGCGGACCGATACGTCGGTCACCGGCCAGGTGCTGAAGCTCATTGCCGCCAATCCGGACGCGATCCTGATCGGAGCGTCGGGTACGGCGGCCGGCCTGCCGCAGACCGATCTGCGCGACCGCGGCTACAAGGGCCTGATCTACCAGACCCACGGCGCGGCCAGCATGGATTTCATTCGCATCGCGGGGAAAGCAGCGGAAGGCGTCATCATGGCCTCGGGGCCGGTGATGTCGCCGGAGACGCAGCCTGATTCCGCGCTGACCAAGAAGCCGGGCCTTGCTCTCGTCACCGCCTATGAAGCGAAATTCGGCCCGAACAGCCGCAGCCAGTTCGCCGGCCATTCCTACGACGCCTTCGAAGTGCTGAAGCGCGTCATTCCGGTCGCGCTGAAAACAGCGAAGCCGGGCACGCCGGAATTCCGCGAGGCGATTCGCCAAGCATTTCTGACCGAGCGCGAGATCCCGGCAAGCCAGGGCGTCTATAATTTCACCGAGAAAGATCGCTACGGTCTCGACGACCGTTCACGCATCATCCTGACCGTGAAGGACGGTAAATACGTCCCTGCGAAGTGAAACTGGCGATCTGCAAGGAAGCGGGTCGCGAAGTCACCGCGGCACCAGATTCTAGAGCTGATCCGGAAAAGCGTGTAGCGGTTTTCCTAAAAGATCATGCTCAATCAAAGAGCTAAAGCGCGATGACGATTCAACCTCATCTCATCGCGCCTTAGGCCCGCCAAATACCGAATGCCCCGCCGTTGCGGGGCATTCGCTTGTTTGGCCAATATTCGGAAAGAGATCGCGGAAAACTACGCCGTCATGCATGCGGCGAGATCCTCGTCGTCGAGTTCGTCATCGAGCGGCGCGATCACGGAGAGCGGCTTGGTCGAAAGCGTGATCGGCTTGCGGTTACCATAGGATGGCGCTGGCTCACGCGCGCCCGGCGCCTGACGGGAGAGCGCATACAGGGTCGAGCCGACACGACCGCCAAAATTGATCAGATCGCGCTCGCTGCAGCTCGCGGCGATCGCAAGCGCCAGCGTGTGCAGGTGGCTCCTGCGGTAGCAGAACAGGGCGAGCTTTGCACGGACGTCTGACGACACGCTCTCCACCAGCATCGGCAGGCCGCTTTCGCTGGCGCGGTACATCTCGCCGAGCAGTTCGTCCCGCACCGGGCAGCGTTCGTTTTCGTAGGCGTCACGGCTTGAAAACATTGCAGTTCTCCCTCGAGAGGGAAGATGCAGCGCAATTCTCTAACGAAGGGTTAACCACGCGACCCGGTAGTGCTACGGAGCACTTGATTACCTTGTCTGAATCGAAATGCCGCGCGTCTCGCCACGGCCTGTGGACTCGACGATCTCAGCCGTTCGCCGCCATAAAGATCGACAGCACGAAGCCGGTGAGATGGTGCAGCGCCTGATCAACCCCGATCAGCGTCCAGAACCAGGGATGTTCCGGCGTCATGCCGAAGGTCGATGAGCAGAGCCCCTTGGCGCGATCGACCGTGATGTGGATGACGAAATCGATCACCGCAACGAACCAGAACTTTGGCGCGATGATCAGGATCAGCGCCATGGCGACCAGGAGGTGAACGAGGCAATGCACCAGAAGCGGCAGCGCCCATCCGGTCTTCTGATCCTTGCCATGCGCCATCCAGGCGGTCTGCAGCACGAAGTCGGCGACCACGTGCTTGACGGTCAGCAACAACATCCATGCCAGCAGCGCACCAACCGGGACCGTCGACGACATGGTGGGAAATGACAAGCTGACGCCCTCTCAACCAAAACTAGACGCACGGGTACTAGAGGCGCTCAGCATGACTTTTCCCCAACCCGGCAAGCCCGTGTGGTTCCTTTTATGACATTTCCGGGCCGGGTTTGCACCTCTCGGGAACCTGAAAAACGTGCAGTGTGGCTGGGTGACGCCATGTCCTCGGCGACTCTGACGAGGTTACCGCCGCGCGATAATTCGTCATCATCTATCGGGTGGATGCCATCCAAACACATACGAATTATCGTTCTTTCAGAGACGGTTATACTCTCGTCATTTGTTCGCTCAACGCCATGCTGCAGCCTGGCCACCGCGGCCAATTGGCGCCCACCTGCACAATCTAAATGACATTTCTTCTCGAATTGACAGTCAAAGGTTGTGAATAACCATCGACGATGGATGTGCCGCGCACCAGGACCCGAGGGCTGCCTTCTTACGACTGTCGCGCCAGCGGCGGTCGCTGCCGTCGAAGCCATCCGATAGATGGCAAGACTGACACACAGGCGGCCGGACTTGGTCAAAGTTCGCGGGTTGCTGGCACAGCCACTGCATCACATTGGCAAGATTGTGATCGCTGAATTCGATCTTGCCCGCGGTCGACGGCTCGGGAACCGAAACCCGCATGGCGTGTTGGCAAGCGGGCAAAAGGGGTACCCGAAGGAGAACTGAATGAGACTGTTGAACAAGGCCCTTGCGAGTGCTGCGATCGGCGCCGGTCTGTTGGCTGCATCCGCGATGAGCGCTTCCGCAGCGATCGTCTGCAAGGGCAACGTCTGCTGGCACACGCACGACGCCTATGATTATCCGCACGGCGCGGGAGTGGTCGTCCATGAAGACGATTGGAAATGGGGGCCGCGCGAAAAGTTCGTGTTCAGGGAGCACGAAGGCCGCGGCTACTGGCGCGGCAGCCGCTGGGTCGGCTGGTAAGCTTCAGGATGTTTAAAAAGAGGCCGCCTCATTCCGGCGGCCTCGTCTCTATTTCAGCTGCTTGCATGAACCGCTTGCATTCGGGATTGCGCCGCCAGTCGGCATGCGAACTCATATCACCGGCACGCCGTAGTAATCATTGAGCGCGCGGTTGCGGGAAGCATCGCCCCAGTTCCAGTCGGTGTCCTCGCGATATTTTGGTGCGCCGCGAAGCTGGCTCTCGGTCACACCGGTGCGATAGCCGCCCAGCGCGGTGTCATATTTCAGCGATTGCCAGGGCAGCGGATAGTGATCGTTGCCGAGCCCCAGGAAGCCGCCGAAGCCAAGCACGGCGTAAGACACCCTGCCGCTGATCTTGTCGATCATCACGCGCTCGATCGAACCAATCTTGTTGTCATCGGCCCCGAACACGGCGGTCCCCTCCACCTTGTCGCTGCCGATCAGATTGCCCAACTCTCTCGCGTCCATCTCTCTTGCATCCATCGCCATTTGTCGTTCCTCCGTGCAAAGGGTGATGGCTGGCAACGGGTGTTGCGGGCGATGGTTCCTGGAACGCGATGTCCCGGCGCATTTGACACATCAGCTCACCGTCGCGGCCGCCGCAAGCGCACGCGCCCTGATCTGCGCGATAGTCCGCCTGAGCGAGACCTGCCTTGGATCCGGCATGACCGCGGCGCGGGCCTCGGCGATCGCGCCGGCGAGATCGGCGAGCGGCAGCGCACCGTCGAAGGTCGGCTTGGCGAGACCGTCGATGACTGCATGCCAGTCGGCGAGCCCCTGACGATAGACGTCGCCATAGCCCTGGATCATGGTCGCGGTCTCCGCCACTGCGGCCGCGGCATCCGGCCGCTTGACCAGGCTGCGGGAGACCATGTGCAGCCAGCGCTCGACCCAGATGCGCTCCTGCTCGAAGCGGGTGGAGAACTGCCGCCACCGCCTCAGGCCTGCCTCGATCTTCAGGCGACGAATGCTCAAGCGGCTTGCCGTCGAAAAAGGGATCGAGACGCGCCTGTGCTGCCAGCCCGCCATGCCCAGCACGTCGAGCACGGGATCCGCGACGGTGGCGGGCAGAGAATCGATCAGCTCATCCAGACGGAATTTCCTGATGTCGGGAGAGGAAGCGCGCGCACGCTCGCCGCCATCTAGTTCGGCAAGTTTCAATTGCGCGATGCGGATCGGATCCTCGTAGCTCATCCGCACCGCCATCAGCCGGGCGATATCGCAGAACAGCGCCGTGTCGAGATCCTGCCGTCCGATGAAGCGGCGCAGCCGATCGACATAGAGCTGCGCGTAGCTCGCGCTCTGATAGTCGATCAGGAGATGGATTGCGTCGCTGACGATGCCGGTCGCCTCTTCGGGCAAACCATTGGGGAGGAACGGCGGCGCGCTGTCGTCTTCGCCGATGATGTCGGCGAGCAGATAACGCAGCGAGGACAGGAAGCTTGCCACCGGTCCTCTGGAGCCTAAGCGGGGTTCGCAGCGACGGCGGTCTGCTGCACCAGTCTCTGCTCCAGCGTATCGATGTTCTGGAACAGGCGCGCGCTGGCAAGGCGCAGGAAATAAAAGCCGAACGCCGGGTTCTGTACGTAGAGTTGCTCGACCTGGTCATAGCTCACGCCCAGCACGACGCCCGCGTCCACGCACTCCAGGGTCTGCGTTCGCGCATTCGACGGCGACAGCATCCCGAGCTCGCCGACGATGGCGCCGACCGGCAGTTCGATACCGGATTCGACCAGCCGGAAGCGTCCGCTGACGATGTAATACATGCTCTCAGCCTTCTCGTCCTTGTAGAACAGGACCTCACCGGCGGCGCATTTGCGCTCGGTCATGAACGGCCGCAGCCATTCCATCGACAGATCGCTGCTGACCGAGCGCTTCACGTCCCGCACGAGTTGCAGCATCTGATGCAGCCGGTAGCTGTTGAGCGGCAACAGCACGCCGTGAAGCAATAGCGTCGGATAATTGTGCGACGGGATCGCCGTCGCGATCAAAAGGATGTTCGTCAGAATGGCAAAAACCCGGAGCGGGATCATCGTTCGCATCGACAGTGTCGCGACCACGAAGATCGAGGCAAAGAAGCTGCCGGCGGCGCCTGCGTGTTCGACAAGATGTGAGGTATCCATGGGGCCAACCAAGTCTGAGCGATGTCGGAGCCTGAGTAGGATAGCGACGCCAGGTCCTGCGCGATCATCATAAGGTTCAAAGGAACGTCATGGATATAGGCAGAAAAGGCGACGATTTGTCGGGTAATTGAGCCGATCCCACGCAAATTTATTCCCATTTGGGTAGCGCGGGTCGTTACCACCCCGCCCGCTGCGTTGACGCGCTTGTTCTGCCCGGGCACTTTAATTGACCTTAGGCCACGGCTAAAACCGGGTTTCCAGAATGATGGGCGATGCCTCGAAAATGTCCAAGCCGCTGGCTTTTCCAGCCTTGGCACAATTCGTAGCCGCGACGGCCAGCCGCAACATGACCAGCCTGGCCTATGTTGTGGTGGTAGTCGGCGTCGGCGCGATGGTGCTGCTGACGATCGATCCGGCCTACGAGCTGGCGCATCGCGGCATTGTCGGCGTGCTCTGGCTCTGCCTGATCTACTTCGCCTTCGAATGGGCCGTTCGGCTTCGCGCGACCGTTCAGGCCGGGCGCGGGCTGTCCTATCTGAGGTCGGGCCATGGCGTCGTGGACGCGGCCGGCGTGATCGCGGTGCCGGTGGCGCTTCAACTCGGTGTCGAACCGAGGACGGCCTGGCTGCTTGCGGTATTATGGATCGTCAAGGTGGTGCCCGGGGTCCCCGGCTTGCGCCGGCTGCGCCGCGTGCTGGTGCTGGAATCGGGGTCGCTCCTGAGCGTGCTGATGATCTTCCTGACCGTGCTGTTCCTCGGGTCGGTCGGCGTCTACTTCTTCGAGCGCGATGTTCAGCCGGCGACGTTCGGCAACGTACCTTCCGCCCTCTGGTGGGCTGTTGTCACGTTGACGACCACCGGTTATGGCGACGTGGTGCCGATCACGCTGCCCGGACGGATCGTCGCTGCGCTGGTGATGATTTCGGGCCTTGGCGTGTTCGGGCTGTGGACCGGCATCCTTGCCACCGCTTTTGCCGCCGAGACCCGGCGCGACAATTTCCTGAAGACCTGGGAATCCGTGAGCAACGTGCCGTTCTTCGCCAATCTCGGCCCGTCGGCGATCGCCGACGTGACGCACATGCTGCGTACCATCGATCTTCCGCCGCGCACGACCATCATCCGCAAGGGCCAGCAGGGCGACTGCATGTATTTCATCGCCTCCGGCGAGGTCGAGGTCGATCTGCCCGGCAAGAAGGTCAGCCTCGGCGAAGGCGCGTTCTTCGGCGAGATGGCATTACTGGGCAACAATCTGCGCTCGGCAAACATCGCCACGACGCGGCTGTCGAAGCTGCTGGTACTGGACCTCGTGGATTTCCGCCTGTTGATGGCGCGCCATCCGGATCTCGCCGAGACGATCGACACGGAGGCGAGGCGGCGCGAACTGGAGAACCAATAATGCAAATGCAACAAACGACCGACGCCACCGAAGCGGCAAGCGCGCCTGTCCTTGCCATCGACGGCGCACGCGCTACGATCCGTCTCAACCGGCCGCGGCATCTGAACCGGCTGCAGCCCGATGATCTCGCGGCGCTGATGCGGCTGTTCGACCGCGTCGAGGCCGATTCCGCGATCCGCGTACTGGTGCTGACAGGGACCGGCCGGGTCTTCAGCGCCGGCTATGACCTCAACTCGGTCGCCGAGCGCGCGGCCAGCACGACCGAGCAGCCGAGCGCAGGCTCGGCTTTCGAACTCGTGGTCAACCGGCTCGAAGACCTCGGCTTGCCGACGATCTGCCGGCTCAACGGCGGCGTCTATGGCGGCTCGACCGATCTGGCGCTGGCCTGCGACTTTCGTATCGGTGTCGACACCGCCGAGATGTTCATGCCGGCCGCACGACTCGGGCTGCATTATTACAAGAGCGGCATCAAACGCTATGTGTCACGGCTTGGTGTCGACAATGCCAAGAAGCTGTTCCTGACCGCGCAGAAGATCGAAGCCCCGGAGATGCTGCGCATCGGCTATCTCACCGCGATGGTCCCCGCCGAGGCGCTCGACGAGGAAGTCGATCGCGTGGCCGCCATCCTGGCCGGCAACGCGCCGGTTGCGATGCGCGGCATGAAGCGGGCCATCAATGAGTTCGCGCGCGGCGAACTCGACGAAGCGGACGCGGATTTGCGGCATCGCGACAGCATGCGCGGCGACGAGATCAAGGAAGGCATCAAGGCCTTCGCCGAGAAGCGCCCGCCGACATTCTAGGCGGCGCCTCGCCTTCATTATTCCCTCATAGGTACATCTTCGTAGGCCACCGCACAGTATTGACGCCCGACTCGCGGCGCAAGCGGCGGCTCGCCGCGATAGCGCCAAATGCATTGTCGCTCTTTTTAGTTTGCAATTGACAGAGAGGTACCGGGCGATAGCCTTATCGTGGGGAGAATTTACAAAGATGCCAGAATTAGAACCGTATTGGGGTCGGCGTGCGCTGGATTTTGTCGATGCGATCGAGGCTTCGAAGACCGCCGCAAGCGTGGTCCGGCAGTTCGAGCGCGTGATCCACGAGCTCGGATTTCATGCCTACATCATGGCGGGCATTCCGACGTCGGGGCAATCGCTTGCGGACCTCACCATCGCCAATGGATGGCCGGCGGAATGGTTCGAGATGTACGCCCGCGAGAATCTGCATGCGGTCGATCCGATCCCGCGGCACTGCGTCAACAACCTGAACCCGTTCGAGTGGAAGGATATACCCTACGACCGCGAACGCGATCGGTCGGCGCACATGGTCATGATGCGGGCGCGCGATTTCGGCCTGCGCAAGGGATTCTGTATTCCGATCCACCATGACGACGCTGTCGGTGCGATCAGCGTCGCCGGCGAACGGCCCTATCTGGACCCGACCACCAAAGGCGCGCTTCACCTGATCGGCGTCTTTGCCTATGGCAGGTTACGCGCATTGTCTCGACCGGCCAATGCGATGCGAGGCCGGCGCTTGTCCGGCATGGAAGCGGAAGTGCTGCGCTGGGCGGCGCGCGGCAAGACAGCATGGGAGACCGGTCAGATCCTCAGCATTTCCGAACGCAATGTTCGCTGGCACCTTGAAGAGGCCCAGCGCAAGCTGATGACCAACAACAAGACGGCCACGGTTGCGGCAGCGATTGTCAACCGGGAAATCCTGATCTGAACTGGAAGTTCTGACAGTAGAGGCGTTTTTTCGCTCTAGGCATGGTTGCGCGCGATTGAATCTCAATCCCGCGGTGATCAGATGCCTGAAATTCATGTGGTTCAAAAACACAATCGCCACCTTTATGAAAGGTATTTCGATCCTTATTTCCAGCTCCGCCATGATATCTACGTCAAGCAGCGCAAATGGATGGCGCTCGACCGGCCGGACGGACGTGAGATCGACCAATTCGATACCGACCACGCCGTCTATCTGTTCTGCTTCGACGAGGGCCAGCTGATCGGCGCGATGCGGGCGCTGCCGACGCTGTCGCCCACGCTATTGAGCGACATCTTTCCGTATCTCAGCATGCGCGGACCCATCCGGCGACACGATGTCTATGAGCTGTCGCGGGTGTTCGTCATTCCCGAACGCCGCGGCGAGCATGCGGGACCACGTGTCGAAACGCTGCTGCTCACCGCAATCACGGAATACGGCGTCAGCATCGGACTGACGAGCTTCTCGATCGTGCTGGAGTCCTGGTGGCTGCCGCGTTTCGAGCGTTGCGGCTGGAAGGCCCATCCGCTCGGCCTACCCCGGATGATGGACGACATGGCGGTGCTGGCCGTGATGGTCGATTGCAACGAAGCGACGTGGCGGTCGCTCTGCAGGCAGATCGGCCGCACCGGTCCGATCCTGACATGGCAGGGACTGTCGGGCGTCAATCGCCAGCTTCTGCCTGATATCTCGCCTCTTCATTCGCCAACTGTTCAGCCAGCGCAATGACCTCCTCGCGGTGCCGCAAGCTTCGCAGTTTGAGGAAGCTCCTCATCAGACGAAGACCTAAAGCCGTCGTCTCGTCGACCTTCAACGCCGCAAGGTTGGACTGCATCTGGACAAGATCCATTGCTGACATTCTGGACCGAGAGCCGTGAACGAACCATCGCTAGAAAGAATCATTGAACGAATTCAATCCAGCATTGTTGACGCGCGTCAGCTGCAACTCAAAATGTTAGAACGGATTTTGTCAATAGCATTGCTTGAGGCCTACGAGAGCCGGGGCAAGCCGGGCGACAAGCCCCACAGCAACAAACCCCACAACAATGGCTACTAGACGCAAGTTCAGCCGCGTCACTTGCCGGCCTTGGTTCGCTTGCTCGCGTGCGCGCCGCGGGCGAAGGGAAGGTCATCCGCCAACAAAAGTGATGGTGTCCGCGAGACCGGCGCGCGTGGTGCGGTAGCTGTTGGCCTTGTGCTCGCGATCGGGATATCCGAACGAAATGCCGCAGACCACACGCCGGTCATCGCCGAGGCCGAAGTGTTCGCGCACGACCCCGGAATGAAACGCCAGGGCGGCCTGCGGGATCGTGGCGACCCCGAGCGCCTGCGCCGCGAGCATGAAGCTCGTGACATAACCGCCGCAATCGATCGCGCCATAGACGCCGAGCGCCTCGTCGGTGTGCACGATGGCGACATGCGGCGCGCCGAAGAAATTGAAATTCTCCAGCGCCTGCTTGGCGTAGCCTGCCTTGTCGCCGCGGGGAATACCGAGCGAATTGTAGAGCTGGAAGCCGCTCTCACGCCGACGGTCAAGATAGACGCCGCGATATTCGCGTGGAAACGGAAAGTCGCCGCTGTTCGGTCGTCCGCCGGAAGCCGCGCCATAGACCACGTCGCGGAATTTCCTGGTTTCTTCGCCTGACGTGATCTCGA
>Ga0207693_10005194_pt1 | contig 10901 bp, 9 predicted proteins | sample LARL81metaG_FD_184347 | JGI IMG/M metagenome (GOLD analysis project Ga0207693, IMG submission 184347) | Corn, switchgrass and miscanthus rhizosphere microbial communities from Kellogg Biological Station, Michigan, USA - LAR L8-1 metaG... | ecosystem: Host-associated > Plants > Roots >... | reverse complement strand
TACCAGCGATCGCTCGCTCAGCGCCTCGGCGAGGCCCTCGGGCGCATCGGCCTCGGTCGCGATGATGACCGCATCGGCGAAGGACGCGTCACCGCCGTCGAGGTCACCGGACAGCATCCGGGCGAGCCCCTGGCAAAGCGCGGCGATGGGCGCCATGATGCCTTCGGCCGCGAACCTGCGTACGGCCTCATCTGCGTCGGCGCGCATCTGCTTGACTCCGCCCCGGCACAGCACGGCCCGGACCAGGGCAGCCCACGCCTCGGCCGGAGGATCATCGGGCCGCGCCCCGTTCCCGAATTGCCAGTGATCGACTACATCGGCCCACCGCTCAGCCTCGGCCGGCCGACCCGTCACCGCGGACACAACTGACGCCAGCACCGCCGCCATCGGGTGCTTCCCGATCCCGCCCCTTTCTTGTAGCCACCGGAACCACCGCTGGACGGTACTGACCCGGCCTTGCTGGTAGGTCGGCAGGACAAGCCAGCCCACCAGGTCAGCGACCGTGTCGACGTCTCCGGCGGCGATTGAGTATTCCAGTGCCGCCTCGGGCAAGTCGTTCCGCATGCACCAGGCGGCTGCGCGGCGGCGCAGGATCGGGATCAGCTCTGGTTCAGTGCGGTCCAGTTCGGCCAGGAGCATGTCGCGGAACAGGTGGTGGTACCGGTACCACTTCCCCCGCCGGTCCAGCGGTACCAGCAGCAGGTTCGACCAGACGAGATCGGCCAGTGCCTCGGCCGACCCGGACAGCTCAAGCACCGCGTCACACAGAGGCCCGCACATGCGCTCCAGCACCGCGGTCCGGGTCAGGAACGCCCGCTGCTGCCGGGAGATCCGCGACAGGAACTCCGATTCCATGTACTGGCTCACGAGCAGGTCGTCACCGCCGAACGACGCCGCCACTCGCCCGAAGGGGGCACCCTCCCTGAGATACAGCGCCGCCAGGTACAACCCCACCGGCCACCCCTCAGTCCGCCGGTACAGTTCGGCAACCTCCTGCTCCCCGAGTACGACACCGGCCTCGCGCAGCAGCGCTGATGCCTCCTCGCGAGTGAGCGACAGATCGGCCGGGCCGATCTCCAGGATCCGCCCCTCGGCGCGCAGCCGGGCGATCCGCAGCGGAGGGTCGACCTGGCCGGAAAGCACCAGCCGTGAGCCGCGCGGCACATGATCGGCCAGTATCGACAACGCGGCCCGGCATTCGGAGTTGCGCAGCACATGCACGTCGTCCAGAACGAGCGCGACCGGCGAGGTCCGCGACGACAGGGCCGATCCGAGCCGGGGAACGACCGAGCCTGCTATCGAGCTTCCCGGGGAAGTCAGCGCGTCGAACACCTGTCGGCCGATCGGCTCTATCGTGTCGAGCGCAAGCGCGATGCGGCTGAGCAAGACCTTCGGGTCGTTATCAGCCTCCTCCACTGGCACCCAGGCGAAGGCCAGGCTGTCATGCTCGGCCCACTGCGACAGCAACGTCGTCTTCCCGAAGCCGGACGGCGCCACCACCGAGACGATCGGAGGAAGATCTGCCTGCGCCAGCCGTTCAATCAGCACCGGACGGCGGATGGTCCCGGGTCGTGCAGGAGGACGGCCGGACTTCGACGCCGAAAAGCCAGAAACTGGCCCGCCCACCCTCAGTGATCGGCCGCCCGGCTGACGCATACCACTGCCGCCCATGCTTCAAAACGTGCCTTGATGGTCTCCTGACTCAAGATCTTCCGAGGCCACAACCGTAGATTAATTCTCTCAAATCAGGCCACACTCCAACAAGGTGACACCTGAAGGCCGCGGTACCCGCGTGCCAATAGGATGCACATAGTCAGCCAACCACCACGTGACCGTGCAGCGTCATCCGTCTTCCCCCGCACTGGACATCCCCGTTATCGCCCGGGACTTCATTCCCTGTCGGGCCTATGACTATCAGCGAAGTCTCCGATCGGTGCTAGCGCGTACTCCGCTGCCCATCGGCTGGCATGAACACTCTGCCCAGGGTCTCGAAGCTTGAGGGACGCCGGGTCCGGAGGATGCCAGCGACGATGATCCCGACGCAGAGCCAGCCGAGCGCGGTGAAATGCAACAGGTCCGCCAGATGGTGGGCGCGCGGATGAAAGATCCCCCACAGGGGAAACAGGAACAACACGGCGGCTGCGGCCGGCACGATCAGATGCCGCCACAAACCGAACTCGTCGCGGAACTCGGTCCGGAACACGCGGATGACCGCGATGTTCACCGCCAGGTAGACCAGTACGACAGCGAGGCCGCCCGCGCCGGCAATGTAACCGAAAGTGCGCGCGCCGCCGTAGCGATAGGTCAACGGCAGCCCCAGGACAAGCGCGAACGCGGCAACGCACGCAATCGCGACGATCGGAGTACGGCGGCGGGACAACCGGGCGAGCGCCCCCGGAAGCACCTGCTCGCGTCCCATCGCGAACAGAACCCGGATGGCCACGTTGAATGTGGCGATGACGAAACCGAGGCCGGCGAGCACGACCACGAGCTCGACGGCCCAGACAGCCGATGGCGACCAATACCGGCCGGTGAGATAACCCAGCGGATTACCCTGCCGGACGAAGCCGGGAATGCCTTGGCGCCCCACGCCGAACATCTCCGCGCCAACGACGAGCAGGTAGAAAATGCCCGTCACGACGACAACGCCGATTGTGCTGGCGGGAACAGAACGGCGCGTGTTCCTCGCCTCCTCGCCGAGCGCGGTAGCCGCCTCGAAGCCGGCGAACGCGGTGATGCCGTAGATCATCGCACTTGTGATGTCTGTGAGCTGGCCGTTCGGCGAAGCGGCCGGCGAGAGGACCGCCGCCGAGTAATCCGCTGGCCCGACGCTTACCAGTATCGTGATGGCAAGCGCGGCGATGACGGCAACTTCTCCCACGACCAGAACCAGGTCCACCGAGGTTGACGTCTTGATGCCTAGGTACGCGACCACGGCCACCGCGCCCACGATGATCACGAAAAGCGCCTGCGCACCGACGGCCACATGAAAGGTGCCGGCCAGCAGTTGCGACGTGTACGCGCTGGTCAGCGCGATGCCCGCAGGCACGTAAAGCACGTACGCGAAGACCATCATCCAGCCGGTCAGGAAACCTCCGGTCCGGCCCAGCCCGCGGCTGCCGTACGTGTACAGCGAGCCAGCCGACGGCAGCCGCCGGGCGAACTCCGCGATGCTGCTCGCGCAGCACATGGCCGCGACGAACGCGATAAGCACAACCAGCGGAGACGCGAACCCGGCGTACGACACGACGATGACCAGCCCGGCCACGACCGAACCAGCCGGAGCAACATTGCTCGCGCCGAACGCGATCACCCGCGCCGACCCGACCACACCGCGCGCGAGCCCGCCGCCCTCACAACTGTCAGTGCTCATGTCACGGCCCCCGCTGGATGTCCATACCGGACATGGAACTATGGGCACAGCCGCCGAGCCACGGGTTCTTGCCGAGCACGGGTGAGCATGCGCCGGGTCAGCTCATTCCTGAGGTTCAGGCTAACTCCAGGCAGGCGACCTGGTTTTGGATCCATTCGGGTCCTGCTCCAGCTCCATCTCCCTGTCGGCCGCGCGCTCAGGAGATCGTCCTGCTTGGAAGCGGCCAGGCCCAGCTGGCCTGGATGACCAGCGGAGCGCGGGTCTCACCCGTCAGCCGCACGCCGCGGGCCCGCGCGAGTGCCTCGGTGCTGTCCAGGGCATCGCTGGCAGGCACCGCCCTGACCCTCATCGCAGCGCGCACCCGGACTCGCTGGCCTCGGGCTTGTCCTACCCGGCGCGCGGGGGCGCCCGGTGGAACGACGACGAAGTGCGCTCACGCTGAGGGATTTCACCTGGCTCGTCGCGACGCTCCGGTCGGGGCCGCCGCCAGGGGTAATCCGTATCGGCCAGCCTGAGCGGGGTTCTCAGGCTAGTGCCGGGGACGGCACCGCCCGGCGGGGGTCGATCAGGGCCGGGTCGGTTGCCATGTACAGGTCATGTTCCTCTATCCGCCAGCCAGCGCCAAGTAGCATCCTGACCGCCGGATGCGGGGCCGGCAGGCAGGCCAGCGCCAGGCCGTCCGCCGGCTCCAGGCTGGCCAGCACCGTGAGCACGGCGGCGGCACAATCGGCGCTTCCCGCCGAGGGCGCCAGCGTCAGGCGGGTCACCCCGTACCCGCCACCCGCGCCGCCCACGGTTGCGGCCGCCAGCACCTGGCCCCCGCGCCGGGCCAGCAGGCCTGCCCCGGCGGGCCGCCGTTCCCACGCGCGATGATCATCGGACCGGTCAACGCCAGTCCAGGTCAGTTCCAGCGCGGCCACCTCGGTGGCCCCGGCCGCCTCGGCCCGCCAGCCTGCCGGCGCCGCCAGAGCATCCGCCCGGCCGCGCAGGTACAGCAGGGGCCACCAGGCATCCAGCCCGAAGCTGGCGTACAGCGGAAGGGCATGCGCGTGCAGGCTGCTGAAGGTCATCCGGCGGCCGCTGCCGGGCCACAACCTGGCCAGCATCGCCCGGCCGCAGCCACTGCCATGTGCCTGCGGGCGGACGAACAAATCACACAGCATGCTGACCGCACCCGGGCCGCTGCCGAGCTGGCGGGTGGCGCCGAAGCCGACGACGGAACCGCCCATGACCCCGACGACCACGCTGCCGTACGTGAGCAGGTGCGTCATGTAGGCAGGGTCGGCTCCGGCCCACTCCTCGTCCTGCCCGGCGGCCAGCGCTACGGCCGCGATCTGCGGCAGGTCGGCCGCGACGGCCGCGCGCACCTCAATCCCCATCACGGCGGGAACATTACCTCCGCCAGACATCCGTCACTCCTTTGGGCCACAACGTGGCCGTTGCAGGTGAAGCTGATGAGCCGCCACGGCCCGTCCGGAGGAAACCTGGAGATCTTCCCGCCGAACGGAGGCGAACAGAGCTCTTCATGAGTCCTTGTCCTTCGTGCTTGGCTTTTACTTCGGACAAGGACTTAGCGGCGGGGCAGCGGCCCGGGCTTACCGCGCGCCGCGATGTTTGCCGACGCTAGGAATCCGCAATATCCGCATCCACCCTGATGGCGGCGAGCAAGCCGTCGAGGTCCTGCTCGCACGGGCCGCAAGAGCGCAGGTGGGCGGCTACTTCCGGGTACCGGAGCCGCGCTGCGGCCGGATCGGCGGCGGTTAGCTCCGCGTAGACGTCCAGCAATTCCATCGCCGTGTCGCATCCCGCGTCGCGGGGGTCGGTCCGCAGGTAGCGGTCCAGGTCTTGCGGCCAGTTGCTCATCAGTGCCTCTCCGGGATCTCGTCCAGGTACCCGTTAGCGACGAGGCTGGCCCGCAACTTACGCCGTGCGTCGAACATCGTCTTGTAGATGGCGCCACGGCTGGTCCCCAGCCTGACGACCAGTGCGTCCAGCGGCACGCCGTCCACCACGAGGGCCGTGAAGATCCGCCGCTGGTGCTCGGTCAGCTCCTGCTCCACCGCCCGCCGCAGCGCCTGGGCCAGGTCGCGCCATTCCGACTCACGGGCGGGGTCCAGGCCGAGCCGGTCTGGCAGCTGGTCCCAGTCGGCGGTGTCCATCGGCACGTGGGGCTGGCGCCAGAAGTGGCGGCCGAGCTTGGCAGATACCTCGAGGATGACGAACCTGTACGCCCAGGTGGTGAAGCGGCTCTCACCGCGGAACTGCCCGGCCTTGGCGATGATGGCGACGATCGCGTCGGCTGTCGCCTGGTGGGCTAGGTCGTCCAGCTCGGGGCCGGAGATCCGCAGCTGCCCGCTGCGGCGGGCGAGTTCAGCGCGGGCGACGCGCAGGAGCGCCGCGTGCAGCCGGGCCGCGGCGTCATCCCGCCCGGCCCCGGACGCGCTCAGCGCGCGGACCCACTCCGCGGACTCCGCGTCCGGTGCCCGTGCCCCCTCACCCGCGCGTTCCGCTGGCGATTCCACTGTCATGATCACCAAGCTAGTGCAGGCACTGACAGCTCGGCCCGGTCCGCCAGCGGGACCGGGCTGATCGCCTGCGTCACGCCACATAGCCGCCGGATCGCCAGGTTGCCCGGGTCAGCGGAGGTGCTTGAGCAGGTGGATGCTGTCGTGCCCGTGCGGATAGCCCGGCGTGCGGCCGCATTCGGCATACCCGAGCCGGGCGTAGAAGCCGGGCGCCTGGAAAGAGTGGGTATCCAGGGCGACCCGGTCACAGCCGCGGCGCCGGATCTCAGCCTCGGCGGCGGCCAGGAGCCTGGCCCCCAGGCCGTTACCGCGCTGGTCGCTCCGGACCCACAGCAACTCGACGTAGCCGCACCGGCCCCACGTCCACCCGTACAGCCCCGCGTGCAGCTCACCATCGTCCCCGCGGGCCGCGATGGACAGCAGGCGGGCGTCGTGGTAGCCGGTGGCGTCGGCGTTGAAGGCGCTGATCTCCTGATCAAGCCGTTCCCGCAGGTCAGCATCGCCCTCGCCCGCGATGAGCGTCACCTCACTCATGCTTGTCTCCCTCCAGTGGGTGCTTGACGAGAACGGCACGCGTATAGAGCAGGTCGAAGCCCTGGCGCTGCGCGTTCTGCTGAGACTTCGATCCTGGCTGGGTGACGATGACGGCCACGTCGCAGCCAGCCGCGGCGGCGTCGGCCAGCCGGGCCGCCAGGAGCGCCGTCTGCACCCCCCGGCGGCGGTGCGCGGGCGCGGTCGCCGCCCCGGTGAGCTGCGCGACCCCCTCGGCGATGCGCATGGTGGCGCCGCCCGCCAGGATCCCGCCGAGCAGCCCCGCGTAGCGCACGTCACCGGCCGCTATCCCGTCACGCTCGGCCCCGATGAGCATCTCGCGCGGGAACTCCTCATGCCACGGCACCCCTTGCACGTCGGGATGAAGCGACCCCTCGACCACGACGTCAAGCCACGCGTCGAGCTCATCGGGGCCGCTGCGCCGGACCTCGACCCCGGGCGGCAGCACTGGCTGAAGCCCGCCGGACAGGTCACGGCCGAGCACGTTCTCGAACGACTCGAGCTGGTAGCCCCGCCCGGCCAGCCGGGCGGCGATGGCGGGGTCAGCCAGGTGGGCGAGCTCGACCTGCACGGGGGAACCGCAGGCGAGGAAGGCCTTCTCGATGTCATCGAGCGCGGCCGGGTCCGGCAGGCCGGCGAAGCCGAGCCCCGCGACCTTGTTGAACGGGGAGCCTTCCCCGGCGAAGCTCGCCACGCCGCCCGCGATGGGGATCGCGAAGCCCTCGGTGCCGGTCCGGCGGCGGGCGGCCTCACAGCATCCGGTGATGAGCTGCGCTTCGGCCCGCTCGATGCGCCCGGCCAGGGCGGTATCGCAGAACAACGACACCCGCCCCGGGGAAAGTGACTCCCGGGCACCGGGATCGTTAGCGGTCTCCACCGCTGGCCTCCTCACTATCAGCGCGGTCAATGCGCACGCCGCCCGGTGTGGCGGCTATCGCTGTCTCACGCGGGCTACGTCCGCTTGTGGTTGGCGTCAGAAGCGAGCGAATTCTTACCGGCGGCTGAGGTAAGAACTCACCAGCCGCACGCCGCATAACCAGCATGAGGACCGGCGCCCTGGCAATCAGTCCGCCGGCCGACCGCAACCGAAGGTGAACACGATCATGACTCCCTCGCCCTGGCTGCCGATGCTGCCGGTCCGGCAGGTGCGCATCGCGCGCCCCACTGACCAGCTCGATGACGTCGTCCGCTTCTATCGTGAGGGCCTCGGATTGCCCGAGATCGGCCGGTTCGAGGGCCACGCCGGCTACCGGGGCGTCCTGCTCGGGCTGCCTGGCACGCCCTACCACCTGGAGTTCACCCAGCATGATCTGGGCAGCCTGGGTCAGGCGCCCAGCCGTGACAACCTGCTGGTGCTTTACTTCGATGACCTCGCCCGGGCGGAGCAGGCTGCCAGCCGGCTAGCCGCCCTCGGCCATCCGCGCGTGGAGGCGGAAAATCCCTACTGGACCGGCAACGGCGCGATCACTGTCGAAGATCCCGACGGCTGGCGGATCGTGCTCATGCCGCAGCCATTCGCTGACGAGGCTGCGCCGCCCGTCGCCGTCGAGTGGTACGCCGGCGACCGGGACGCGCTGCGGCCGTTGTTCGAGCTGGCCGAGGATTCGGCGGCCGAGCTGGACTCTTACCTGCACTCAGGGAGGGTGCTCGTCGCCAGGAGCGGGCCGCAGATCGTGGGGCACCTGCAGCTAACTGACATCGGCCAGCCCGGCCAGGCCGAGGTCAAGAACATGGCGGTCAGCGAAGACCGCCAGGGCCAGGGCCTCGGCACGCGGCTGATGCAGGCGGCCCTCACGCTGCTCGCCGCCGAGGGAGTGCGGACGGTGCGGGTGGCAACGGCCGCGGCTGATATCGGCAACCTGCGCTTTTACCAGCGCCTGGGCTTCCGCATGCGCTCGGTCGAGCGCGACGCCTTCACCGAATCGAATGGCTACCCGCCCGGCACCCAGGTCGACGGCATCCCGCTGCGGGACCGGGTATGGCTCGACATCCAGCTTGGCCCCGCGTGACCTGACGATCGGCGAAGTCGCCGGTGAGTACCGGCAGGACGCCGGCCTGGAGACCCGGCACGTGGCCAGGTGCTCCGGGTGGGCCAGCAGGTTGTCACGGTCAGCCGGACCGGTAGCGCCCTGCGTGGGCGATGGCCATGTCCAGTGCCAGCTCGAGAGGCCGGGCGTCGCGGGTCGTCTGTGCCAGCAGCAGCCCGCCCTGCAGTGCGGTCATCACAGTGACAGCCAGCTCGGCCGGGTCCGCGCCGCGTGAGATCAGGCCGTCCTCGCGCATCGCGGTGAAGCCGTCGACGAGGTAGGCCTCCCATTCGGCGAAGCAGGCGGCGAGCGCATCGCGGGCCGGCTCCGAGCGGTCGGCAAGCTCGCTGGCCAGCGAGCCGAGGGGGCACCCGCCCACTCCCCCGGTGGCCCGGGTGCCCTCGACCAGGTGGTCGCGCCAGCGCTGGAGCCCTTCCCACGTCCGCAGCTCCCGGAGCTCGGTCTCCTGCCCGGCGATGATCTGGTCGAGCTGGCGCCTGATCACCTCCAGGACGAGCGCGTCCTTGTCGGCGAAGTAGTGGTAGAGCTGCGACTTGCTCGTTCTGGTGGCGGCCATGATGTCGTCGAGGCTGGTGCTGGCCACTCCCTGCTCGTAGATGAGCGCCGCCGCCCCGGCGACGATGCGCTCGCGGGTCGCCGCCCCGCGCGAGGTCAGGCGCGGGCGCTTCGCGGGGCTCATGAGCGGATCATAGGCTGAATTGGACTTGATAGTCCAATTCAGCTGCAGCAGCCTGGACCTGTTAGTCCACTTCGATGAGGAAGGTCCTCCCGTGCCACGTCTGCGCAAGGAAACCGGCGAGCAACGCCGCGCCCTCCTGCTGGTCGCGCTGGCCGCCGCCCTGGCCAATGCGTCGTGGTTCAGCGCGACCGCGGTCGTGCCGGCCCTCGAGCACGACTGGCACCTGACGTCAGCCGGCGCGGCCTGGCTGGTGATCGTGGTGCAGGTCGGCTTCGTCATCGGGAGCGTGGGCGCGGCTCTGCTCAACCTCCCCGACCGGGCCGAGCCCCGCTGGCTCATCGCCGGCTCGGCCGTCGCGGCGGGGGCGACGAACCTGGGCCTGCTGCTGGCCTCGGGACTCACAGTCGCGCTGCCGGTGCGCTTCGGAGTGGGCGTCGCCCTGGCCGGGGTCTACGCGCCCGCGGTGCGGCTGGTCGCGACGTACTTCGAACGCGGCCGCGGGGTCGCCACCGGAGTGGTCGTCGGGGCACTGACGCTGGGATCCGGGACCCCGCACCTCGTGCGCGGGCTGGGGGATGTCCCGTGGCAGGCGACGATCGCCGTGACATCGGCCCTGGCCCTGCTGGCCGCCCTGTCGGTGCTGACGGTGCGCAACGGCCCCGCCGCGGTCGCGTCGCCCCCGCTGGACGTCAGCGCCGCCCTCCGGGCGCTCGGCCGGCACCAGCCGCTACGACTTGCCACCCTCGGCTACCTCGGCCACATGTGGGAGCTCTACGCGTTGTGGAGCTGGCTGGCGGCGTTCTTCATCGCCGCCCGCGAGGCGCACCGGCCGGGCATGGCCGAGACCGGGACGGTGGCCTTTCTCGCCATCGGGGTGGCCGGGCTGCTCGGCGCGGTCGCGGCCGGGCGGCTCGCCGACCGGCTGGGACGCACGGCGATCACCAGCGGCGCGATGCTGATCAGCGCAGGATGCTGTCTTGCCAGCCCGCTGGCCTTCGGGGCCGCGCCGCCGCTGCTGGTGGCCCTGCTGCTGATCTGGGGTGCCTCGGTGATCGCCGACTCGGCCCAGTTCTCGGCAGCGGTGACCGAACTGGCCGAGCCACGCTACGCCGGCTCGGTACTCGCCCTTCAGCTCGCGCTCGGGTTCACGCTGACGATCGTGAGCATCCGGCTGGTGCCCGTCGTGGTCGATGTCGTGGGCTGGCGCTACGCCCTGCTGCCGCTCGCCGCCGGCCCGCTCCTGGGGACGGTCGCCATGCTGCGGCTGCGCCGGCTGCCGACGGCGCTGGGCCTCGCCAACGGGAGGCGGTAGCAGGAAAGCGTTAGCCGGAAAGGAGGCGAACCAGGCCGTAGTGCCGTGGACAATCCCGCTCGCGATCCTGCGGATCGGCTACACCACCCGGACGCGTGATCTTTTGCCAGTTGCACAGCCCATGTCGTCAGGCCGGGCGGGCGAGGGTCGGGTCGGTAGGGACGGGGAAGTATCCTTCGGCGATCCACCATCGCTGCACGACGAGTTCGCGCGCGGTGATCCTCCAGGTGCCGTCGGCGTCTCGCCTGGCTTTGTCGCGGTAGACGATGGGAGCGAGCAGGATGCGCCCGTCTGCCAGCCAGTGGGTGGAGTTGATGAGGCTGGTGACATCGGCGGTGTCCGTTCCGGTGAATGCTGGCCGGATGTTGCCCGCCAGATGGTAGGTGCCGATGTAGCCGTAGCTGGTGAAGTA
>Ga0207693_10005193_pt1 | contig 10902 bp, 9 predicted proteins | sample LARL81metaG_FD_184347 | JGI IMG/M metagenome (GOLD analysis project Ga0207693, IMG submission 184347) | Corn, switchgrass and miscanthus rhizosphere microbial communities from Kellogg Biological Station, Michigan, USA - LAR L8-1 metaG... | ecosystem: Host-associated > Plants > Roots >... | reverse complement strand
GGGGCGGTCCTGCTGCTCATGGGCGCGTTCACGCCTTGGGCGCTCTTGCGGCTGCTGCCTCTCGCCGAGGTCGCTTCGAGTGCCGCCGGTGCGTTGTCACGGGAGACGCGCGCCCGAGGCCATTCCGAGCTGGCGAGCCTGGTTGCGCACTCTGCCCCCGATTGGGCGGCGGCTGTGACGGCACGCCTACGCGACGACGCGTCGGCTGCGACTCCGCTGCCTCCGCCGGTCAGTAAGCCGGTAGACGACGCCACATCTTCAACGACGCCCCAAGGCGGCGACGAAGTCGCAGCCGAGGTGCCCCGGGAGACCGGAGACGCCACTGCGGCCGAGGCGGAGCCTGACCCGCCTGCCACGTACGAAAAGCACGACGTCGGCATCGACGAGATGTGGAAGCCTGAGCACAGGGGCAAGTTCGCACCGTGAGCGAGCGGCTTAGCTATCGGTTCGGGCCGCTCGAGCGGCGGGGGATACTGGGGCCGATCCGTGTCGGTCAGGCGGGCACGATCGGCGTGGGGGCGCTGCTGGCGATTGCGATCATCGACCGGGCCGCGACGGCGACCGGTGCCGTGGTCGCCACGATCACATTCGCGACGCTGGTGCTGATCGCGCTGGCGCCCGTGGCCCGCCGGACGGCTGAGGAATGGGCTCCGGTGATCGCGGCGTTCGCGCTCAGGCGACTGCTGCGGCGCGGCCGGTTCGTCTCGCGGCTGCCGACGCGCGGGCTGGTCGCCGACGAGCAATCGGCGCCCAAGCGCCGGATGATCGCGCAACCTCGACCCGACCTTCCGCGCGAGCTGCGCGGCGTGTCGATCGCGCAGGCCGGCTACCACGACCGCTCAATCGGCGTGATCCGCGAGCAGCGTGGCCGGCGCCTGACCGCGGTGCTGGCGTGTCGCGTCGTCGCGTTCTCGCTGCTCGATCCCGAGGCACAGGAGCGAAGGCTCGCGCGGTGGGGGCTCGTGCTCGCTGGCGCGGCCGGCACGTCGGTGCGCAGGCTGCAGTGGATCGAGCGCACCGCCCCGGCGCAGGGCGACGAGCTCGCCCGATGGCTTCAGTCGGCACGCGATCCAGCCGTGCCGCCACGCGGTACCGCGATGATCGAGTCCTACCTCGAGCTGATCGACGCGACGGCGAAGGTCACGCAGGAGCACGAGATCCTGGTCGCGGTGCAGGTCGACGCCCGCCACCGCGAGAGCTGCGCGGGATCGGCTTCGGACGCGCTCGTCGAGCAGACCGAGCGGATCGCGCAGGGACTAGAGGCAGCCGAAGTAACGGTGCTCGGGGCGCTCAGCGCGAGCCAGATCGGGCGCACGCTGCGAACCGCGTTTGACCCTTATTGCCGCACGGAGCTCGCGGCGCTCGAGGCAGCCGATCGGGGGCGCCGGGGCCTTGATCAGGCCAACGCGTGGCCGCTGGGAGCTCACGAGTCCTGGGACCACTACCGCAGCGATGGGGCGGTTCATGCCACGCACTGGGTGGGCGCCTGGCCACGCGTCGACGTCTCGCCGATGTTCATGGACGCTTTGCTCTCCAACTCGAGCTCCGTGCGCACGGTGGCGGTGACGTTCGAACCGATCGCCCCCGAGCGCTCCACCCGCGAGGTCGAGGCCGCGGTCACGAGGGACCGCGCCGACCACGATCTGCGGCTGCGATTCGGACAGTCGGAGACCGCCCGCCAGCGTCAGGCGGAGGAGTCGACGCTGCGGCGCGAGGCCGAGCTCGCGGCGGGACACGGCGAGGTGAGGCTCGCCGGGTTCGTGACGGTATCCGGCCGCGATCCCGACGATCTGCGCCGCGGTTGCGCGGAGGTCCACGAGCACGCCGCGCGCGCGCGGCTGGAGCTCCACCGCATGTACGGCCAGCAGGCCGATGCGTTCACGTTCACGCTGCCGCTGTGCCGGGGGCTCAGGTGACCCTGCGAGCCGTCGAGCGCCCTGGGCATCGCTGCACGACGCGCCACGCCCAGGCGATCTATCCATTCATCGCCGCGGGCGGGCTCGGTGGTCGCGGGATGTTCGTCGGGCGCGAAGCCTCCGGCGGCGCGTTCTGCTTCGACCCCTGGGTCCTGTACGGCGACGGCACGCTTGACGACCCCAACGTGATCGTGCTCGGCAAGCTTGGTCAGGGCAAGAGCGCGCTGGTGAAGACGCTGCTGTGGCGGATGCTCCTGTTCGGCCGCAGGGCATTCGTGCTCGACGTCAAGCGCGAGTACGGCCCGCTGTGCCAGGCCGCCGGCGTCTCACCGATCTCGCTGATTCCCGGCGGCGGCATCCGCCTGAACCCGCTCGCCTCTCGTCCCGACGAACGCGCGCAGCTGGAGCTCCTGCGAGCGGTGGCGGTGACGGCGATCGGCGGTCAGCTTTCCCAGGTCGAGGCCGGTGCGCTGCGCGAGGCGCTGCGCACGGTGCGCGACCGCGGCGTGCGCGAGCCCACGCTCCCCGACATCGCCGCGGTGATGTTCGCGCCGACCGCAGAGATGGCGGCCCGCCTGTGCACGCACGCGGAGCGGCTGGCGACCGACGCTCGGCGCGCCGCGCTCGCCCTGCAAGACCTCTGCGAGGGACCGTTGCGCGGCATGTTTGACGGCCCGACGACGCCTGGCCTGCACCTGGACTCAAAGCTCGTAGTGCTCGATCTGCACGCGGTCAAGGACTCTCCGGCCGTCGGCATCCTGATGGCGTGCGCGACCGCCTGGATGAGCGCGCTGCTCGCGCGGATGGCCGAGCGACCGGATCGTGAGCGGATGATCAACGTCGCCGACGAGTCCTGGAAGATCGTCCAGCACACGGGGCTGGGCGAGTGGTTTCAGTCCAACTTCAAGCTCGCGCGCCAGTTCGGGGTGATGAACCTCGTCGTTCTGCACAAGCTCGCGGACCTCAGCGCGGCGGGCGATGCCGGCTCGCGGTCGGCGCGGATCGCCGAGGGCCTGGTCGCCGACGCCTCGACCCGGATCGTCTACCACCAGGATGAGAGCCAAGTGCCACTGACGCGCACATTGCTCGGGCTATCGGAGAGCGAGGCGCGCCTGATCACGATGCTCTCGCCGGGCCAGGCGCTGTGGCGCGTCGGCAGTCGCTCGTTCGTCGTCCAGCACTACCGCTCGAGGCTCGAGGCGCAGATGACGAACACCGACACGGGGATGCGCCTGACGAGCGAGGCGGTGATGCGGGCATGAGCGCGAACCGTACGTCGGGCCTTTCTGACGGCGCGATGGTCGCGGCGGTCGGATGCGTGGTCGGAGTCGGCGCGCTGCTGTGGCTGTGGGGCGGCTTGGCGGGAGCGCTGTTCGGCCGCGGCTGGCCTCCGGTGGCCGGAGGGCAGCTCCCAAACGTCCTGATCAGGCTGCCCGCCCGGCTCTCGGACCCGGCGACGGCGTGGCCGGCAGCCGTGCAGCCGTGGCTGCCCGGCCCCCTGGGGTTCTATGCGGCCCTGCTCGTGCTCGTGGCGGCCGGCGCAGTGGCGACACTGACCGCAAGCCGCGTAATCGCAACCGCGGGGCCGGGCGATCGGGGCGCGAGGTGGGCCCGCGCGGCCGATCTCAGAATGCTGAATGGGTCCCGGAGTGGAGCCCGGCTCGCGCTCGGGCGCCGAGGATCGAAGGTGCTCTGGGCCGAGCAGCGCCACGCGCTCGTCGCCTTTGGGCCGCCCCAGTCGGGGAAGTCGGCGGGGTTGGCGGTGCCAGCGCTGCTGGAATGGCAGGGCCCCGCGGTGGCCTCGTCGATCAAGACCGACCTGCTCGGGGTCACCGCCGCACGCCGTCGCCGGCTTGGGACCGTGTTCGTGTTCGACCCGTTCGGTCTGTCCGGGGAGCAATCGCACACGTGGTCACCGATCCGCGGAGCGACGACCTGGGACGGCGCGCTGGAGGTCGCTTGGCGGCTGGCGTCGGCAGGTGAGGTCGACCAACGCGGAGTCGATGGCAGCGACTTCTGGGCGATCGCCGCCGAGCAACGGCTCGCGCCGCTCCTGTACGTGGCCGCTCGGACGGGCGCCGGCATCGACAGCGTCGTCCGCTGGGCGTATGGCCAGGGCAGCCGCGAGCTGCACGAGGCGCTGGCGAGGGCCACCGGCGAGGCCGGCGACGACGCGGAGCTGACCGACGCCCATGCCGCCTACGACGCCGTGCGCGCGTTTGAGACCCAGGCCGACCGGACTCGATCCTCGATCGAGGCCACCGCTCAGGCCCTGCTGCGCGCGTACCGATTCGCCCGCGTCGCGCGCTCGGCGCGGTCGTGCGAGATCACCGCCGACCGGCTGCTCGACGAGCACGCCACGCTGTATCTGATCGGTGATGCCAAGGCCTCCAAGCTGCTGCGACCGATCTTCCTGGCGCTGCTGTCAGAGGTCGTAGACCGGGCATATGAGCGAGCTACGCTCGCCGGCGGCCGCCTCGAGCTGCCGCTGCTGCTGTGCCTGGACGAGGCGGGCAACGTTGCGCCGCTGCCGAATCTCGCCGAGATCGCATCGACCGCTCCGAGCCACAACATCCAGCTGGTCTCGATCTTCCACGACCTCGCCCAGGCAAGGGCGCGCTACGGCAAGCAGGCCGAGACGGTTGTCAACAGCCACCGTGCCCGAATGCTGCTCCCGGGGGTCGCGGACCTCGAGACGCTTCGGTATTTCGGGGGCCTGATCGGCGAAGAGGAGGCTCCGGATCTGACCCGGACCACCGGAGCGGGCGGCAGCACGCGCTCGACCGCGCGGCGACGTCGCCCGTTGCTTGCCCCCGAGGCCCTGCGCCAGCTGCCAGACGGTCACGCGCTCCTGCTTTACGGGCGGCTGGCGCCGGCCCGCCTGCGCCTGCGGCTGTGGTTCGAAGACCGGCATCTGCGTCGTCTGGCGGGCGCACGATGACCTGGTTGAACGGCGAGGACGGCCAGTGGGACGAGCGCAGCGACGACCTCGACGAGGAACCGCCGCGCAGCTGGCCGCTTGACTGGCGCAGCCTCTACCCCCGCGAACGGTGGCTGTGGTTCGAACAGCTGTGGACCGATGTGTGCGACCTGCGCGAGCGCTACCGGCTGGCGGTGCGCTCGGGATGGTGGGAGGACAGCCTGCAGGTAGAGGCCCTGGCGGCGCTCGCGGCGTGGGTGCACCTCTACGACACCGGCGACTGGAACGACCCACCGGGCAAGCTCGCGCTGCTGTATGACCTGGAGCGCGTTGCGGCGCTCCTGCGCGACGGCGGTGAGCCGTTTCACCCCGACCGCGACCGGATTGGGTTCGCACGCCACCTGATCGAGCTCGGGTGCCAGCCGCCGCCCGGGCGGTCGCCGCCGGAGCCGTGATGCGATCCTCAACCGGTGCCACGCTTCCCGATCGGCGTCGAAGTCAGCCTCGACCAGCTCGAGCGAGATCCGCATCCGGTGCTGGCGGCGCTGCGCCAGTCAGAGCCTGTGTCGTGGATCCCCGCGCTGGACTGCTGGCTGGTCACCAGTCACGAGCTCGCGCTGCGGGTGATCCGCGACGCTGCGAGCTACACCGTCGACGACCCGCGCTTCTCGACCGGGCAGGTCGTCGGACCCAGCATGCTCAGCCTCGACGGCGATGCGCACGCGCGCCACCGGGCTCCGTTTGCGCCGCCGTTCAGGCCGCTGGCGGTGCGCGACCGGTTTGCCGAGGCGGTAGCCGACGAAACACGACGGCTAGTCGACGAGCTCGCACCGGCGGGCCACGCCGAACTGCGGCGTTCGCTGGCGGGCCCGCTCGCCGCGTTCGCGATGACGCGGGCGCTCGGGCTGGGGGCCGGCGAGGTAGCGGCGGTGCTGGCGTGGTACGACGCGATCGTCAGCGCCGTCACCGAGATCACGTCAGGCTCCGACGTCCCATCCAGCGGACGAGAGGCGTTCGCCGCGCTGCGCGACCGTCTCCTGGAGGTGATCCGTTCGGGGGCCCACACGTCGTTGTTGGCAGCGGCGGCATCCGACACCGAGCTCAGCGACGACGAGATCGTCTCCAACGCCGCGGTACTCCTGTTCGGCGGGATCGAGACGACCGAGGGGATGATCGCCAACGCGGTCGTCGCCCTGCTCGAACATCCGGCCGAGCTCCAGCGAGTCCGCGCCGACCCATCTCTGCTCGACACCGCGATCGAGGAGTCGCTGCGCCTCGAGCCCGCTGCCGCGGTCGTAGACCGCTATGCCACCGACGATGTCGAGCTCAACGGCATCACGATCGGCCGCGGAGACCTCGTGCGCGTGTCAATCGCCGCCGCCAACCGCGACCGGACGGTGTTCGCAGACCCGGACCGCTTCGACCTCGCCCGCCCGAACGCCGGCCGCCATCTGGCATTCGCGCACGGGGCACACGTGTGCGTGGGCGTGCATCTCGCGCGTCTGGAGGCACGGACCGCGCTGACGATCCTGCTCGACCGCCTCCCCGGGCTGCGCCTGGACCCCGAGCGGCCGACCGAGGTACGAGGGCTGGTGTTCCGCAAGCCACCAGCCCTGCACGTCATCTGGTGACCCCGTGCGAGATGATGCGCGAAGCCACTCAACACGAGGAGGAGTGCCTTGGCGCTCACGAAGCAAGGCAGCCAGAAGTTCGACCAGCGGAGCATGCAGGAGGAGATGGTCGAAGCCATCCACCACCCGATGCTCGCTCTCGATCTGCCGGTCCATTCGCTGCACAGACACGGCATCGGCAACGAGAACGCCTACGAGCTGATCTCGGCCGAGCTACTTCTCGACGGACAGGCGCGGCTGAATCTGGCCACGTTCGTGACCACGTGGATGCCGTCGATCGCGGCACGGCTGATGGCCGATACCGCCGACAAGAACATGATTGACAAGGACGAGTATCCGCAGACTGCCGAGCTCGAGGCCCGGTGCGTGCGCATGCTCGCCCAGCTGTGGAGCTCGCCCGATCACGGGCGCGCGACGGGGTGCTCGACGACGGGGTCAAGCGAGGCGGCGATGCTCGCCGGGCTGGCTTTGAAATGGCGCTGGCGGGAGCGCATGCGTGCGGCTGGGAAGCCGACCGACCGGCCCAACCTGGTGATGGGCGTCAATGTCCAGGTGTGCTGGGACAAGTTCTGCCGCTACTGGGATGTGGAGCCGCGGTTGGTTCCGATGGAGGGCGAGCGCTACCACCTCGGGGCCGACGAGGCCGTCGCGCAGTGCGATGAGAACACGATCGGCGTCGTCGCGATCCTCGGCTCCACGTTCGACGGAAGCTATGAGCCGGTCGCCGACATCGCCCGTGCGCTCGACGCTCTGCAGGCAGAGCGTGGGCTCGACATCCCGGTGCACGTGGACGCGGCCTCGGGCGGCTTCGTCGCGCCGTTCCTGCAGCCCGAGCTCGAATGGGACTTCCGCATCGACCGCGTGCAGTCGATCAACGCATCGGGCCACAAGTACGGGCTGGTGTACCCGGGGGTGGGCTGGGCGATCTGGCGCGACCACGAGGCGTTGCCGAAGGACCTCGTGTTCGACGTCAACTACCTGGGCGGCCACATGCCGACGTTCGCGCTGAACTTCTCGCGTCCGGGCAGCGAGGTGGTCGCGCAGTACTTCATGTTCGCGGCGCTGGGATTTGAGGGCTATCGAAAGGTGCTGGGCGGCGCACAGCAGGTCGCGACGTATCTGGCGTCGTCGATTGCGGAGATCGGCCCGTACCGCCTGTTGACGGAGGGAACCGACCTGCCGGTGTTCGCCTTCGCACTCGCTCCCGAGGTGACCAACTACACGGTGTTCGACGTGTCCGACCGCCTGCGCCAGAACGGTTGGCTGGTACCCGCCTACACGTTCCCCGAGAACCGGCAGGACCTGAGCGTGCTGCGGATCGTGATCCGCGCCGGAATGACACACGAGATGGCCGACCATCTGCTGGACGATCTGCGCCGCCAGACGGAGTTCCTCGACTCATTGAAGGCGCCACTGCCCGGCGAAAGCCAGCACGGGGCGTTCGCCCATACCTGAGCGGTCAGAGCACCTTCGCCAGCTGCCGACCGGCAGCCCGCAGCTGCGCCGGCGTCCCGGCTTCGAGCACGACCTGGAGATCGAGCACCCTCGCACCGAACGAGTCGAGCTCGCGCGTGCCCACCATCGCGTAGCAGGGCACGCCTGATTGGCGCGCGCGGGTGGCGATCTCTGAGACGAGCTTTCCGGCCAGGCTCTGCTCGTCGAGCTTGCCTTCGCCGGTGACGACGGCCCTGGCGGCCCGCATCCGGCTGTCGAATCCGACGGCGTCAAGGATGAACGAGGCTCCCGGCGCGAGTTCGGCTCCGAACGCCGCCCACAGCCCCCCGGACAGCCCTCCGGCGGCGCCGGTCATCGGCACTCCCCGCGGGTCTCGGCCCAAGCGGCCGGCCATGTCGTTCAGGCGCTTGTTCAGCCGTCGCACGTCGTCCTTGCCGGCACCCTTCTGCGGTCCGAAGATCCGCGCCGCGTCCTCGAACACGGTGCGCACGTCGCACAGCACGACGAGCTTGGCGTCGCCCAGACCTCCGGCTTGCCGGATCGCCTTGATCGCGCCGGCGCCACCGTCGGTGGTGGCGCTCCCGCCGACGCCGACGTAGACAACGTCCGCGCCGCGCTGCACGGCGGCGGCGATCAGCTGACCGGTACCGAACGTGCTCGCCGCGAACGCATCGCGCTCGCTTTCGGGGACGAGCGCCAGACCGCTCGCGGCGGCCATCTCGACTACCGCCACCGTGCGATCCCGGGCGCCCGTGACGAGCGCGAACGAGGCTTCGATCTCGCGGCCCAGCGGATCGCTGACCGCAACTGCCTCGAGCTCCCCGCCGAACGCGGCAAGCAGCGCCTGAAGCGTTCCCTCGCCCCCGTCGGCGACCGGGCACAGGTCGACGGGCCGCCCCGCCGCCCGCAGGCCGTCGCCGATCGCGTCGGCGACCTCGACGGCGGTCATCGTTCCCTTGAACGAGTCGGGCGCGACGAGGATCGTCTCGGGGACGCCGGGGATCGAGGGCACCGCGGCAGTATGCCCGCGAGCTCGCGGATGCGTCATCATCGCCTTGACGCACGATGCACGAGATCGCCGCCGACATCACCGCTCTCCAGGAGCTGCTGGACCGCAGCTATAACGCCGCGGGTTCGCACCTGCGGGGGATCACGACCCCGGAGCGCAGGGTGAGCGCGTCCGCGCTATGCGAGCAGCTGACGGGAATGACGCTGCTCGTGCTCGCAACGGTCACCGCCGACGGGCGCCCGATCGCCGGGCCTATCGACGGGATCTTCTACCGCGGCGCGTTTCATTTCGGCACCGCGCCCAACGCCGTGCGCGCGCGCCACATCCGCGCCCGGCCGCAGGTCAGCGCGACGCACCTGCCGCGCGAGGAGTTTGCCGTCACGGTGCACGGGCGTGCGGTGCCGGTGGACATCCGCGCCGCGGAGGGCGCCGGCCTGCGCGAGACGCTGCTCGAGATCTACGTGCCGCGCTACGGCGACGGGTGGGAGCAGTTCATCGACCCGCCCGACGGCGAGGACGCGCCCGTCTACTTCCGCATCGAGGCCGACAAGATGTTCAGCTTCCAGATGGTGGGCGAGCCGAGCCTCTAGGCCGGCTACGTCGACATCTGCTCGAGCTTGCAGTCCGTCGGCGCCTTGTCATCGCGCCAGCGCAGGATCTTGGTGCCGTGGCGGATGCGTCCGCCGCTGGTGTGGTCGAACGTCACCTCCACGACCAACTCGGGCCGCAGCCCGATCCATTCGAGCTCCTTCTCGCTCTTCCAGCGGCTGGGATCGCCGTGGCCGCGCGTGCCGGTCTCGTACGGCTCGAGCTTGGCCACCAGCGTGCGCTTCTCGGCGGCTCGAAGACCCGACGAGTGCCCGACGACGTGCAGCTTGCCGCCGTCGTCGTAGAGCCCGAGGATGAGCGACCCGACCGTTCCGTCCTCCTTGCCCGGCCGCCAGCCGACGACAACCGCGTCGATCGTCCGCACCCGCTTGATCTTCATCATCCCCGTCCGCTGACCGGGCTTGTACGGGGCTGTCAGGTCCTTGGCGACGACGCCCTCCCCGCCCTGCAGCCAGGGTTCGGCGCCCTCCGGCTCGCGCGTCAGCGGGGTGACGTCGATGTTGTTGCCCAGCGCCTGCTCGAGCACCCGCCGCCGCTCCTCAAACGGCTTGTCGAGCAGGGCATCGTCGTCGAGCGCCAGGATGTCGAACGCGACGTACCGTGCGGGCGTCTTCTCGGCGAGCATCTGCACGCGCGACTCCGCGGGATGCAGGCGGTTCTGGAGCGCATCGAAGTCCTCGTGGCCGTCCTCTGAGTCGATCACGATCTCGCCGTCGAGGATGTAGCGACCGGGCGGGAACCTCAGCTCGGGGAAGTAGCGCAGCAGGGGCCTACCGCTGCGCGACTGGATCGTCCACTCGTCCCCGTCGACGAACGCGATCGCCCTGAAGCCGTCGTACTTGGGCTCGTAAGCCCACTGGTCACCGACGGGAAGCTCCTTGCGGGAGCGCGCCAGCTGGGGCTGTATCGGGGATTTGAGCGGAAGCGACACGGGCGCCCGATCCTAGGCGATCCGTTGGCGCCATAGCGGACCGCTACGATCACACCATGGCCCCCGAGCACGCCACAGTCGCTGAAGAGGAGTACCTCGAGAGACTGTTCTGGCTCTACGAGGCGGGGCTGCCGATGACCGGCGCCAACATGGCCCGCGCGATGCAGCTGTCGGCGCCGACCGTGCATGAGATGCTCGGCCGCCTGGAGCGCGACGGGTACATCATGCGCACCCCCGAGCGTGCGATTGACTTCACGAACTCAGGCCGCGAGCACGCCGAGCACATCGTCAGCCGTCACCGCATGATCGAGCGGTTCCTGACCGACGTTGTCGGCGTCCCGTGGGACGACGTCCACGAGGAGGCCGAGCAGCTCGAGCACGCGATGACGCCCCGGTTCGAGGCCTACGTGCGCGCCACCGTCGGCGACGCC
>Ga0207693_10005191_pt1 | contig 10904 bp, 10 predicted proteins | sample LARL81metaG_FD_184347 | JGI IMG/M metagenome (GOLD analysis project Ga0207693, IMG submission 184347) | Corn, switchgrass and miscanthus rhizosphere microbial communities from Kellogg Biological Station, Michigan, USA - LAR L8-1 metaG... | ecosystem: Host-associated > Plants > Roots >... | reverse complement strand
ATCATGGTGTAGCGCTGCGGCGCCAGGCCCGGGGCCGGGCGCCGGGCCGGGGTGCGGGGTTAGGCGCGGCGCCAGGGCGGGCGCTTGCGCTTGGGGGGGGTGGCGGCGGCTAGCTCGGCTTTGCGGTCGGAGGCGTACATGTGCACGTACTCCTGGCCGGACAGGTCCCTGATGGCGCGCATCACCTGCTCGGCGATCTGCTGCCTGGCCTTGCCCGGGGGCGCGCCCAGGACCTCGGGCGGGAACGACAGCGGCGCGCCGATGCGAACCTCGATCCGGCCGGGGCGGGGCAGGACCTGCCCGGGGGGCAGCACCCGGCGGGTGCCGTGGATGCCGACCGGGATGACCGGCAGGCCGGACTTGAGGACCAGCCAGCCCACGCCGGGGCGGCCCCGGTACATCCGGCCGTCCGGCGACCGGGTGCCCTCGGGATAGATGCCGAACAGGTTCCCGGCCTGCAGCAGCGCCAGCGCCGCCTCGAGCGTGTCCTGGGCGGCGCGCGGGCCGTCGCGGTCCATCTGCAGCTGATTCGTCGCCTTCAGGTACGCGGCCCACAGCCGGGCGGCCGGCCCCGAGGCGGTGAAGTACTCGGCCTTGGCCGAGAACGTGACCGGGCGGTCGAGCACCAGCGGCAGGAAGACCGAGTCGACCACGGACGTGTGGTTGGCGGCCAGGATGGCGCCGCCGGAGGCGGGCACGTACCCGGCGCCGGTCACCTTCGGCCGCCAGATGGTGTGCAGGAAGGGCCCGGCGATAATGCGCGACAGCTGATATTGCACGGGTCACTTTCTGCTAACCGTGGGGAACCTGGGGGTCGTCTCACCATAGCGTGCCTGGTCCTGGCCGTACGCGGCGGCAGCGAGGACGGCGATGCCGAGCGGCAGCGCGAACGGCAGCGCCGCGGCCGGCACGATCACGCCGGAGTCGTCGGCCAGCCAGCCGAGCACGGGCAGCAGCCACAGCACGCCCATGACCGGTCGCAGCAGCGGCTCGGCCGCGTACGCGAGCGGCTCGGTGCGCAGCCGGAACCAGGCGGGCCGCCACAGCATGAGCCCGGTCCACACCACCACGATCGGGATCAGCGGGCTGAAGGCGTTGACCGACAGCGACCCGATATTGGAGTTGATCTTGCGGAGCAGCAGCCCGCCGGCGTGGCCGTGCAGCGCGTCACCCGCGAACCGGCCGATGTCGGAATGCCCGGTGGCCGGCAGGAAGTAGCTGATCAGCGCGAACACGACGAACAGGGCCAGGCCGCTGACCGCGACCAGCAGCACCCGGCGCCAGTTCAGCCTGACCCCGGCCACGGCCATGCCCAGCAGCAGGAAGCAGGGCACCATGGCGATCGTCCCGCCCACCTTGCCGCCGAACCCGGGCCAGCCCGACGCGAACACGGCGAACACCGCCACGACCGCGAGCGCCAGCACCGCGGGGCGGCGGGACGAAGGATAACGGCGCATGAGGACCAGGGCGACCCAGGCCGCGGCCAGCAGCCCGGAGATGCCGTAGATGCCGAGCGCCTCGTTGCCGATGCCGTAGAACCGGCCGGCCTCGAGCACGGACAGGCCGAACGGCGTCTCCAGCTGCAGCCGCGACCCGGTCATCACGTCCACACCCAGCACGGCCAGGGTGAACAGGCAGATCGCCCCGTAGGGCGCGAGCCAGCCGCGGCGCCGGAATCCCAGCAGCGCGGCGGCGGCGATGACCAGGGCCAGCGCGACCGAGACCGAGTACAGCCAGATAGCCGGATGCCCGGTCGTGGACCAGGGCCAGAGGTTGGCCAGGAACGTGCCCGCGGGCACGGCGGCGGCGAACACGCCGACGGTCTGCCACCCCCGCGCCCGGCGCCGCCGTTTCTCCTCCGCGGCGCCCCAGCAGGCCAGGCCGATGGCGGCCAGCGCCGCGGCGTCGGCCAGCGAGTAGGCCCAGAAGAACTCGTCGTGCGTGTCCCGCCATACCTGTTCGGCGGTGTCCCGGCCGACGAGGGAGCGGACCGTGGCGGGCAGGGCGCCCCGGTCGCCGCGGGTGAGCGGCGCGCCGACGACCCGGGCGGACACGGGCCCTTCGAGCTGGCCGAGCCAGCCGAGCACGGTCGGGGTCAGGTCGGTCAGCACGACCAGGCCGGGCTGCCGGGTGGACGCGGCGTGCAGCAGCCCGGTCCGGTAGCCGGCCCCGTCGACCAGGGCGAGCTGCAGGTGCGGCGGCTTGCCGGGGGCGCCCGGGGCGGTGACCAGGAGCGTGGTGCCCGCCGGGAGTTCGGCCGCGATCCGGGCGAGTTCGGCGTCGGCCGCGGCAAGAGCCCGGGCCCGTTCGGTAAATCCTAGGACGCCCAGGTCCACGACGGTCAGCGGGCAGCGGGCCAGCACCGTCGCGGTCAGGGCCGACGGCGCGGGCAGGTAGGACGCGACGTGGCCGGCCCGGCTTCCGGGCTCGGCCAGGGCCAGCGCGGCGCCCGGGCCGACGGCGGTGGCGCAGCCGCCAGACGCCTGGGCCAGCAGGCCCCAGTCGGGGTTGTTGTGGAGCCGGTGGTTGTAGGTCTCCAGGCCGGGCAGGCCGGGCACGATCGCGCCGGTCCCGGCGGGGGTCACCGCGGGAAACGCGCCGCACCCGGCGTTGGTGTGGTCGGACTGGGTCCTGGCGCCCGTGTTGAGGGTGAGCCAGCCGTCGGCCGGGCAGGTCAGCGGCAGTACCGCGTAGTCGACCAGGTTGCCGACCGAGCCCTGGCCGGCCAGCCGCCACAGCGTGGGCGTGGCCGCCGGGGACACGTCGCTCCAGCGCAGCCCCGACAGGCCCACGACGACCACGTGCCGGGCCGGCGCCGTACTTGCGGTCGGCGCGGCCTCCGCCGCCCCGGCGGGCGCGGCCAGCATCGGGGCGAGGACGAGCAGCAGGCAGGCCAGCAGGAACGTCCGCACCGCTGCAGGCCCGATTCTCACCGACCCACCGTATCCGGGAATTTAGGCCGAACGGGCTGGGTACACGTCGACGTGACCGCTCTCGCCGGCCACCACGTCGCCGATGATCGCGGCCGGGAGCCCTTGCGTTCGCAGCGCGCTGAGCAGCGCCTCCGCGGCCTGCGGCGGCGTGGCCAGGAGCAGCCCGCCGGAGGTCTGGGCGTCGTGCAGCAGGATGGCCAGCTCGGCGGGCACGGCCGGGTCGACCGCCGCGAAGCCGCGCATCCGCTCGGTGTTGGCCCTGGTCCCGCCGGAGACGAAGCCGGCCGAGGCCAGTTCGGCGGCCCCGGGCAGCAGCGGGACCGAGGCGGCGTACAGGCGGGCCGCGGCGTGGCTGGCGGCCAGCATCCGGTGCAGGTGCCCGAGCAGCCCGAACCCGGTCACGTCGGTGCCCGCCCGGACCCCGGCGTGCAAGGCGGCCTGGCTCGCGCCCAGGTTGAGCAGCGTCATCGAGGCGACGGCGGCGGCGACCACGCCGGCCGGCGCGCCGTCGCGCTTGAGGGCGGTGGCGACCACGCCGGTGCCGATGGCCTTGGTCACGATGAGCTGGTCGCCGGGCGCGGCCCGGTCGATGGTCATCAGCCGGGCCGGGTGGGCCAGGCCGGTCACGGCCAGGCCGTACTTGGGAACCGGATCGTCGATGGTGTGGCCGCCCGCCAGGAAGCAGCCGGCTTGCGCCGCCACCTCGGCGCCGCCGCGCATGACCTGGCCGAGGATGGCCAGGTCCAGGCCGTCGGCGGGCCAGGCGGCCAGGTTGACCGCGAACAGCGGACGGCCGCCCATGGCGTACACGTCGGACAGCGCGTTGGCCGCGGCGATCCGCCCCCAGTCGCCCGGGTCGTCCACGATCGGGGTGAAGAAGTCCGTGGTCAGGACCAGCGCGCGATCGTCGTCGAGGCGCAGGACGGCCGCGTCGTCGCCTTCGGCGGCGCCGATGAGCAGGTCGCCGGCGGCCGGGCCCATGGCCGGGGCGCCGTCCAGGGTGGCGAACAGCTCCTCCAGCTTGGCCAGCGGCAGCTTGCACGCGCAGCCCGCGCCGGGCGACAGCGAGGTCAGCCGGGGGGCCTGGATCTGTTCCGCCGTCACGCTCGCCACTGTAGCCGCCGGCGCGTGCGTGCCGCCCGTGCCCGCGGGTCGCGGTCGCCGGCGACCAGGCCGCGACGCCTGGGGGCACAGGGCCGGCCGGGCATTGCTCTAAGGTTGTACCGATGTCGTCGAAGCAGAAGTCAGAGCACGATTTCGTCGTGGTGGCCAGCCGGCTGCCGGTGGACCGGATCGAGGACGCTGACGGCAGGACGACCTGGCGCACCAGCCCGGGCGGCCTGGTCACCGCGCTGGAACCGGTAATGCGGGAGACCGGGGGCGTCTGGATCGGCTGGTCCGGCGACGCCGGGCCGGCCCCCGGGGCGTTCGAGGCGGACGGCCTGCACCTGATCGGCCTGGGCCTGTCCGACACCGAGGTCACGCATTTCTACGAGGGCTTCTGCAACGCGACGCTGTGGCCGCTCTACCACGACGTCATCGCGCCGCCGCAGTTCCACCGCCGCTGGTGGGAGGCGTACGTCACGGTCAACCGCCGCTTCGCGCAGGCCACGGCCGAGCAGGCCGCCCCCGGGGCGACCGTCTGGGTACACGACTACCAGCTCCAGCTGGTCCCGCGGATGCTGCGCGAACTGCGCGACGACGTGCGGATCGGCTTCTTCAACCACATCCCGTTCCCCGGCTACGAGATCTTCGCCCAGCTGCCGTGGCGGCGGCAGGTGGTGGAGGGACTGCTCGGCGCCGACCTGCTCGGCTTCCAGCGGCGGGCCGACGCGACCAACTTCGGCCGCGCCTGCCGCCGGGCCGTCGGGCTGACCACCCGCGGGTCGACCGTGCGGGTCCCGGAGCCCGGCGGGCACCGCGAGATCCAGGCGGCCGCGTTCCCGATCTCGATCGACGCGAAGGGCCTGGAGGAGATGGCCCGGCGGGACGACGTCCGCAAGCGCTCCTGGCAGATCCGGGAGGCCCTGGAAGAGCCGGGCCTGGTGCTGCTGGGCGTGGACCGGCTCGACTACACCAAGGGCATCCTGCACCGGCTGCGGGCCTACGGGGAACTGCTGGCCGACGGACGGCTCGGTCCCCGGGTGGTGCTGGTCCAGGTAGCCAGCCCGAGCCGGGAGCGGGTCGAGGCGTACCAGACGCTGCGGGACGAGGTCGAGGTGATGGTGGGCCGGATCAACGGCCAGTACGGCGAGGTGGGCTACTCCCCCGTGCACTACCTGCACCAGTCCTACCCGCGCGAGGAGATGGCCGCGCTGTACCTGGCCGGGGACGTGATGCTGGTGACCCCGCTGCGGGACGGCATGAACCTGGTGGCCAAGGAGTACGTCGCCTCCCGGTTCGACGAGGGCGGCACGCTGGTGCTGAGCGAGTTCACCGGCGCGGCCGACGAGCTGGCCGGGGCATTCCTGGTCAACCCGCACGACATCGAGGGCCTGAAGGACACCATCGTGCGGGCCGCCAGGACCGGCCCGGCCGAGGCCAGGCGGCGGATGCGGGCCATGCGCAGGCGCGTGCGCGAGCACGACGTGGCCCGCTGGGCGGCCGATTTCCTCGACACGCTGCGCCGGGTACCGGCCGGGGATCAGCCGGACGCGGAGCGAGAGATCAGCTGATCGGCCGCGCGGGCGGCCACGGCCAGGCCTCATCCCGATCTCGCGGGGTCAGCTACCGGGCAACTCCCCCAGCGTGACCTGGACGGTACGGTCCTGGCCGTCGCGGCTCACCGTCACCGTCACCTGGTCGCCGGGCTGGGCGGCCGCCAGCGCCTGGGACAGCGCGGTGGTGTCCGGGGTCTGCGACCGGCCGACCGACGTGATCACGTCGCCGGCCCGCAGCCCGGCCCGTTCGGCCGCGCCGCCGCTGACGACGGAGACCACGCCGACGCCGGCCCCAGAACCTGGCGCGCCGTCCGGGCCGAGGACGGTCGCGACCTCGGCGCCGATGGCGGCCCGGTGCGAGTTGGTGACGTGCCCGGTCTCGATGATCTGCGTGGCGATGTCACGGGCCAGGTTGGACGGGATGGCGAAGCCGATGCCCTGAGCCTGGCCGCCGCCCTGCGGGCTGCCCGCGGCCAGCGTGGGGATGCCGATGACCTGCCCCGAGGTGCTGACCAGGGCGCCGCCGCTGTTGCCCGGGTTGATCGGCGCGCTGGTCTGGATCGCGCCTGGCAGCGTGGCCGCCGCCGAGCCGTCCGAGGCCGGCTCGGTGACCGCCCGGTCGGTGGCCGAGACGATCCCCTGGGTGACGCTGCCGGACAGGCCGAGCGGGTTGCCGATGGCCAGCACCACGTCGCCCGCCTGGGCCCGGTCCGAGTCGCCGAACCGGGCGGGCTGCAGGCCCGTGGGATCATCGGCGCGGATCACCGCGAGGTCGTCGGGCGGGTAGCTGCCGACCAGCCGGGCGGAGCGCGGGGAGGTGTCCCCGGCCACCTGGACCTCGAACTTCGTGGCGTTCCCCGCGACGTGCGCGTTGGTGACGATGTTCCCGGACCGGTCCAGCACGACGCCGGAGCCGAGCCCGTCCGGGGTGCGGATCAGCACCACCGAGGGGAGCACCTGCCGGACCACGCCCGCGTAACTGGCCGGCCCGGGGATGTTGCCGGGGGTGGACGGGCCAGGCGTGGTCGTGGCGGCGGCGGCCGTGGTGCCGGACCCGCTGGAGCCGGCCGCCCCGGGGGTGAACAGGGCGCCGACGGCGACGCCGCTGCCGCCGATCACGAGCGCCGCCACCGTGGCCAGGCCCGCGCGCCGCACGCGCTGTGTCGTTCTCATCGCTGGATTTCCTCATTTCCTCCGTCTCGGCGTGACGGTCTCAGCCAAGCCGGGCGCTGCGCAGGCACGGTGCGGAGGCGATGGGGACGATGTGGAGGAAGCCTGAAATTATGCCGAAGGCAAGCTGAGCGTCATCTGAGTGCCCTGGCCGGGACCCGTGGTCTCGCTCCGGGCGGTCAGGCGGCCGCCGTGGGCCTGGACGAGCTCGGCGGCGACGGTCAGGCCGATGCCGCTGCCGGAGATCTGGGCGGCCCGCTGCCCGCGGAAGAACCGGTCGAAGATGCGAGGCAGGTCCTCGGCCGCGATGCCGGCGCCGGTGTCGGTGACCTGGAGTACCGCCTCGGTACCGTGGCGGCCGGTGCTGATGGTGACCCGGCCGCCGGCCGGGGTGAACTTCAGCGCGTTGGTGAGCAGGTTGGTGATTACCTGGTGCAGCCAGTGCGCGTCGGCCAGGACGGGAGCCGGGGCCAGCTTCCGGTCCAGCGTGAGCCCGGCCGCCTCGAACCGGCGGGCCAGGCTGTCGGCCGCAGCGGCGGCGAGTTCAGCCAGGTCGCCGGGGGTTCGCGCCAGGTTCAGGGCGGCCGCGTCGGCCGCGGCCAGGGTCTGCAGGTCGCCGACCATGCGGGCCAGCCGGAGCACCTCGTCGCGCAGCGAGCCGAGTTCGGCCCGGGTGGGTTCGGCCACGCCGTCGAGCAGCGCCTCGTGGCCCGCCTGCAGGATGGCGATGGGGGTGCGCAGCTCGTGGGCCACGTCGGCGACCAGGTTGCGGCGGATCTGCTCCTGCCGGTCCAGGGTGCCGGCCATCTGGTCGAACGCGGCGGCCAGCTCCTGCAGTTCCCCCGCCGCGCGGATCTCGCCGACCCGGGCGGCACGGTCCCCGGCCGCCATGGCCCGGGTCACCGCGATCAGCCGGATCACCGGCCGGGTGATCCGCCGGGCCACGGCCAGCCCGGTGAGCAGCGCGAGCAGGGCGGCCAGGCCGGCCGCGCCGGCGATGGCCCGGAGCAGCGCGGTCTGCAAGCTGCGGTCGATGGCGTTGAGCCCGGTGCCGGTGGAGCGCACCACCGCAGTGCCGACGCGCTGCTCGCGGGCGTCCACCGGGACGGTGGTCTGCGGGCCATCCGCGGCGGCGAAGTTGTCCGAGGAGGCGACCAGGCGGCCGGACTGGTCGCGGATCTGAAACGCGGTCCCGGTGCGCGTGGCCAGGTCAAGCACGGGCGACAGGTCGGCGGTGGACCAGGTGTTGTTCCGGTCCCAGACCGCGCTGGCCGCGACCGCGATGGCGCTGGCCAGCTCGTTGCGCTGCTGGCTGGCCAGGTGGGAGACGTCGGCGGCGGCGAAGGCCGCGGTGAGCCCGGCGAGCAGGGCCACCGCGGCCAGCGCGACGGAGAGGAAGGCCAGCGCCAGCCGGAGGCCGAGCGTGCCGCCGCGGGCCTGCGCGGCGGAGGTCTGGGCGGCCGGGGTCTGCGCGGCAGGCGGCGCGGCCAGGCCGGTATCAGTCATCGCGGGTGAGGCCGAGCCGGTAGCCGCCGCCCAGGACGGTCTGCACGATGCGCGGGTTGCCCGGATCGTCCTCGACCTTGCGCCGCAGGTTCTTGACGTGCGAGTCGACGGTCCGCTCGTAACCCTCGAACTCGTACCCGCGCACCCGGTTGATCAGCTCGAACCGGGAGTACACCCGGCCCGGGACGGTGGCCAGGGCGACCAGCACCCCCCACTCGGTGGGGGTCAGCGAGACGGCCTCGCCGCGCACCGTGGCCTGCCGCTGCGGCTCGTCGATGACCAGCTCGCCGCCGCCGAAGCTGGTGATCCCCTGGGCGGCGGCCGGCGCGCCGCGGCGCAAGATGGCCTGGACCCGCAGCACCAGCTCGCGCGGGCTGAACGGCTTGGTCACGTAGTCATCGGCGCCGAGCTCGAGGCCGCGGATCCGGTCCTCCTCCGCGCTCCTGGCCGTCAGCATCAGGATCGGCGTGGTCGCGGTGACCGGCCCGGCCCGCAGCTCGCGGGCCACCGTCTCGCCCGGCACGTCCGGCAGCCCCAGGTCGAGGATCACCAGGTCGGGCGTTGAGGTCAGGGCCATGGTGAGGGCCTCGGCGCCGGACTCGGTGGACAGCACGGTGAACCCGGCGCGCTCCAGGTAGGACCGGACCAGGTCGCGCAGCTTGCGCTCATCCTCGACTACCAGCACCGTCGCCGCCATCGCCGTTCATCCGCCTTCCCGCTCGCCTGCCTGCCCTGTTGCTAGTCTGCCCGCTCTGGGGGCTCGGGCGGTCGTCCCCCCGGGGGCAGCAGAACCCCGAGGGCCGCCTCCACACCATCACCATGTCAGCTTCACGGGGCTCGCACGAGCACCGGGTGCACTGATCGTGACACCACCAGCGGTTGGAAGGGCAACACGGATGACCGGAACCGACTTGATCGTGCTGGCCCCGTGGATCGCTTTCGCCGCCGGGCTGGCCGTCATCTGCGTTCTGCTGCTCCGCTCGCAGCGGGCGTCCAGACCCCCGCGGCCGCGCTGGCCCCCCCGGTTCCCGGGGTCCGCCCCGGGCGCCCAGGGGGCTCCGGCGGACTCCGAACCGGACAGCCGCCCCAACTCTCAGGAAACGAGATGCCAGGACAAGAACGCAGAGGCCAGGCCGCAATGACCACCGAGCACGCCGCCGCCACCCGCGGCCCGCGCTGGCGGGCCCTGCTCGAGGCCCGCTGGCAGGCCCGCGTCCAGGAGGTAACTGAATTGTCCCTGGCGTACCACGTCGCGGCCGCGGCGGTCCCGGCCGGCCGCGGAGCCGGGCCTGCGTACGGGGACGGAGCGCAGCCCGAGATCACGGCGCTGCTGCGCCGGGCCGTCGAGGCGCGCAGGAAGCTGGCCGACACCGAGGAAGCCCTCGGCCGCCTGGCCGCGGGCCGCTTCGGGTCCTGCGAGCAGTGCGGCGCCGAGATACCGGCCGGACTGCTCGCCGCCACGCCGGAGACCAGGTACTGCCCGCGCTGTGACGCGGCGCCCGCGCGGGTCGGAGTGCTGGCTGGGCGTACCGCGCGATGACGGCGGTACCCCTGTGGGCCTGGGCCGCGACCCTCGCCGTCCTGGCCCTGCTCATCGTGATCGATCTCGTTCTCACCCGGAAAGGCGAGAGCGGCCTGCGCGCCGCGGCGGTGGAGAGTGTGCTGTGGCTGGCCGCCGCGCTGGCCTTCGGCGGCGTCCTGTGGCTGTGGCGGGGCCCGGCCATCGGCGGCCAGTACCTGGCAGGCTACCTGCTCGAACGAGCCCTCAGCGTGGACAACGTCTTCGTGTTCGTCGTGCTGATCGTCTCCCTGCGGGTGCCGGCCGAACTGCAGCGCCGCCTGCTGTTCCTCGGCGTGGTCGGCGCGCTCGTGCTCCGCGGCGTCTTCATCGCGGCCGGCGGCGCGCTCATCGAGCACGTCAGCTGGATCTTCTACGTATTCGGCGCGATTGTGCTGCTGGCCGGGGCGCGCATGTTCCGGGCCGGCGAAGGCGGCGGATCAGGGAACAACCTGGCCGTACGCGGCCTGCGCCGGGTGCTGCCGGTCACCGAGCACTACGACGGCGGCCGGTACATCACCCGGGCGGGCGGCAAGTCCATGGCCACGCCCCTGCTCGTGGCCCTGGTGGCCATCGCGGTCACCGACGTGGTGTTCGCGCTGGACTCGATCCCGGCGGTGTTCGGCGTCACCAGGGACCTGTTCGTGGTGTTCACCTCCAACGCCTTCGCCGTCCTCGGGCTGCGGGCGCTGTACTTCCTGCTGGCCGGGTCGGCAGACCGGTTCGTCTACCTGAAGCCGGGCATCGCGCTGCTGCTGGTCTTCATCGGCGTCAAGATGCTCCTCTACGACGTGGTGCACATGCCGATCTGGGTCAGCCTGGTGGTGATCGCGGTGATCGTCGTCGCAGCGGTGGCGGCCAGCCTCTGGCATGACCGGCGACGGCAGCGGGCCCGCCCGGATCTAGCGGCGCCTGATCCGGCCGCGCCGGATCCAGCGGATCCGGATCCAGCGGCCCTGCAGCGGCCCGAGCCGCAAGGGGCGGCGCGCCGGTGACCGCGCTGGCCGCACTGCAGGTGGACTCCCCGCTGTCCTACCTGATCGCGATCATCATCCCGCGCTGGACGCGGTCTTCCCG
>Ga0207693_10005190_pt1 | contig 10905 bp, 8 predicted proteins | sample LARL81metaG_FD_184347 | JGI IMG/M metagenome (GOLD analysis project Ga0207693, IMG submission 184347) | Corn, switchgrass and miscanthus rhizosphere microbial communities from Kellogg Biological Station, Michigan, USA - LAR L8-1 metaG... | ecosystem: Host-associated > Plants > Roots >... | reverse complement strand
GCCGTGGTCGAGATTCTCGCCATAAATTTCAGGCACCGGCAATCCGTGACCACGGAAGTGGCGGCTGAAGGCGAGGAACGCGGCGTTTTCTTCGCGCACACCGTGCAGAATCCCGATGGCGCTTTGCTGCCCGTCAGAAAGCCGGATGATCTTGCGGCCTGAGCCGCCCAATTCGCCTTGCAGTTGGACCACTCGCGTCGGTGGATGGTGGAAGTGCTGCTCGAAGAGGGCGTTGAGAACGTCCATGGATGTGGGCTTGTGGCATGACAAAGATACCATTCGGCGCGGCTGGGAATTCGACGAGCCGTGGAACGGTTGTTACGGAAGGACGAAGGGGGTGTTGGAACGGTCCATGACCGGGTAGGAGTCCGTGACGCAGGGACGTGACGTGCGACACAGATTGCCGGGAGAGTTGCTACTAGGATTTTGGGTGGCAGGATCGCTCATCCGGAGGCCATCATGGAAATTCACGTCGAACACTTGGGAGCGTTGCAGTTCGAGATCAAGGTGCGGGAACACACGATCGTTTCCGATCAGCCGCCGGAGAATGGCGGCTTTGACGAAGGCATGACGCCGCCGGAGTTGCTGCTGGCATCGCTGGGATCGTGCGCGGCGTATTACGCAGCCGACTATCTGCGTCGGAACAAGCTAGCGACCGAAGGGACGCGCGTGCAGGTAGTTGCGCGGAAGGCGAAGAATCCAGCTCGGGTGGATGATTTCCGCATTGAGCTCGAGGTACCGGTTGAGTTGAGTGAGGAGCATCACAAGGGCGTCGAGGACGCGGTGCACCGGTGCCTGATCCACAACACGTTGCTGCATCCGCCTCGGATTGAAACTGTCGTACGCTGTGCGGTGGGGGTGGAGAAGTAGGGCGCTGGTTCTCAGCAAAAAATCTTAAAACGCAGAGAGCGCAGAGAACTTCCCGCAGAGAAGATCTCTGCTCGACTTACTTCTCTTTGTCGAACGAATTCACTAGCTTTTCGAAGTCGTCCTGACTGGCGGCGAGGGTTTTCGCCGGGCCAGTGAATTTCAAAAAGACGTTTCCGCTCGGGCCTTCGATGATGGCGCCCAGCAGTCGGTAGTTGTTATGCACGGCTTTCGAGGCTGCCATGGGACCGCCCATGCCGGTGTAGTCGCCGGAGGAATCGACGGTGGTGACCGGAAGGTCGTGGACAGTCCGCTTCGCAATCTTAGCCTCGGCCGGCTTACCGTCGGGGCCGACGATCTGCCCTTTCCAGCGCTCGATGTTCGCGTCGACCGAACCACCCTGCCCTGCCCCGAAGAAGTAGACCGCGCACTCCGCGTTCGCCGCGTCTCCTGAGGTTGCTGCAACGACGTAGGTGGCGGCACGCATGGGCCGCGAGCCTTCCTCGGGTTTCCATCCTGCAGGTGGCGTCCATTTCAACCCGGCAACAGACTGGGCAAGTGAGCACGCGACCAAGAGGACCACAGTCAAGAGAGTGCGCATTGGGAAAGTATAGACGGAGGGAGTTGAAGCGACATTTATTGCGGAAGTTATCGCCTGTGTTGCCAACGGAGCACGAGTGCGACAGCGATCCCGAGCGGCTTCAGCGGCGACGACTAGGATTGGCATGGTCGCGAGTCCCATTGCGACGAAACCCAAATCAACGATAATTCCGATAAGTTCGGAATTGACCGGCATTACCCACCAGGGGCCGGGATGTCGCGCTGAATCGTGATTCTTCGCGTCTGAGATTGTCTCACCTGCTACATCCCTGGTTCCCCCACCCGGACATGTCCCCCGGCTATCTAGCGGTTGACCTTTCCCCTGCCTAGACTGGAACTCTCCCCTCAGGGACTCTTGCTTCCTGCTAAGTATTTGAAAAATCAGGCCTTCCATCGGTACGCATCTAATTGGGGGAGGCCGATATGGGCGAGCACGCGGTAGGCGAATTCGCGGGCCATGGCATCAAGGCTGGCGGGGCGATTGTAGAAGGTCGGGATGAGCGGGAAGACCGTAGCTCCGGCATCTGCGGCTCTGTACAGGTTGCGGATGTGAACCTTATTCAACGGCGTCTCGCGGACGCAGAGCACCAAAGGCCTTCGTTCTTTGAGAGTTACATCGGCGGCGCGCTCGATGAGTTGGGAAGCGACGCCGTTGGCAACGCGGGCAAGCGTTCCAACACTGCAGGGGATGACGATCATCCCATCGCAAGGGTAAGAACCGCTGGCCACATTCGCACCGATATCAGCATTCGATTGCAGCTGGATCTTGCGGGAAGCTTTGCCCAGGATCTGGCCGACCAGATTGCTGCGTCCCCGTAGCGAGAGTTCTTCGGCAAGGACGCGCAGGGCGCTGTCGGAAGCGATGAAATTGACGGTCTTGACGCGGGCATCGCGTTCGACGGCGAGCAGAAGTTGTTTGAGAAAGATAGAGCCGCTGGCGCCGGTAGTGGCTACGGTCAGGTTGTGAGGTTCAGGTGCGGGCAAGCGGACTCCTTGGGCTTTTGAGCATAGGGATGCCGCAGAGAAGAAGTCAAGGAGAGGCAAGGCAGACGAAGTTCTGAAATTGAATGGCGAATCCTTCTCACTTGCGGTCGCGGCGCTCGGCGGCGCAGAGGCACGCGCTGGAGGGCGTGGAACGTGAGATCCGGGCCAACGACCACGTTGGCCGCCGCAAGTATCTGAAAGACTTCAGTGCAGCGTATCGCACGTACGAATCGGTTCTGACTCCGGCAGAGGTGCAGGGAGCTTTGCAGCCGGCCGATCTGGTGTTGATCGGCGACTACCACGCGCTGCCCGCGTGCCAGCGCTTTGCCGGTGCTCTGCTCGAACAGCGTGCCCTGCTCGGCGACCGTCCGGTGGTGTTAGGACTGGAGACCATCTTCGCGCGCGACCAGCACATCATTGACGAATGGTGGCGCCGCGAAATCGATGAGCACGAACTGCGCGAGCGCATGCGTTTTCAGCTGGACTGGGGCTACGATTGGGATCCGTTCTACGAGTTGCTGGTGACGGCGCGCGAACACGCGGATGCGATCTACGGGCTGGACTGCATGCCGCGCGAGGATCTGCGCAAGATCGGGGCGCGCGATCGCCACGCGGCCGACAAGCTGGCCGAAGTCCGGCAGCGGCATCCGGAAGCGGCGATCCTCGTTCTCTTCGGCGAATCACACCTGGCCCCGGCGCACCTGCCGCGTGAAGTGCGGACTGTGCTGCCGCAGGAAAAAGTTCTTACGATCTTGCAGAACGTGGATGCGCTTTACTGGCGCGCCGCCGGCGAGCGCCATGACCGCGTCGAAGCGGTGCGGGTGGCGAGCGATGTCATCTGCGTGTTCAATGCCACGCCGCTGGAGAAATACGAAAACTACCGTCTCTGCCTCGATCGCTGGCGAAGGGAAGAGTCCGATGGTCCGGACCTTGGCCCGACAGTCTATAACCTGATCGACGGGCTGGTGAGATTCCTCGGCATCAATCGCTACTCACCGCACAACACCACGCAGCCGAAGTTCCTGGTCGACCTGCTGCCGGAAGTCTATTACCGGTCTTCGGACAACCTGCTGCGCCGGTTGTTATCGCGCAAGGGCGTGAGTGAAGAAGAGCGGGAAGCTATGCTGCAGCGCGTGGAAGATCGCGGCTGCGCTTACCTGCCGCAGGTGAATGCGTTTTACATGCACGATTTCCAGATGCTGAACGCGTCGGAGGAAGCGGCGCGTTTTCTGCATCACGCATGCCGCGGCTTGCCCGCGCGGGTCACTGCCCGTGACGAAGCGGCCGACGAACCGGCGGACTTCTTCTACGGCCGAGCGCTGGAGAATGCCCTGGCGTACTTCGGCTCGCGGGTGCTGTATCCTGCACGACCGGCGGCGCACGAAAGCGACTTGCGCGAATTGAACGACGCCACTCGCGAAGACGTCGAGCGGCAGACCGGGCTGGATTTTCCTGATGCCGTCCGGGCTATCGATTTCCTGCTGCTGCACCGGTTGCTGGAAACCGACGCCCGACAGTGCGATCGCGTGCGCGGTTCGCTCGATGAAGGCATCCGTAGTAGCGGCGCGAAATTCGAGTACATCACGCAACAACTTGGCTACCTGCTCGGCTGCGATCTCTACGAGGGCTATCTGGAGGGCCGGGTGACTCCCGGATTCGTGCGGACACTCTTCCTGACCCACGTGGAAGAACCCGGGACGGCACGGGAGGCGTACTTCACGCTGGTGAGCCGGCTGCGTGGGGTGCGGAGGAAGGCACATCGGAACGGGTGACAGGTGTCAGTTCTCAGTTCTCAGTTCTCAGTTCTCAGTTCTCAACTTGTATCGCCGATGAACTTCCGAACCAATTCGATTCCAACTTCCTCGTTAGAGCCCAGCCATCCGCAATCGAATATCTGAAGCCTCAGATCTGGACTGCAGAATCAGATGGTGAGTGTTCTACGTCACTCTGGGCCGTAGTGGAGTGCTAGACTTTTACGTAATCCATGCCTCGTCCTTCCTCAGTCACAAATTCATTTGCTGGTGCGCCTGCGCTTCCGCGTGCGCGCGAGGCTATCCGGAACCAGGCGTGGAGCCTGGCTTTTGCGGAGTTTGTGGAAGCCGATCGGCAGTCTCCACTTGATCCGGAAGACCTTGAGTTCCTTTCAGTGGCCGCACACCTGACCGGAAAAGACGCCGAAAGTGGCGAGGCGCTGGCTCGCGCGCACCAGGGATATTTGGGGCGAGGGGAGATTCGGCGGGCGGCGCGTTGTGCGGGATGGCTGAGCGTCGTGGCGCAACTCCGCGGCGACAGCGCACAGGCCAGCGGATGGCTGTCGCGGGCCCGGCGTTTGCTTGAAACCGAAGGCGATTGCGTCGAGAAGGGCTACCTGCTGTTGCCGGTAGGGATGGCTGCCGCGCAGCAACGCGATCTTGTGGCGGCACACGCGGCGTTCGTGGAGGTTGCGTCTATTGGGCAGCGATTCGGCGATCGCGATCTTGCTTCCCTCGCATTGCAGGGGCAGGGACGGGTGCTGGTGCGCCGCGGTGAAATCGCAGGCGGCGTTGCGTTGCTGGACGAAGCGATGGTGGCGGTGATGGCGGGAGAAGTTTCTCCCATAGTGGCGGGAGGAATTTACTGCAGCGTGATCGATGCATGCGGAGAGATTTTTGATCTGCGGCGCGCGCAGGAATGGACGTCGGCTCTCGAACAATGGTGCAGTTCGCAGCCCGACATGGTGCCCTACCGGGGACACTGCCTGATTCGCCGCGCTGAAATCATGCAGCTACGGGGAGCGTGGCCGGATGCGCTGCTCGAGGCGCGATGCGCATGCGAACGCCTTTCGCAGCCCGTTCCTAAGCCTGCCGTGGGAGCCGCGTTCTATCGCAAGGCGGAAATGCATCGCTTGCTCGGTGAAGAGGAAGAGGCGGAAGAAGCCTATCGAGCGGCCGCACAGTGGGAGCGTGTGCCTCGTCCCGGAGTCGCCCTGCTGCGCCTGGCGCGGGGAGAAGTAAATGGTGCGCAATCGGAGATCCGGCATGTCGTGGACGTGGTTATCGAGCCGGGCAAAAGGGCCGAGGCGCTCGCTGCACAGGCTGAAATTGCGATGGCTGCGCACGATCTGGCAACGGCCCGCAGAGCTGCAGGTGAGCTTTCAAAAATCGCAACGAAAATCGGTGCGGAGTTCCTGCTGGCTGTTGCTGCGTGTACTCATGGCGCCGTGCTTCTGGCGGAGGGGGACGCGCCGACTGCGGTCGCTTCGTTGCGACAGGCGCTCGCGACTTTTCGACATTTGGAAGCGCCCTACGAAGCAGCGCGGGTTCAAGTTTGTCTGTCTCGGGCCTATCGGGCGCTGGGGAATGATGAATCCGCTTCGCATGAACTGCAGGCCGCGCGAGAAGCGTTCTGCAAGCTTGGAGCCGCGACTGACCTGGCCCACATCGAGGAGCTGGTGGATCTTTCGGCTACCTCCCCGGCCGGACCACTGACCCAGCGCGAAATTGACGTCGTGAAACTGGTGGCTTCGGGCATCACCAACCGCGAAATCGCAGAAAAATTGAAGATCAGCCAGAAAACTGTCGCCCGTCACCTCAATAACATCTTCAATAAGCTTGACCTGTCCTCAAGGGCCGCAGCGACCGCGTACGCCTACCAGCACGGCCTCCTCTAACGGCATGCACAGAATTACCCATGCCGACCTTCCCGCGACATTGGGTATTTCGTCCGATGCGAGTCTTTCGGGTTCCCTCTAGCATCCGATCATTGAGGTTGAACGATGAACCAATACGGCGACACCGAAAAAGTTTCGACTCTCGTGATCGGTGGCGGGCAGGCTGGGCTCGCTATGGGATATCAACTGGCGCAGCGTAAACTGTCGTTCCGCATTCTGGATGCGCATGACCGCGTTGGCGACGCGTGGCGGAGGCGGTGGGATTCGCTTCGGTTATTCACGCCTGCGCGCTACGCGGGCCTGCCAGGCATGCCTTTCCCCGCGAGCGGAGATGCTTTTGTCGGGAAGGACGCCGTCGCCGACTACCTTGAGAACTACGCCGAGTATTTTCACCTACCCGTATCCACTGGAATGAAGGTGAACCGCCTGTCAAAGCGAGACGGGAGGTTTCTGGTCGAGGCCGATAAGGAACATTTCGAGGCCGACCAGGTGATCGTGGCCATGGCGAACTACCAGGTGCCGCGGATTCCGTCGTTCGCCAGCGAACTCGATGCGAGCATCGTGCAGATTCACTCGCATCACTACCGCAACCCGTCGCAGCTCATGCCGGGCAACACGCTGGTGGTGGGAGCCGGAAATTCGGGCGCCGACATTGCGAGGGAAGTGGCGAAGACCCACCCGACGTGGATGTCGGGAAAGGAGTCAGGGCACATTCCTTTTCAGATCGACACGTTCTTCGGCAGGGCCATCCTGTTTCGGATCGTGCGTTTCATCGGCCACCATGTGCTGACCCTCGGGACACCACTCGGTCGCAAACAGCATCCCAAGCTGCTTACCAGGACGACCCCGCTCGTGCGCGTGAAGCCGAAAGATCTCATCAATGCCGGCGTGCAGCCAGTGGAACGGGTGGTGGGAGTGCAGGACGGCCGCCCGTTGCTCGCTAATGAGCGCACTCTGGATGTGGCTAACATCATCTGGTGTACGGGATACGAGCCGGGATTCTTCTGGATTGATCTGCCGGTCTTCGACGAGAAGGGAAGGCCCATGCACGAACGCGGAGTCGTGCACCGTGTTCCTGGGATGTATTTTGTTGGCCTGCACTTCTTGTACGCCATGTCGTCAGCGACACTGATAGGCGTGGGCAGAGACGCGGAACACGTTGCCAAAGCCGTCGAATTCAGAACTTTGAACCGCGCCCGGCAACGCGCGAACGCGCGATCGGCGGCGACCGCGCGCGGGCCTGAGTCGGACCTGCTGATAGCGTCGTGACCTGTAGGCTTTGCAGTCGTGTAGTTCGCGAATTGGGAACCGCGAAATAAGACTATAATTGCGGCCCACGAATGGCTCTCCGCTCAGGAACCATGCTGGGTCCGTACGAGGTCCTGACGCCCATCGGTGCGGGAGGCATGGGTGAGGTGTATCGCGCCCGCGATACTCGCCTCGACCGCATCGTGGCCGTCAAAATTCTGCCTTCCAACCTGGCTGCGGATCCCGATGCCAAGCAGCGCTTCGACCGCGAAGCGCGCACCATCTCCGGACTGAGCCATCCAAACATCTGTCATCTATACGATGTGGGCACGCAAGATGGAATCAGCTATCTCGTCATGGAGTACCTCGAAGGCGAGACTCTGGCCGACCGTTTGCGCAAAGGGCCGATGTCGCTGGAGCAGACGCTGAAATGCGGCATCGAAATCTGTGACGGCCTGGAAAAAGCGCATCGTAGCGGCGTTGTTCATCGTGATTTAAAGCCGGGCAACATCATGCTCACGCGCAGCGGAGCGAAACTGATGGACTTCGGGCTGGCGAAACCGGTGCTGCCGGCCAGCGTCGCGAGTTCGAGCCTGACGCAGACGCTGGCGACTCCCCAACATCCTTTGACCCAGGAGGGCATGGTCGTCGGGACGTTTCAGTACATCTCTCCCGAACAATTGGAAGGGAAAGAGGCGGACGTTCGCAGCGACATTTTTGCGCTCGGCACGGTGCTCTACGAAATGGTCACCGGCCGGCGCGCTTTTGAAGGCAAGACGACGGCTTCCACCATCGCGGCGATTCTGGCCGTGGATCCGCCTTCGATTTCAAGTGTGCAGCCGATGTCGCCGCCTGCGCTGGAAGGACTGGTGAGGAATTGCCTGGCAAAAGATCCCGATGAACGGGTGCAGACCGCCCACGACGTCAAACTGCAACTGAGGGGAATTCAGGGCGGAGGTTCTTCGCAAGCAATTCCAATTTCCAGAGTCGTGACGCATAAGCGTTGGGATCATCTGGGGTGGTTGCTCGCCGGCATACTGCTGCTGCCACTTGTCGCCAGTGGCTGGGCGTGGTGGCGCAGCAGCCATCAGGCCACGCCCGCCATGTACTTCCTCAGTTCGGCACCGAGTCCGGCCGCGACGGTGACCCTCTCGCCCAATGGCCGAACTCTGGCGCTGGTGGCCTACTCGGAGCAAGCGAACAAGAACGTCATCTGGATTCACGAAGTGGGCGCGCGGAATGCGACAGTGCTGCAGGGAACGGAAGGCGCGACGTATCCTTTCTGGTCGCCGGACGGCCACGCGCTGGGGTTCTTCGCGCAGGGAAAATTAAAGACCATCGACGTGGCGTCGGGACGATCGGCACAGATGATTGCGGACGCCCCGTTCGGGCGCGGAGGCGCGTGGGGCCGGGATGGAGTGATTCTCTACACGCCGGACGCGTGGAGCGGTCTCTATCGTGTGTCGTCGTCTGGCGGCACTCCGGCGAAAGTTTCGCAGCCGGATCCCGCCGAGGGTCAGGTCAGCCATCGCTGGCCCGTGTTTCTGCCGGATGGTCGTCACTTCCTCTACCTGGCTTGCAATTTTTCCGGGAAGCTCGACAAGAACGAAATTTTTGTCGGTTCGCTGGATTCTGCAGAAAAGCGTGCCGTTGTGAATGCGAGCTCGAATGCTGTGTACGCCGAACCCGGCTACCTGGTGTACTGGCGCGACAATGCGCTGGTGGCGCAGCGTTTCGACCTGCGCAACTACACATTGGTTGGTGAGCCGCGCATCGTAAGCGACGCCGTGCAGTACTTCCCGCAGACAGACTTCGCCGTGTTTGCTGTTTCCGGCAGCACGCTCGTGGCCCAGACAGGACTCGGCAAGGGCGCCAATAACTCGCAACTCACCTGGTTCGACCGGCGCGGCAAACAGGTAGGTACCGTGGGCCCGCCCGACCAGGTAGCGAATCCCAAGCTTTCGCCGGATGGCCGGCGCGTGGCCGTTGATCAGACTGACACCGATGGTCGCCACGTGAATATCTGGGTACACGACCTGGTCAACAATGGCGCGGCTCGCCTGGGGTTTGGTCCGTGGCTGGAACAGGTGACTGTCTGGAGTCCGGATGGCAAACGAGTCGTGTACACGTCGAACGAGAAGTTGTTCTTTAGCTTGTACGAAAAGAATTCGGATGGGTCAGGCTCTTCGGAAAATATCTTTGATGCCGGTTCTCCCCAGCAGGGGCCGTGGGATTGGTCGCTAGATGGCAAGTATCTGCTGGCAAGGAAGGACCGCGAGCTGTGGTATCTGACTGTGCCGGGATGGCAAGCCCGGCCGCTGTTGCAAACACAATTCCTCATTCGCAATGCGCAGTTTTCACCGGACGGAAAGTTTGTGTCTTACGCTTCCAGTGAGACCGGAAACTGGGAGGTCTACGTTTCGCCCTTCCCCGCCTTCAACAGTAAGTGGCAGGTCTCGCGCGGCGGCGGTGAAGAGCCGCGCTGGCGGCGCGATGGTAAGGAACTGTTCTATCTTGCGCCGGGCGGCACCCTGATGGCGGTGGACGTGAAGACTGGCGCTGGATTTGAAGCCGGCTCTCCCACGGCTTTGTTCCTTACCCACCTGCGGCAACCAATCTCCGCGATGGATTTCTTTTCCTACGACGTGACCGATGACGGACAGAAGTTTCTCGTCAATGCGAAGCTGGATACTTCGAACGCGGCACCGCTCGCCGTCATCCTGAACTGGCTTTCGGAGATGGAGAAGTGAGCGACGACTCGCTTTGTTTTGGAATGCTAATCTAGACTTCGAGTCAGCCATGTCGCGAGTGCGTGCTTGAATTCCGAATCCCTACGAAGATTGTTTGACGACGTGCGGCGCGGGAGGCTGTCGCCCGACGACGCAGTCGCCCGTCTGCGGCATCTGCCGTTTGAGGATCTCGGGTTCGCGAAGGTCGATCATCATCGCGCCCTTCGCTCGGGGATGCCGGAGGTGATTTTCGGAGACCGCAAGACTCCGGCACAAGTGGCGGCGATTTTTGCGAAGCTCGCCAAGCATGGCGGCAACGTGTTGGCCACTCGTGCGGACAAAAAGCAGTACGCCGCCGTGAAGAAGAAAGTGCGCGCGGCTGAGTATCGGGAATTGGCTCGGGCTATCGTGCTGGAGCGCGATCAGAAGACGTACGGGAAGGGAATCATTACGGTTGTTTCAGCGGGGACGAGCGATATTCCGGTAGCTGAGGAGGCTGTGGTCACGGCGGAGTTGATGGGCAACGAGGTGCAGCATGTTTATGACGTCGGAGTCGCGGGCGTACACCGCCTGCTGGCCAATCGCGAAAGGCTTACGCAGGCGCGCGTGGTGATTGTGTGTGCCGGCATGGAGGGAGCTTTGCCCAGCGTCGTCGGCGGATTGGTCGGAGTGCCGGTGATTGCGGTTCCAACCAGCGTGGGATACGGGGCGTCTTTCAAGGGGCTCGCGGCCCTGCTGGGCATGATGAACTCGTGCGCGTCGAATGTGAGCGTGGTGAATATTGATAACGGGTTTGGGGCTGGATATGTGGCTTCGTTGATTAACCGG
>Ga0207693_10005186_pt1 | contig 10910 bp, 11 predicted proteins | sample LARL81metaG_FD_184347 | JGI IMG/M metagenome (GOLD analysis project Ga0207693, IMG submission 184347) | Corn, switchgrass and miscanthus rhizosphere microbial communities from Kellogg Biological Station, Michigan, USA - LAR L8-1 metaG... | ecosystem: Host-associated > Plants > Roots >... | reverse complement strand
TTTGCTTCCGGATAACCTGGTGGAGCAGACTTTCGTTGCCTTTGTCATCGGCGGGATGTGCGCCGCCTCTCTTGTCGCGTTTTCCAACTATCTGCCGGCGTTCATTGCCTATGTCTTCCCCGCTTCGCTACCGCTGGCGGGCCGCTTTTTCCTCGACGGTTGGACTGTACACGGTGACATGATGGTGGTGTTCGCAGTCACCATAACCCTTGCTGCGTGCAATTCTACTCGAGGCTTCGTACATGGATTGCGTTTGAACCGCGATCTGACGGAGAAAACCAAGGCGTTAGTTTTGGTAAATCAACGACTGCACTTGGAGGTAGAGCAGCGAAGGGCCGCGGAGGACCAGTTGCGGCAAATCCACAAAATGGAGGCCGTTGGTCAATTGACAGGCGGCATCGCTCACGATTTCAACAACCTGCTCACCGTAGTCGTCGGACACCTCGAAATGGCGCAAGACCGCGGTGGCGCCGATCCCCGCACCGTTGCGTGGTTACAGGCAGCCCTCCGTGCGGCGGAGCGTGGTGCCTCGCTGACCCGGCATCTGCTCGCCTTTGCGCGTCGACAGCATTTGGATCCGAGGCCAGTTGACATTCCCGGCGTGCTCAGCGCCGCGGAGAGATTGCTGGAGCAGACGATCGGCCCTGAAATCGAGCTCGTGATACGCTCGGAACTTGATTTACACCCGGCATGGATCGACCCGAACCAGCTGGAGCTCGCCATCCTGAACCTCGCCCTCAATGCGCGCGACGCCATGCCGGGAGGCGGAATTCTACGAATCAATGCGGAGAATCGACAAGGAGACATTGGCAACCTGCCGGCCGAGCTCCAGCCGGACGACTATGTGGTAGTTTCGGTATCCGACACCGGCATCGGGATGACTAAGGAGACCATCCAACGCGCGTTCGAGCCATTCTTCACGACGAAGGAGGCCGGCCGAGGCTCGGGACTAGGATTATCGATCGTTCACGGCTTTGCTGCGCAATCGGGGGGATTGGTCGAGATTGCCAGCACTCCCGGTGAAGGCACGAAGGTGGATTTGTGGTTGCCGCGCGCCGAGAGCAAAACGTCTCAATCCGTCACTCCCGATCCAGGTCCATCTTTATTCGAGCCGCGCCCTGCAAGAATCGTGGTTTGTGACGATGACTCGGGTGTGCTGACTTTGTCGCGACCGTTCTGCGGGACAATGGCCATGTCGTGTGGGAAGCGGACACCCCTTCCAAGGCCCTCGCGATCATCGAGAGAGAGCAGCCGCTGGACCTTCTGTTGGTCGATTACGCCATGCCGGGAATGAACGGCATCGCCGTCATAGATCGTGCGCGGGTCTCTCAGCGAGAATTGAACGTGATCCTGATGTCCGGGCACGCGGATGTACTTCGCTCGGGTGGCGCTTCAGGAATTCCGCTCCTGGCCAAGCCGTTCAAGATCGCTGAGCTGCGGCAGCGGATAGGCGAAGTGTTGTGGGTGCCTTTACCCGATGCCGGTTTTGGCATCCCCGGACCGCAGCACTTGGCTGTCTCGCACTGACCTCGAAGAGGTCGGGAGGTAACGGTCTCGCATCGCACTGCGGGTTGCCCCGACCGAACAATGCCCGCCGGGGCGCCGACACGCAGGAATTCAGATCATCGGGACCGTCACGCTGCTGATCAGATCGAGTGGTCCGTAAGGGAGAAGGTGCGGTGCGATGAAATCGAATGAATGGCTCGCGCAGATCGTTACCGTGGCTGGGGCTGTTGTGCTGTCGACCGTAACTGAAACGCCGATGGATGGGGTCCGGTAGGCGGCCAACACCTGCTGGGCATACCACGCGGAACAATTTGCCACCGGCGTGTTCGACAAGGCAGGGCATTGCCAGGCCTGGGTCTGAATCGCGCAGATCGCAGGCGGGCGGTGATTGTACATCATCGCATAACGGCCGGCTTGCTCGACCGCAATCAGCATCGTGTTGTAGGTCCACAAAGCTCGGGCGGTTTCAACGGCGCCGACGACAGCCAGCAACAGCGCAGACATTATGAGGGCGGCCTCGACAGCCGCCGAACCCGCCTCGGCTGCGTGCCCGGACCGCTTGCGGCTATTCATTGCAGCCGCACCTCCGTCGCGGCGGTTAGCATTGCCGGAATGCCCGGCCAGGGCACCAGCGGTGAAAAAGGCTGGTTCGCCGTTATCCGAATGAACATGCGATTGGGCCCGGGACGGCCGACTGTGGCACACGATTCGCTGCACGTAATCGGTGTCTCGTCATTGCACTCGCAGCTCCGCGGAAAGCTGGCCGGAAAGGTCAATGCGGGCCCGAAGCTCATTGCGCTCTGCATCGCATGCTGGATGCCGCTGTTGTCGGCCGGGTAAACCCGGGCATATTCCGCACCGATCCGTGCCGTTGCCGCTAGCCCGACGGATCTGGTCGCGAGCATACCGAAATCGGCAATCCCGGTGGCGATCAGAACGAGGATCGGCGCCATCAGCGCGAACTCTGCAGCCACGCTGCCGCTTTGATTTCCGCACCCCGAGCCGATTTCTCCACGTCGCCGGCCGCAATCTCGACTGAACCTCTTGGGCATCTTCACTCCGCGACGGCGACCGTCTCGATTGCGGGAAGATTGCCTAGGCCAGCGCCCGCACATCCGCCGGCTTCGAGGCGCGACGCAGCATCGATGTCCACAGTTTTGACCACGAGCATCAAGCATTGCGGACCGGTGGCACTTGGTTCTCCGTGAAAGGTCAGCGATGAGTTGGGGAAGTAGACAAGCCCGTTGAGTCCCCCCGGCGCGCCGCTAATCGTGCTGTGGTTCGAGGTGTAGGTCGTGCCTTGTGGCAAGCCATTGGAATCCTGAATAATCGCAAGTCCGGCAAAGGGCCCTGAACGTGGTGCGTTGAGGGTCAAAGTGGCGCTGGAGGCCACCGATACCGCCCCGATTTTATTGGCCTGCGCGATCAAGATGATCGTAACACCCGTACCCTTCGCGTTACTGCAAGTCGAGCATCTGAGCACAGCGCGCGACCGAAGGGTCAGATCGCCGGTAACCCAATAAGTGCCGGGCGACAGGTCAACCGTCTGGCCAGACGCGATCTGCCAGGACCCGGATATCCGGGTATTCGCCGACAGAAGGATTTGTGGATCGGTCAGTGACTTTCCGGGTATGGCGCAATTGCCGGCATAGATCGTTAGCTGCCCTGTAATCTTGAATATGCAAGCCGGCGCCGCCGGAATGCCGGCGATAAGGAAGTCATGGGTGAGGGTATCGGCATAAGGGTCGGCTACTCTCGCGGCGCCGATCATCGCAGCTGATGACAGCGCGAACTCCGGTGGGGGTGCTGCCGGGTCGATCGGGGTCCCTTGCAACGATATCTCGCCGGCGCTGACCAAAGTTGCTGCAGTTACGGCACTGGTGCTGTTGCGAAGCTCGATCGCGGTACTGCTGATTGAATTCGCCGCCACGGAACAGTTGGGCATGTCGAGCCGGGTAGAAGCGGCGATTTCCACATCCGTGTTGTTCGTGCCAAGTGCCAGGATGCATGGATTATTGAGCACCTCGATAATCGCCACAGCGGTATTGGTTATAGTGACACCGGACAAAAACATCGCGGCAAGCAAAGATCCGTGGGATTGCTGCAGCGTAACCGCCACGCCGTTGGTAACGATTCCATCGCTGTAGGAAGTAGCAATCTCAAGCACACTTCCCTTGTAGCCGTTCCGTCTCGCTGCCTCGCCAGCGGCGGCGGTCAACTCGCCAATGGCGTCAGCTTTCCCGGCGATCACCTCATAAGCCGCGGAAATGGCGGCGGAATCGGCGGCGGACTGGTTCTGTAATTTGACTGCAAACCAAACGCCGGATTCTACACCGAGCGCACTCATCCCGATCAGACAAGGAAGAGCGATGGCCACGATTGTTGCCGTAGCCCCGGTCTGGTCGCGAAAAATCCGCGCGATCGCGCTGCCAAGCCATCGAACGGGTTCAGGCGTCATGTTTATCACAAGCCGCCACTGTTCGGCGGCGGGCTTCTCTGTCGGCGGCAAGCCGGTTTCAGCCGAAAGGAAATAGCTAATGGCACATCTGTGCCGCGGCATTCGGATGCGAGATCTGCTGAACGGCCATCCCGAGGAGTTCCATCACGGGCCGCTTGCCAGCATGTCGATGATGCGCAGCGCCAAGGGCGCGCCGATCACAATCATCAAAGAGGGCAAAACAAATGCCATCAACGGCACAGTCATAAGTACGGGGAGGCGCGCGGCGCGCTGTTCGAAGCGCACCAGACGTTCGGTTCGCATCTCGGCCGCCACGGCTCGCAGCGATCCGGCGAGCGGTGTACCGAACCTGATCGATTGGTTGAGCGCGGAAACGATGCCGCGCAGGCTCGCAATGCCCGCTCTCCGCGCCAGATTATCGAACGCTTGATCGCGGACTGCTGTGATGCGCATCTCTGCCGCTGTAGCGGCGAACTCCTCGGCAACTTCCCGATTGCAGGAGCGGAGAACGCGGGCGACCTGTTCGATCGCGTGGTCCAAGCTGACGCCAGCCTCTGCGCAAATGACGAGTAGATCGAGCGCGTCGGGTATACCGGTTTCGAGACGCACGCGCCGCCTTGCCGCTAGCCGCGAGAGGACCACGTCGGGACCGCGCCAGCCGAGGATGGCAGCGCCCACCAGCAACGCCAATCTAACGGCGGTTGCTCCGACGAAGAAGTGACACCATTCGAGCACCAGCCAACAGAGTGGGAAAAACGCGATAGCGCTAAACAGCTTGGCCGTAAGCAGAACGGCCAGATGACCATGCCCCTTTATCCCCGCTGCGACGAGCGCGGCTAACAACCTCTCTTGGGCTGCCGTGCCGACGACCCGGGTTGTCGCCACTGTCGCTCCGAGCCATTGATACCAGGGCGGCCGAGCCGCCGGTGAGGGCTCGGCGAAGTAGTGTGGCCCGCGCCTGAGCACCTCGAGAAGGCGGCTCTGACGATTCTCCGACTGAGCGATCCGTCCGAGGTTGAGCGCCGACAGCACGGCCGCCGTCAAGGCGATCGCAAGAACGCAGGTATCAGGGGACCCGAACTGCATTTCGCCAATACGGATCGCAAGATGAGCATCAGCGACAGAGGTCAGCCATTCGATGGGTGTCCCGGACATGACTAGCGCAGATATTTCTTTATGAGAGCACGCATCGCAGCAAGCCCCGTCAGCAAGCTGGCGACGGCGATCCCGAGCATGAGGCGGCCGCGCGGGTCAAAAAACAGAACCGTGATAAGATCTCGGTTGATCAGGAAGAGACCCACTCCGGCGACAAAGGGCGTGGTCGCCACAAGCGCAGCGGAGGCTTGTGCTTCGGCGGTCAGCGCACGGGCCTTCATACGCAAAGCCTTTCGCTGCCGAATAATGCCGCCGAGATTGGAAAGGGCTTCAGCGATGCCGCCGCCAGTCTGGCGTTGCAGCAGCAAACTGACAGCAAAGAATCGGAAATCCGGCACGCGGATGCGGTCGGCGGCGCGCTGCAGCGCTTCTTCCAACTCGGCGCCGATGCGCAGCTCATCCAGCAGCTGTTGAAACTCGGTGCCGACCGGCGGCCGAACTTCGCGACCTACGAGTTCGATTGCCTCGGGTGCGGGGAGACCGGAGCTGACGGCGCGGACGATCAGATCGAGTGCGTCCGGAAATATGTCCAGGAACTTCCGCTGATATCTGCCCTGTGCAAACCTGAGGAGCAGCACCGGAGCACCTGCCGCCCCAGCACCGCCTAGAGCGATGGCAAGCATTGGATGTACCGGCACTGCGACCGAGGCCAGACCGATGGTAGCAGCCGCGGCAATTCCCACCGCGACGAGGCGCCCCGGTCCGATGCGATTGCCAGTCGACGCAAAGGCAAGGTCGAGGCGGCTTGACAGCAGAGTCGGCAGCGCGGTGCGCTGCGGCCCTGGTCTCCGCAAGGAGAAGCCTTGCACATCGGCGCTGGGGGCAGCCCTGGCGATAGTGCTAAGAATGGGCTCGAGATTCGCTCTGCGGCGGTCTTTGCGCAGCACCCCAAAAAGCGCACCGCCGAGTAGAGCCGTCGTGAGAAGGGCGGCAAACAGAATTGGATCGAACAATTCAGGCCTCCCCAATACCAAGCGCGTCGAGGAGGTCTCTTTCGAGGCCGAAGCGTGCCGCGCGCACGGTGAAATCGGGGCGCATCCGATTCGACTCGAAGCCACCCTGGATGCCACCGCCGAGCCGCTCGCCGCGATACTGAAAACCGAAGAGCTCTCGAGTCGTGATGATCTCGCCTTCCATCCCTGCGATCTCGGCAATGCTCTGCACCCGGCGGATGCCGTCCCGCATGCGCTCGATATGCACGATCAGATTGACTGCGCTGGCGATCTGCATGCGGATCGCCCTGAGCGGCAGGCTCAGATTGGCCATCATTACCATGTTCTCGACCCGGTAGAGCGCGTCGCGCGGCGAGTTGGCGTGCACCGTCGACATCGACCCGTCGTGCCCGGTATTCATCGCCTGCAGCATGTCGAAGGCCTCGGCGCCGCGGACCTCGCCGACGATGATGCGGTCGGGGCGCATGCGCAACGCGTTGCGCAAGAGCTCGCGCTGCGCGACCTGACCCACTCCTTCGATATTAGGTGGGCGCGTTTCCATCTGCACGACGTGGGGCTGCTGCAGACGCAGCTCAACGGCGTCTTCGACCGTGATCACCCGCTCGTCGCAGTCGATGTGCTGCGACACCGCATTCAGCAATGTCGTCTTGCCGGACCCGGTGCCCCCAGAGATCAGCATGTTTAGGCGCGAGCGTGCGGCGATTTCCAAGAGCCGCGCCACCTCGGGCGACAAATTCTGCTGGCGCACCATCATGTCTAGCGTCAGGCTCTGTTTTGGGAATTTGCGGATCGAAATCGACCCGCCGTTCAGCACCAGCGGCGGCAAGACGATGTTGACCCGGCTGCCGTCAGCGAGCCGGGCGTCGACCATCGGGCTCGCCTCGTCGATGCGCCGGCCGATCGCAGTGGCGATCCGCTGCGCGATGCTCGCGAGATGCTGCGCGTCGCGAAAGCGGGCCGCGGTCTTTTCCAGCTTGCCATTCCGCTCGACATAGATATCAAACGGGCCGTTTACCAAAATATCGGTGATTTCCTCGTCATCGAGGAACGGTTCGAGAGGACCAAGCCCGACCATGTCGTCGCTGAGGTCAGCAGCGAGCGCCATTTCCTCCAGCTTATTGAGTTGAACACGATCCTCGGTCGCAATCTCGTTCACTAGCTTGGCAATCTCGCGGCGCAACGCAGCGCGCGGAATTCGGCCGGCGACAGTCGGGTCGATCCGCGACAGCAGAACCGTGCGAATTCGCTCTTTCAGGTCGCTCAATGAGGCTAAATCGACGACCGCTGCCGCGAATTCCGTAACGCCGTCGGGTACTAGGACGAGACCCGCGCGCTGCGACGCAGGAGCGTTGCGCCCAAAGCCGGTCGTCATCATATGTCGAACCTCCACCACCGCTTGCGCCCTGTTGCACGGCCCGAAATTTCCCCGGCAAGCGCTGCAACCACCTCCGTCAAAGCGCCGCGTCGCAACGGCCCTGGTGCGGTGAACAGGCTCGGCCGGTACGGGATTACAAAGTTTGGCTGCAGTTTGACTCTGGCCATCTCCTGCAAAGTCATTGCCCGGCGGCCGCCCTCTCCGCTCCGGTTGACGACGAGCATATTGGAGTGCTCGGCACGACCTGCACTGAGGCCCTCACGCAAGCGCACCGTATCCCGGACCGAGCGCAGCGTCTGATCAGCGACAATTATGCGAAGATCGGCGGTGTCGAGCGCTTGCCAATAAGGCGAGCCGGGGATTCGCGGCACGTCGGCGACAATGTAGTGAAATTGCGTGCGCAGGACGCCAACCAGCTTATCAACCGCCGCAGCGGTGAATTCTGCGTCGCCGCGCAAAGGCTCTTCCGCGCTGAGCACAAACAGGCGCTCGCCGTGAAGCGCCATCGTCCGGTCGAGAAAGACGCTGTCGATGCGCAGCGGGTTGGCCAGCGCCTCGCGCAAGCCGGGCATGGGCCTGAGGTTCAACGCAAGGGCGCAGTCGCCGGTGTGCAGGTCGAGGTCGAGGAGCATGACCCGACGGCTCTGCTGATTGGCGAGATGCAACGCCAGATGGATCGCCAGAGTTGTCGCGCCAACACCGCCGCGGGAACCGACTACGGCGACGACCTTTCCAAGCTTCCGGCTTATTGGACTTCCGTCGTCCGAAGCAGGCGCCCCGACCAATGCCTTAGCCAGCAGTTGCGCAGTCACTGGCTTGACGATGTATTCGCTGACTCCCGCCCTCACTAGGTCGCGATAAAGGCCAATATCGTTTCTATCGCCTATTGCGATCACCATGACGCCAGGCTCACAAAGCTCGGCCAGCTCATGGATCTGCGAGGCCGGCATTTCCGCGCCGCTGATATCGACGATGATACTTTCGGGCGATCGTTCCCCGCCGAGGTACCGAATAGCGCCGGCGAGGCCACCGCGCCTGATCGTGCCGGAAACCGACAGCTGCGCAAGGTATGAGCTCAACGACGCCTCGCCCTGCCCATCCAAGACAAACGCCATCAAGGGGACCCGGCCCGCCGGCTGCGTGACCGGTTTCTCGATCGGCCCGGGGTTTTGCAACGGGCTCTTCAAGGTCTGGAGGGCATTAATCACGCAGCTATCCCCGAGACCGTTTCATTAAACGAGAGGATTCGCCGCTATCCGGAAATTCCGCCGGCGGTCGGACGTCACTGCAGCTTCACCGACACGGTTTTGCTGCCGTGGATGACCTCTACGATCGGCTGCTCGACAATGACAGTCTTCGTGGGGCCAGCATCGCCCAGCGCCGGCGAAACGTCGCCGGCCCAAATCGGCTTAATCCCTGCAGTTCTTGTAAAGCCCGCTGGGGAGGTCACGACCACGTTCGTTGCGCTGATACTGCGCAATGTCAGCGAGAGTTTGCCGAGCTCGGTGGCGACATTGACCCTTTCGGCCTGCTCAGGCGTTACTTCCAGAGTCACTGTCCGGCCAAAGCCGTTCGCTGTGCCATTTGGCCGAGATTCAAGCGCGTCGATTGCTAAAACCCGCAAATTCTCAACGACAGTTTCGCCTACCGAGCGACGCGCGAGAGGCGGGTCGTTCTTGAAGGTCTGTGTCAGGATCACGTCGACCCGATCACCTGGATATAAGATGCCTGTGCTCGCACCGCCCGTTGTCACTGGGATTGAGATGGCTCGCGCCTGGGGCGAGAGCACCACCTGGAGAAAGTCGCGATCACCTGGCTTCACAATGGCGCCGCGGCTGATCGGCTCGCCAGCTGTGACGCTGCTGCGCAGCGCAGCCCCATACACTTCGGCGCGCGCCTGCTGATCGAGTTCGAGATTGGGGCTGCCGGCTGCGTTGCGGGGCCGCGTGATTTGCCCCAGCCCGGCGCTACCGCCAATTTGCTGCCAGGTCACGTCCTTCGCACGCAACAATGTGCCGATCTGCAGGGTTGTTGCAGCGACGAGTATTTCCTCGCTCCTTTCAGCTGTGTCGCCGTTCATCCGCTGCGGCAGTGCGCGAAGCCCGAGGATCACAACGACGGACAGCGAGACGAAAAACAACATAGTAAGGATCATTTTCGCGGACATCGCCGTTCACCTTGCTGCTATCAGCGTAATCACGCCAGCAGCGGCGACAGCGACGCCATAAGGCACTGTCGACCCTTTTGACGCCACTCGACCTCGGTCGCTCTGGCCGGCTGAGGATACGTGTGCCCCCCGCCGGAAACGCCCGAAATACAGATCGAGCCTTTCCGTCGCTAGGGTAGCGAGCGCGAGCACTCCACCGCAAAGGCTCATCAAAAAGAAGAAACCGAGCAACTCTCGATAGCCGATTAGCAGCGCTGTAGCGGGTAGGATCTTGGCGTCACCGCCGCCAATCGCGCCACGCTGAAAGAGAGCAAATGTGATGGTGAAGATGATTGAAGCGGCGGCGAGCGTGTAGCCGGCGTCGATCACCTCTGCGGTGAGAGCGACGCGAGCTAGGCCTAGTGCGGCAGTCGCGAGGGAGAGCGCATTGGGGATACGCCTCGTTCGCACATCCTCATAGGCGACAATAACAAGAATACCGACTGCGACGGCCAGGACTATCGAGTGCACGACCCACTCCCTATTCGCGGTCACGTCTGCGCAGGCCGGTCGGAAACGGAGATCCGTTGCCGACCGGCTGCGGTATACGGCGCCTAAGGCGCCGGCATCTGGATGCCAGTAAGGGTGGCACTCGCCCGGGTGAACAGGTCGCCGAGGGAATTGCCGAAGGTTTGTGCACCGACCGCAATTGCAAGGGCAACGAACACGATCAACATGGCGTATTCGGTAGCGGTGGCACCGCTCTCGTCACGACGGAAGCGACTGATTAGACGGTGCATTTGAACTTCCTTTTTCAGGGGGTGACCCTGTGGCCAGTGTGCGCCAAAGGCAATCACAGTCGCCACTCAGCCAGTAGCCAGACTAATCCAGTCGCTGTCAGTGGCCTGTCAGGCCGCCGTCAGAAAAGCGCCTTTTGTGATTTATTTTATTAGATTGTGTGCAATGGGAACGTCGTCCGACAGGCGGGCGCGTTAACAATTCGGGAGAATAAAGGTTTGGCGAGACCGGGCGCTCAATTGGTGCCCGATTTTCGTTTTGGCACCGAATTTGTTAGCACACTTGCGGGAACGGATGGGTCTGAACGCCGCGAACCGGCTCCGGCCTGAGCTTGGCGAGGATCGCCCTCAGCGTGCGGATGCGATGCGAGGATAACGGTCGTTCTCGACGATGGTGTGTAGCTCTTGGCTCTTGGGTAAGAGCGGCGGTTTCTTCGTCCGATAGATCAAGGTGCATAACCCCGATATGGGGTCTAGAGTGCCGTCACGAAGGCTGGCGCCGGGCTACCGATAATAGGTT
>Ga0207693_10005185_pt1 | contig 10910 bp, 9 predicted proteins | sample LARL81metaG_FD_184347 | JGI IMG/M metagenome (GOLD analysis project Ga0207693, IMG submission 184347) | Corn, switchgrass and miscanthus rhizosphere microbial communities from Kellogg Biological Station, Michigan, USA - LAR L8-1 metaG... | ecosystem: Host-associated > Plants > Roots >... | reverse complement strand
CTGAATGCCGCCGCGGCCGGCCCGCTCGGAGTGCATCGAGATGGCACTGCGGAGGATGTCGGGGATCTCGACCTGTGAGAGCTCGAGGTCCATGCGCCCGGCCTCGATCTTCGCCAGGTCGAGAACGTCGTTGATCAGAGAGAGCAGGTGCCTGCCGGCCTCGAGTACGTCGTCGACGTAGGCGAGCTGCCGCTCGTTCAGCTCCCCGAACATCTGCTCGTGCAGCACCTCGCTGAAGCCGATGATCGCGTTCAGCGGCGTTCGGAGCTCGTGTGACATGTTGGCGAGGAACTGCGACTTGTGCTCGCTCGCGAGCTCGAGCTGGCGCTGGATGTGCTCGAGCTGGTCGCTCATGCTGTCGACCTTCGCGGCGAGGCGTCCGATCTCGTCCCGGTTCGCCACCTCGAGCCGGCCCGAGAAGTCGCCTGCTCCGATCTCGTCGAGCCGGTCCTCCGTGCGGCGGAGCGGCCTCACCACCGACCACGAGAGCAGCAGTCCCAGCGCGAAGGCGAGCACGAGGCTGGCTGCGCCCATGCCGATCAGGAGGTCGCGGGAGCTGGTAAACGAGCTCCGGTTGGCGGCGACGAGCTCGTTCGCGCGAGCGCGGGTCTTGCGGGCGTCCGTACCGACCTGTGCAACGAAGGAGGTCGCGAATCTGTGTATGCGGCCGAGGGTTGACCCCACGAACCCCTTCGGCCCAGAGTCCTGGTTCACGATCGGATAGAAGAGCGGGACGCTGGTCAGCAGCAATTCGGCCGCCTTTGGGTCGACATTGGAGAGGTGAAACGGGCCTGGCTCCTCGCTTATGAGGCAGCTCAGGCCGGAGTCGTCGCAGAGCTGCTGCATGTCGTTGCCGATCGCCTGGTCGAGCCCGGAGCCGAACGTCCGCTCTGAGCCCGGGGTGTTCAGGCGGTACTCGATCGCCTTCTGGAGCTGCGTGGCGTCGGTCAGGGCCACCTGGAGGTAGACCGCCCGCCGCTGCAGCCGGAGGAGCTGCTCGCCGCGCGAGTTCGATTGCCCGAGAGCGACGACCCCGAGGGTGTATCCGACCGCCAGCAGCGCGCCCACGACGGCGAAGCCGAGGAGCAGCTTCGCCCCGAGCGGCAACGGGATCCGCGCAACCGCGCGAACCAGCGGGTTATCCGGGGATCGCTGCGCCTCCGGCGCGGCTTCGACCGGCTCCTCCGCGATCTCCATCCGAGGATGATCCCTCGCCCCGAGACTCGTGTCTATAGGCGCAAGCCCGTCAGCCGGTGGTGCAGGCGGGGCCGCCGTGAGTGGCGCTCCAGGCCTTCAGAGCGCGGATGCGAGACGCCGCCACCGTGATCCGGCCGCGGAGCCGCGGCATCTCCGGCGAGTCCGCCAAAAGCGTCGCATAGCCCCGCTCGCTGGCGCTCTCGGCGCCGAAGATGAGCAGGTCGGAGCCGGCGAGCATGGCCCGCGTCGCGGTGTGCGGGATCCGGTCCGCCGCCGGCGCCGTGAGCGAGTCGGTAATCGTCACGCCCTTGAAGCCGAGCGTCTGGCGCAGCAGTCCGGTGGCGATCTTGCTCGAGAACGCGGCCGGCTTGCCGGAAGCATCGAGCTTGGGATAGACCGCGGTCGAGAGCATCACGAGCTTCACTCCCGCCTTGATGGCGCTCTCGAACGGGAGCAGGCCCTGGCGGAGCTTCCAGGCGGCGGCGCGAATCACGATCCGGCCGTGGTCGGTGTTGCCGCTGGCGAGGCCGAGCCCGGGAAAGTGCTTTGTGGTGGCGGCGATCCCGTTGGTCTGGAGGCCGTCGACGAACGCGCGGCCCAGCGTCGCGTTCCGCGTGCGCGACTGAGAGAAGGCGCGCGAGCCGAGGAAGCTGTGCGCCGAGCCCGGCGTGTCGAGGACCGGAGCGAGGTCGACGTCGATCCCGACCGAGTGAAGAGCCCCGGCCGCACCCGCGGCCTGCGCGTGCGCGTCGGCCGCGTTCGACATGAAGGCGGGGGCTTCCGTCGGCGGCGCCCAGTAGAGCCGCCGGACGAGACCGCCTTCCTGGTCGACGGCGATCATTAGCGGCTCGCCGCGCGTGCAGGCGGCCTGCTGCAACTTCGCGGTGACGGTGGTCGCCGTGCTCTGCGAGAGCCAGCCGTTCCCCAGCAGGACGACCCCGCCCATCTTCCCGTTTCGGATGCGAGCGAGAAACCTCGCCGACGGTGGCGCGGTGAGCGTCCCCATCACGGTCTCGGCGGTGTCGGAGAATCCGGTCGCCGTAGCGTTCCTCTCGGCCGCCAATTCCGAATTGCCCGGCCCGGGCTTGACGCACGCCGTGACGACGGCCACCGCCGCCACCATCGCAACTGCGGCGAAGGCCCTCTTCATCGAGGACAGGGTAGCCCCCGCCGTGCTCGAACCCACCTCCCGCTCTAGACTCATCACATGGCTCAGGCGCCGGTTCTTCCCACAGGGTTCGAGCTGCCGCTCGAAGCGCGTTTGCCGCGAATCGGCGCGGTCGACGAGGTCGGGCTGGAGGAGCGCGCGGCGTCACTCGCCAAGCGCTCGATCAAGCGTGAGTCGAAGGTCTGGGCGCTTCAGCTCGCCATCCGGACGACCGACCTGACGACGCTCGAGGGATCGGACACGCCCGGGAAGGCGGCGGCGGTCGCGTCGAAGGCGCGGCGGCCGGATCCGTCCGATCCGTCCATCCCGCCGGTCGCCGCGGTCTGCGTCTACCCGAACCTCGTGCCGGCAGTGCGGGAGCGGCTGGCGGGGAGCGACGTCAAGATTGCGGCGGTCGCCACCGGGTTCCCCTCGGGCCAGTATCCGACGGCGATCAAGGTCGCGGACGTGCGCTCGGCGGTGGAGCTCGGCGCCGACGAGATCGACATGGTGATCGACCGCGGCGCATTCCTTTCCGGCCGCTACGCGAAGGTCTACGACGAGATCGTCCAGGTGAAGGAGGCGTGCGGCGTCGCCCACCTGAAGGTGATCCTCGAGACCGGGGAGCTCGGGACGTACGACAACGTGCGGCGCGCGACCCTGCTCGCGATCGCCGGCGGGGCGGACTTCGTCAAGACCTCGACCGGCAAGATCGCGCCGGCGGCGACCCTGCCGGTGGCGCTGTGCATGCTCGAGGCGATCCGGGACGTCTACGAGGAAACCGGGCGCCGGATCGGCTTCAAGGCGGCGGGCGGGATCCGGCAGGCGAAGCAGGCGGTGCAGCACCTCGTGCTCGTGCACGAGACGCTCGGCCCGGAATGGTTGACACCCGACCTGTACCGGCTCGGTGCGTCGTCGCTGTTGAACGACATCCTGATGCAGCTGCGCAAGGAGCGGACCGGCGCCTACCAGAGCGGCGACTACTTCACGCTGGACTGAAGATGCACGATTCGGTGACGAAATTGGCACATAGTCGAGACTCCGGCACGCCTAAGCTCGCCCCCTCCCATAGGGGTGGGGGGTGGGTTTGGGGAACGCGCTCGCGGAGCCTCGCACCCGTCCGCCTGGGACGTGCCGGGAGCAGGCATGGCTGAGCTCGACAAGACGCAGCGCGAGGTCGGCGTCCCTGGCGACTGGACGTACGCGAGCGCCCCCGAGTCACGCGACATCGTCCACATCGACGACCGCTACGGCTACTTCGTCGGCGGCAAGTGGCTCGAGCCCTCGGAGACCTACGAGACGATCGCGCCCCGCGACGAAGAGCCGCTCGCGGCGATCGGCCAGGCCACGGCCGAGGACGTCGGCCGCGCGGTCGCCGCCGCCCGCGAGGCGTACGCCGACGGCTGGTCGGCGCTGCCCGGCTCCGAGCGCGCCAAGTACCTCTTCCGCATCGCCCGGCTCCTCCAGGAGCGCTCGCGCGAGTTCGCCGTGCTGGAGTCGCTCAACGGCGGCAAGCCGATCAAGGAGTCGCGCGACGTCGATATCCCGCTCGCCGCTGCGCACTTCTTCTACTACGCCGGCTGGGCGGACAAGCTCGAGTACGCCTTCCCGAACCGGCGCCCGCGGCCCGTCGGCGTCGCCGGCCAGATCATCCCCTGGAACTTCCCGCTACTCATGCTCGCCTGGAAGGTTGCACCCGCGCTCGCGTGCGGCAACACCGTCGTCCTCAAGCCGGCCGAGACCACGCCGCTCACCGCGCTCCTCTTCTGCGACGTTCTCCGCCAGGCCGAGCTGCCGCCCGGCGTCGTCAACATCGTCACCGGCGACGGGCGCACCGGCGCCGCGATCGTCGAGAGCGAGGACGTCGACAAGATCGCCTTCACCGGCTCGACCGAGGTGGGGAAGGAGATCCAGCGCCGGCTCGCGGGCAGCGGCAAGCGGCTCACGCTCGAGCTTGGCGGCAAGGCCGCGAACATCGTCTTCGACGACGCCGCGCTCGACCAGGCGGTCGAGGGGATCGTCAACGGCATCTACTTCAACCAGGGCCACGTCTGCTGCGCCGGCTCCCGCCTCTTCGTCCAGGAGTCGATCTACGAGCCGCTCGTCGCGAAGCTCGAGCGCCGCCTCACGACGCTGCGCGTCGGCGACCCGCTCGACAAGAACACCGACGTCGGGGCGATCAACTCCGCCGCCCAGCTCGAGAAGATCCAGGAGCTCGTCGCCTCCGGCAAGGAGGAGGGCGCGGAGATCTTCCAGCCGCCCTGCGTCCTCCCGGAGAAGGGCTACTGGTTCGCGCCGACCGTCTTCACGAACGTCGCGCAGAGCTACCGCATCGCGCAGGAGGAGATCTTCGGCCCGGTGCTGTCCGTGCTCACCTTCCGCACGCCGGAGGAGGCGTTGGAGAAGGCGAACAACACACCGTACGGGCTCAGCGCCGGCGTCTGGACGGAGAAGGGCTCGCGCATCCTCTGGATGGCGCAACGGCTCCGCGCCGGCGTCGTGTGGGCGAACACATACAACCGCTTCGACCCGGGCTCGCCGTTCGGCGGCTACAAGGAGTCGGGCTTCGGTCGCGAGGGCGGCCGGCACGGGCTCGAGCCGTACCTGAGGTTCGACGAATGAGTCGCCTCCCGGTCCAGAAGACGTACAAGCTGTTCATCGGTGGAGCCTTCCCGCGCAGCGAGTCGGGCCGCACCTATGAGGCGGAGGGCCAGAACGTCGCACGCGCCTCGCGCAAGGACGTCCGCGACGCGGTTCGCGCCGCGCGCGGCGCCCAGCCGAAGTGGGCGGGGGCGACCGCGTACAACCGCGGCCAGGTCCTCTACCGGGTCGCGGAGATGATCGAGACGCGCATCGACGAGTTCGCCGAGCTCTGCACCGGCCGCGAAGAGGTCGAGCGCTCGATCGATCGCATCGTCTGGTACGCGGGCTGGGCCGACAAGCTCCCGCAGGTGCTCGGCGGCTCGAATCCCGTCGCGGGCCCGTACTTCAACTTCACGGTGCCGGAGCCGACGGGTGTCGTCGCCGTGCTCGCGCCGGAGGAGCCGCCGCTGCTCGGCCTCGTGACGCGCCTCCTGCCGCCGCTCGTCGGCGGGAACGCCGTCGTGGCCGTTGCCTCCGAGACGCGGCCGCTCGCGGCGATCGAGCTCGCCGAGGCGCTCGCTACGAGCGACGTGCCCGGCGGTGTCGTTAACCTCCTCACTGGGCAGCACGGAGAGCTCGGGCCGGTGCTCGCCTCGCACATGGACGTGAACGCCATCGACCTCTGCGGCGCAGACGGCGACGGCCCGGAGCTCGAGCGGCTCGCGGCCGAGAACGTCAAGCGCGTCGTGCACGGTCGCGCCGACGTCCAGAGCCCCTGGGAGATCTCCTCGTTCCTCGAGCTCAAGACCGTCTGGCACCCGCTGGGTCTGTGAGTGCGCCAGAATCACGAGCAGTGACTGCTACGCGCCGCTTCAGCCATGCGATCGCCGAGGGAGACGGCATCTCCGTGATCGCCGCCGTCGAGGACGCCGACGCGGCGCGAGCCGCGGAGGCCCAGCGCGCCGAGGCCCTCGTCGTCGTGCGCGACCCGGCGACGGTGCGGGAGGCGACGGGGCTGCCGATCCTCTGGCGGGCCGAGTCCGATCTCGAGCGTGCCGCCGAGGTGGCGGATGCTGTGATCCTCGCGCTCAGCGGCGAGGAGGGGGAGGAGATCCGCGAGCAACAGCGGCACCATCGGGCGCTCGCGCTCGGACTGGACTGCGCGGTCGAAGTGCGGAGCGAGGAGGAGCTCGAGTGGGCCCTCGAGATCCTCGACCCCGAGATCTTCCTGCTCGCGCCACCGCCGGCGCCGCCGCACGAGCGGCTCGAGGCGGTCCTGGAGCTCCTCGCCGAGGTTCCCGCGGGCAAGCTGGCGATCGCCGACCTGACCGTTACGACCGAGGACGAGGTGCAGGAGCTCGAGCGGGCGGGCGTGGACGGCGTGATCGTCCACGCGGCCGACGTCTCGCCGCTCGTCGGCGACGCGCCGCCCGAAGTCTGAGCGGCTAACCGAAGAAGGCGTGCGCGACGTCGTACCACTGACGCGGCACGACCTTCAGCTCGGCGGTCGCTTCGGCGAGCGGGACGGCGATGACGTCGTCGCCACGTAGCGCTGCCATCTGCCCGTACTCGCCCGCGAGCGCGAGGTCGGCGGCCGTGAGCCCGAAGCGAGTGGCGAGGATGCGGTCGCGCGGGGTCGGCGTGCCGCCGCGCTGCACGTGGCCCAGCACGGTCACGCGCGTCTCGAAGCCCGTGCGCTGCTCGATCTCACGCCCGAGCGCCTCCCCGACACCGCGCTTCGCCAGGATCACGTGCCCGAACTGGTCCTGCTCCCCGGCGTCCGCCAGTCCGGGCAGCTCGCAGCCCTCGCTGACGACGACGATGGAGAAGTTCTTGCCGCGCGCATGCCGCTTGCGGATCGCCTCGGCGACCTCATCGAAGTCGACCGGGACCTCCGGGACGAGGATCACGTCGGCCCCGCCGGCGATCCCGCTCATCACGGCGATCCAGCCCGTCTGGCGACCCATCACCTCGACGACCATGACGCGGTTGTGCGACTCGGCAGTCGTGTGCAGCCGGTCGATCGCCTCCGTCGCGATGAAGACCGCCGTGTCGAAGCCGAAGGTGTAGTCCGTGCCGGAGAGGTCGTTGTCGATCGTCTTCGGGACCCCGACCACGGGGAGCTGATGCTCGGCGTACAGCCGCGCCGCCACGCCGAGGGTGTCCTCGCCGCCGATGGCGACGAGCGTGTCGAGCCCGCGGTCGCGGAAGTTCTGCAGCACGCGCTCGACGCCGTTCTCGATCTTGAACGGGTTCGTGCGGCTCGTCCCGATGATCGTCCCGCCGCGCGGCAGGATCCCGGACACCTGCAAGGGGCCGAGGTCCTCGAAGATCGGCTCGACCAGGCCGCGCCAGCCCTCGCGGACTGCGACCACGTCCCAGCCGGCCGCGTCGGCCCGGCGCACCACGGCGCGGATGACCGCGTTGAGGCCGGGACAGTCGCCCCCGCCGGTGAGGATGCCCACGCTCTTCGCCACGATGGAAGTCCTAACGATTCGCGCGTGCCTCTGCCGGTAGTGCCGAAGGTGGGAATCGAACCCACACGGCCCGAAGGCCACCGGATTTTGAGTCCGGCGCGTCTGCCAATTCCGCCACTTCGGCGTGACGCGCGCATGGTACGCGCGTCTGCGGCAAGCCACAGGCACCGGTCCGCGCAACAGATCTTGTTGCGCAACAGAATGTGTTGCGCTAAGCTCGATGCATGCCGGTTGAGATCGCGACGAAGGTGGACACGCTGCGCGTCGACTTCGGCTCGGCCGCGCGGCTCGCCGACATGCTCGGCGTCAGTCGCGCGCAGGTAACGCGCTGGCTCCGCGGCTCCGGGATCGATCCCCTCAACGCCGAGAAGGTCGACCTGCTCGAGCTCGTCTGGTCGAACCTGCTGCGGCTGTACGACCGCGAGGCGGCGCTCGCCTGGCTCTTCGGGCTCAATCCCGTCCTCGGCGACCGCCGTCCGATCGACCTCATCCGGGAGGGGCGCACCGAGGAGCTCATGCGGGCTATCCGCGCCGAGCGTTCCGACTCCTTCGCGTGATCCTCTACCGCTGCCTGGCGTGGAACGAGCGGGCCGCGCCGGAGAAGCCCGACGGGGCGCTCTGGTTTCCGCGCGTGTACCAGGGAGAGGGCCGTCACGACAACCCGGACGTGTACGGCTGCCTCTACCTCTCGGAGGCTCCGCTCTCCTGCGTCGTCGAGCAGCTTGCGCGCTTTCGCGGCCAGCGGCTCACGCCCTCGCTGCTCTTGCGGCGCGGTTTGCCGCTGGCGCTGGCGGAGCTGGAGCTTCCCGACGGCACCGAGTTCGTCGATCTCGACGATCCGGCCGTGCTCCGCCGCGAGCGGTTGCGGCCTTCGCTTGTCGCGACCCGGCAACGAGACATCACGCGGCCGCAGGCGCGCGTCCTGCACGAACGGCATCCGAACGCAGCTGGGCTGCGCTGGTGGTCCACCTTCGAGTCGCTCTGGGCGAACGTGACGCTGTTCGATCGCGCCGAGCCGGGGTTGCGCCTCGCCTCGGTCCGGGCGCTCGATCTCGCCGACGAGGAGATCCTCTCCGCGGCGGACGTGCTCGGACTACGTCTCGCTTGACCCGACTCGCAGCGGAAAGTACGGCGGCGCCAGTAGGAAGCCGATGCGCGCGTCCTGCCCGCGGTGGCCGCGCGCCATCTGGAGCGCGGCCCCGATCCCACCGATCGGGACGAAGCCGAGCTGCCTCGCCGCGGCCGCGTCGCGAGCTCCGGCGACGTAGACGGCGCCGAGCCGCTCGAGCGCGGGCCGGCAGGCCTGCCAGTCGCGGAACGGCAGCAGCGGGTGCACCGTGCGGCCGGCGCGGTACTCGTCGATCGCGCGCGAATCGGCGGCGACGGCCTCCTCCGCGCCGGCCAGGAGACCCGGATCCCGGGCGATCGGGTCGGAGCGGAAGAAGACGTGATACGGCTGCTGCGTGGGCCGGGGGAACGTGCGCACGAAGCGGTGGACGAGGATGACGATCCCGCCGTCCGCCACCGGGAACGCGTCGCGCCAGAGCCCGAGCGCGTGCCCGAGTCCGAGGTACGCCGCAAGCAGCGGGTTCGGCTCCTCGCGCGGCAGAAACGGCGTGGTGGCGGGGATCCCGATCACGAGCGCGTCGAGGGGCTCGGCGAGCGCCGACCGGCGCAGCTCGATCGCGCGCAGGAGCGCCTCCGCGTGCACGACCGACGGCGGCCCCGCGAGCACAGCCGCCGCCGTCCGGATTCCCCGCAGCGAGCGGAGTATCCGGCGCCGAGCGGGCTCCGGCGCGGCCGCGAACGCGAATCGCAGCGGCGAGTGTGCGACTCGTTCGACTCCCTCCGGGTCGTAGGGGTAGCCGCGCAATAGCGCCCCGAAATGAGGATGGTTGAGGACGACCGAGACGCCGAAGAGCGGGACGCGCGCAGCCAGCGTGCGCTCGAGGAGTGTCGCAGTGCGCCAGCCCTCGGAGCCGCTCGTCTCGAGAAGGGACTCTGCCGTTGCTCGCCGTTGCGTCTCGGCGTCGGCTGCGGCAAGCAGCGTCGCCGGGCCTCCATGCAGGACGGTTTCCGCCGCACTCACGACGACGACGAGGTCCGTCTCGACGAGCTCGCGGGCGACTCGGACGCGCGGCGCACCCTCGGGGATCCCAACGAGTGCCGGATCGGCAGCGTCGTGCACGGCCAGCGTCCCGTGAAAGCGTCGGCGTAGCTCCGGCGTCACGAGAGCCGCGATCGCAGCCCGGTTCGCTCGGCGGGCGAGGCCGCCCGCGACGAGGAGCGTTTGTCTTCCCGTCCGCACGCCGAGCTCCTCGAGCGCGCCGCTCACGGCTGCGATGGCCAGCCGGCGTGGATCTGCCTCCACGTTTCCGATCGGCAAGGCCGGCGGCTCGACCACGATCGTCACGCGGTCGGCTCGGGCGGCAAGCGTTTCGAGTGCCTCTCCTTCGAGGGGGAAGCGCAGCGCCTCGCGAGTCGCCGCCTCGATGTCGGTCGAGCGGCCCGGCGGCGGAGGCAGCAGCAGCCGCGCGTCGGCGGGGGCCGACGCCACGACGAGGCGCGTGCCGGAAAGGAGTGGGACGCGCGGCACTACCCGATCCAGCGGTGCAGCCGCATGAACGTGGTGCGGAACCCGCGCTTCGGCCAGAAACGCGATGCGAGCAGGTTCGTCATGCGCCAGTCCGTGACCATCGTCTCGTAGCCGCGCTCGCGCGACCAGGCGAAGGATGCGTCCGTCAGCGCGACGCCGGCCCCGGTCCCTCGCGACTCCGGGTAGGTGATCGCGAAGCCGAGGAACGACGCTCCGGCCGGCCGCGCGAGGCCGGCATGCGCGGACGAGAGCTCGAGGGGACAGACGAAGAAGTCGCCGACGATCCGGCCGTCGGCCTCGTAGACGAGGTTCGCCACGCCCTCCAGAGAGAAGTCCTCGAGGACGTCGGCCCTGACCTCGTCCGCAGTCTGCTCCGGGACCGACGAAAAGACAGGGGACTGACCCTGGTGACGCGACAGGAGCGGGCCGATCTCGACCATGGCCTCGATGTCGTCCTCGGTCGCCTCGCGCACGCCGGCCGGCCATTCGCGCTCCGGTATGTCGATGATCCCATGCGCCTGCTGCGCGCCGAAGCCGAGGCGGAACCAGGCGTCGACAACGGAAGGATCGGTCGCGGGCACGAGCACGTAGTGCGCTCTAATCCCTTGCTCGAACCATCGGGCCGCCGCGTCCGCCCAGACGTCCCGCAGCAACTCCGGGTCGCTTGCCGCGTGCCCGGCCGCGTAGATCCAGATGTTCGGCCCCCAGCGCTCCGGCGAGTCCGGCCGTCCGAGCACGTAGGCGCCGTCCGCGAAGGCGCCGGTAGCTCCCTGCTCGAGGAGCGCCGCGATCTCCGCCCGGTAGTCCACATCCGCAGGCAGCTGCGGAAAGACGGAGCGGTGCGCCTCGTGGCGGGCAGCGAGGAGCTCGGCCGCCGCGTCGACGTGCTCTTCTGCGAAGGGGACGATCG
>Ga0207693_10005184_pt1 | contig 10910 bp, 10 predicted proteins | sample LARL81metaG_FD_184347 | JGI IMG/M metagenome (GOLD analysis project Ga0207693, IMG submission 184347) | Corn, switchgrass and miscanthus rhizosphere microbial communities from Kellogg Biological Station, Michigan, USA - LAR L8-1 metaG... | ecosystem: Host-associated > Plants > Roots >... | reverse complement strand
CACGACTAAAGCCGACGTCATCAGCAAGGTTGTTACAAATCGCGATGCGATTCGTCAGCGGGTCGTCAGCTTCCTTACTCCCGAGCAACTGAAGAAGTGGGACGACGAAAAAGCCAAAGCCAAGGACTTCCTGGGCCAGAAAATCGCAGCCTAAGGATTCACCTTCTACCTAAGTTGCTTCACTTGGATGGCCGACAAAATCGAACACTGCCGGCCACCAACCCTTTGGTGCAATCGGAGGGGCGACTCGCACGATAGCCATCAGGATCAAAAAATGCAAGAGGCACAGGATTTCTAACATCCGCCGCACCTCCCGCTAGAGGGTTAGACCCACAAGCGCACTGACCACGAAGAATGTTCGCAAGTACGCTACTTGGGAGCGTACAGCCGCCCGTTTTGAGACCGGCCTTCTCATCACATCTGATATCGCCATAATTGAGGGTTGGCATTTACGGATTTCCTGCGCTGCGGGCCGCTTCCTCGGACCAACTCTGTTTTCCCCTTTTAAAACAGCCGCACACAAGCCATCCTGCCATGTTAAGAGTTCGCAGTAGCCGCAGGTCATTTGTCTGGTCAAATTAGCAGTGTCTTAAATAACGAATCATAGAGAAGTTCGTAGTTGTGCACGGCATTTTCAAAGAGCTGATCCTAGGGGCAGTGCTCTTGGCGTTTGGGGTTGCGGCCAACTCGCAGAGTTCCATGCCGGCAAAAACTCTGGATACTGAGGACAAGGCCCAAGTTCGCGTGCTTTTGCCCTTGAGCGACCACCGCCCTCAGTTTGCCTTCAATTCCCTTTTGGACAGCCCTGATTCCCAGGCGACGGGTGAGCAGTCGTGGGGGAGCATTAATGGAACCATTCTCGATCGAACGGGGGCGGTCAATGTTGGAGCGAAGGTGCGACTGACCCGCAAGCATCCAGTCCTGAGCCAAGAGGTAGCGTCAGGCGACACTGGCCAATATTCTTTCTCGCATGTCCCTCCTGGATCTTTTCAGATTACGGTCACGGCGCCAGGGTTTGCCACGCAGGTGTTCTCAGCGGATTTGCGCCCCGGACAGGCTTTTCTCGTTCCTCCAATTGTCCTGGCGGTAGCGACCGCCGCGACGGAAGTGCAGGTCGCGGCGCCCACTGTTGAAGTAGCGGAAGCACAAATCAAGGAACAAGAGAAGCAGCGCGTGCTCGGTTTCATTCCGAATTTCTATGTCAGCTACGTTCACGATGCAGCTCCTCTCACCTCGAAACAAAAATTTCGGCTGGCCTTGAAAACAGCTGTGGATCCGGTCACATTTCTAGGAACGGGCATCTATGCGGGAGTGGAGCAGGCTGCAGATCGTTTCCCCGAATATGGACAAGGTGCGCAGGGGTACGCAAAGTACTTCGGCGCAGGATATGCTGACGCTGTCTCAGGCATTTTCATCGGAAATGCGATATTGCCATCACTTCTAAAACAGGATCCCAGGTATTTCTACAAGGGAACCGGAACGACGCGAACGCGGATACTGTACGCGGTCGCGAGCCCCGTGATTTGCAAAGGCGACAACCAGCGCTGGCAGCCGAATTACTCATTTGTTTTAGGAAGCATTGCAGTCGGTAGTATCTCGAATCTCTACGTTCCGGCGGGTGATCGCAATGGCGCTGGTTTGATTTTCGAGAACGCACTAATCAGGATCGGGGAGGGTTCACTCGGCGGTATTCTCCAGGAATTTGTTCTTCCACGACTGACACCACACATTCGACACCATAAGCCTTCCCAACCCTGAGAGCTGGAATCGTCTTGGTCACAGCACGTGCAAGTTTGCTCTACCGTTGCACTGCGGGGAATAAAACCGGATGGTCGAGAGTGTTAGGTTTGGTTGCCTAGGATTTTTGGGGACGCCGCAAAGCGCTTCCCAAAGGTCGTCCGGGACGATAGTTGGAGATAAATCGCCATTACACTCATTGCCAGCCTTAGACGAAGCTGCATCTCGCCGTGCTAGAAAGACATAGTTTTTCTTGCTCGTACAGGAATGTGACTTCTACTGCGCGTATCTCTTGAAGAAGCTGTTCGCCTTCCACTCCGGCCGGCGATCATCATTGGCCACACTGATCAGCAATCTCCGGATCACCTCTTCGTATTTTGCTTCAGCTTCGAGATCAATCGGCTGGTTCACGTCGTCTGAGGGTGCGTGGTAGCGGTTCTTCAGCCAGGCGTGATACGCATCCATCTCAGGAGTTCCCGGATACGCTCCGATATCGATCATGAGTGATGGCACGCCGTGACGTATGAAGTTGTATTGATCGCTGCGGATGAACACGTTGTGTTGCGGCTCGGGATCGGACTGCACCGCGGCCCCGACAGATTGTGCAGCTTCGCGGGTCAGATCGCCGAGATTGGATTCTACCAGCCCATGAACGGTGAGCACCTTTAGAGGAAAGATCGGCAGATACATATCCGTGTTGATATCAGCCACGATCGATTTCATTGGCACAGTTGGATGCGCCGCGAAATATTTCGATCCCAGCAGGCCCTTTTCCTCTCCAGTGACCAGAAGAAAGAGCACCGAGCGCCGGAGTTTCGCCGGGTCTTTCTGCAAACTTTGAGCCATGTCCAGGAGCAGAGCGCTGCCGGAGCCATTGTCCATGGCGCCGTTGTAGATGCGATCGCGGTTGACGGGCTCGCCGATTCCGAGATGATCAAGGTGTGCCGAAAGCACCACGAATTCGTTCTTCAGTTCGGGATCGCTACCCGGCAACTTGCCAATGACATTGGCGGATTCAACCTCTCCGCTTTCCACTTTGGTCGTAGCTTCGAGCGAAACCGCGAGCGCGAAGTGCGGCAGCATCTTGTGCTGTTGCGCCAGCGCCAGCACATCGGCGAATTCGTGCCCCGAACCGGCGAAGAGCTTCTCTGCATGGGCGGGATTGAAATAAGCAGTGAGCTTCTCGCCGGCGGTGTCATCGAACTCGGGGTAGTCAAGTTCCATGGAAGAGTGCTTGTTGTTAATAACCACGCGCTGCCACGACATCTCCGCCAGGGCAGGATTTCTGATCGTAATCATTCCGATTGCGCCTACGCTCTTCAACGTCCGCCAGCGCTCGGCAGTGGTTTGATAATGAGACGCAATGGCCCCGGCGATTTCCGAGGGCGATCCCGATATGCTCACAACCAGCTTTCCCTTGCAGTCGAGGCCGGCGAAGTCGTCGTAGTTGGCCTCGGGAATTTTCAAAGCGTAACCGGCGAAGACCAGATCGGCTTTGACGTACTGCGCGGGCATGACGTGCGTGCTGATGATGGCGTCCTCACCAAGCGTAAGTGGCTCGCGTTTGCCCGCGCTGATCAGGGCCAAGCTGGATTCGCTTTCGACCAGGCGCCGCGAGACGAACCTCACCGGCTGGTAAAAGCCGTTCACTCCGGCAGACTGCACGCCGGCTTTTTTGAACTCTGCAATCGCATACTCCTGTGCGGCGTGCTCGCCGCGGCTGCCGGTATCGCGGCCCTCCATTTTGTCGTCGGCGATGACTTTAACTTTCTCCCACCAGCTCTGGCCGTTGAAGTGGAGGTTGGCCGGGGTTGACGGCTGCTGCGCTGTAACTACGACACAAATGGATGCGAAGAGAATTGAACAGCTGAACCTGCGCATGACCTGCCTCCGCAAAACCGGAAAGCATACCAGCAAGGCACTGATTTCTTCCACTCGGCATGACGGCGGTGCCCGCTCCGCGATTTCTTTGGCCGCCATAGGATTGCAGAGGTCAAGGAGAATAAGCCCTTGCACAGGATAAACACTCGATTCCGCGCTGTTCCCCAGCGGGGCTGGAACCGCAGTTCCCGTTTCCGCCACACACTTCTCTGAGGAGTCACACGTGCGGCAACTGACGCGGCTTTTGCGTTACCCGGTGCCATACTGGTGACAGTTCACTCCCTCGGCGGAAAGAAGCTCACAAGTCAAGACGAAGACGCCTCGACGCGGCCATAAATGGCCGCTCTTCCACAAGTCCAGCGAATAGCGCTATGCTTCTGCAACATCGGTTATGGGCATCTACGTGGAAATTCCCATTCGCGCGAGCATGGACGAGTTGTGGGAGAAGACTCAGAATCCTCAACTCCATCAGCGATGGGACCTGCGCTTTTCGCAAATCGAATACTTGCCGCGACAGGGTGAGGAGCCGCAAAGATTCTTGTATCGCACTCGTGTTGGCTTCGGACTGAAGATCGACGGCCAAGGAGAAAGCGTCGGCGAGGGCGATGGGGACGGTGGCGCACGTACATCGAGTTTGAAATTCTGGTCAGATGATCGGAAATCGCTAATCAAGACTGGATCAGGCTACTGGAAGTACGTTCCTGGTGAAAACACCATCCGCTTTTTCACCTGGTATGACTATGAGACACGCTTCGGCGCGTTCGGCAAGCTGATTGACAGATGCGTCTTCCGCCCGTTGCTAGGATGGGCGACAGCGTGGAGCTTCGACCGTTTGCGGCTTTGGATTGAGAAAGGGATTCCGCCGGAGGCTTCTCGCGACCACGCAATCGTATACGCGCTCTCGCGCGGGACGATGGCGTTCATATGGTTCTATCAGGGGTTAGTGCCGAAGCTGCTTTATCACGACCCAGCTGAACTGGATTTGCTTAGCGGAATGGGAACAGCCCCTCAACATCTCCACGCAGCTGCGAGTCTCGCCGGAGTGGTCGAGGTGCTGTTTGCATTCCTGGTGATCATTTTGTGGCGTCAGAGTTGGTTATTGTGGCTGACGCTTGTGCTGATGCTAGTCGGAATTCCTGTTGTCGGGATCAGCGCCCCAGAGTATCTGAGGGCCGCGTTCAATCCCGTAACTTTGAACATATCACTGGCAGTGTTTGCCGCCATTGCACTCATCACTCGGCGCGACCTGCCGACAGCGGCAAACTGTCGCCGAAAACCGACCAACCCAACATGAGATCTATTTACGAACAGGCGCTCGGAGAGAAATTCAAGCTCCTGCATCCGCGCATTCAGGAACGCTTTGGATTCAGCAGCAAAGACCGGCGTGCGTCCATCGGTAAGGGCGTCATGGAAAGAGTGTGGCGCGGCAAGCTCTTCACGTTGCCCTTTCTCTATATCGGTAGCTGGCGGCGAATCATGTTTCCCGAATACGGGTCCAACATTCCCTTCACAGTAAGGAACTATGCGTACCTTGACCCATTCGGGAGAGAGACGGTCACATGGATTCGTAATTTCGAAACTCGCCACCCTCGCCGTTTTGACGCTTACATGATTTACAGCCAGCAGCGCGGCTGCATTGTCGATTACCTGGGTACGCACGAGCATCTTGCGGTGGACATCAACGTGAGTGTCGATGACCGCGGTGGCCTGTGCCTGCGTTCGGGAGAGCAGCGCTTTTTTGAGGGAGTGATTGGCTTTAAGTTTCCGATGGCCTTCTCCGGTGTTGCCGATGTATGCGAGTGGTTTGTGGACAACGATCAGAAATTTCACATTAGCGTAAATGTCCACAACGATATTTGGGGCCCTCTGTTCGGATACATGGGTTCGTTTACAACAGAGTGGGTCACCATCGATGATGGCCAGATCCCGGCGGACCTTGTCCCTGTGCGGTACGAACGGCGAGAATGAGGCCTTGTTTGGCCTTGTTCGATAGCCACTGCCCTCAGCGCCTAAAGGCGCGATTCAATCTGATCGCATTCGGCATGCCTGAAGGCGTGCCCTGATACAACCCGTTCGCGGGCGAGGGCGCCCGCGCCACACGAGCGCGACAGCTTCCCGTTTTGGGCATACTTCCTCATTCTTCTGGGAATTTGCTTGCGTCTGGCTTGTCAGAAAATTCCAATAGAGAGATAAGGCGGCGTTGGGATTTTTGGTCGCCGCCTGGTTTTTGTTCTGCCCCTGACGACGCGAGCTAAGTCGAGCTCAGACCTCAGCGGCTAAAGCCGCCAGCGAACAATGAAGCCTTCTAATCGCAGCGCTTGAAGCGCTTCTCCACCCAAAACCGCGCCACCCAAAGTCATGACAAAGCGGAAGCCGAAAATTATTAGGGACAACAAAAAGCGGGGCGAGTGGGCGGAGTCGGTGTTTGTGGCGCGAGCGGCGGAGATCGGTTTAGAGATCAGCAAGCCGTTTGGGGACTCTGGAAGGTTTGATTGCGTGATTGGTGGTCCGGGGAAGTTTGTGGCGGTGCAGGTAAAGTGCACGATAGCCAGGCAGCACAACGCGAAGGGATATATCTGCAATCTGAAAAGCAACAACAAAAAATACCGGCCGGGGTCGTTCGATTTTGTGGCCGCATACGCGATACTCGAAGATACCTGGTACATCGTTCCCGAGAAGGCGGTTCGCGGGATGGGCGCGATCTGTCTGTGCAGCACCATGCCAAAGTATGAACAGTATCGGGAGGCGTGGAATTTGTTGCGGAAAGCGTCGGGGTGCGGGGAGTCGTCGGAGGAAGCGGTGAGTGCGGAATCCGACTTCTCCCGAAATCAGGGAGAAGTGCACCCGGAGCCTCTGGTGGGACCCGCGGTGGCGCGGATGAGTGGTGCGATGAACTTTTTTCGAAATTATCTGGAGAAGGGTGGCAGAGTAGGTTGACGGCCGCGATTAGGAAAGAACGTCTTTCACGCGGCCCCCTTCGAATCGCCCAGGACGAGCTTCTTGAAGGGCCTTCGCGGGCGAGGGCGCCCGCGCCACAGGCCCCGCGCCACTCTCAGCCTTCGTGTCGCCCTTCTGCGTGAGAAACCACGGAATAGAGATACAACAACAGTCCCGCTGCAACCAGGGGGCAGCCAATTGCAATAAATGCGACGAAGGCCAGAGGATGGATCCGGACCAGGGTGAGCAGTTGAATGAGCAGGCCCAGGCAGACGAGCACGCCGGCCAAACGCACGCGGCGCTCGATCCCAAGTGGAATGATGGAGGCCGATGATATCACCGCAACCCTCTCCTAGCTGGATATTGCATCAACATCAGTTTCCTGCCTTCCAGAAATTCGCGTCCTTGAGCGTGCCTACGTCGTGGACAGTGTCGTGGCATTTGCTGGTCATGCATGACATCTGGTTTGAGGTGATCTTCGCCATCATCTCCGGAGTCTTATTGTGCTTGGGTTGCTCCTCGAAGGCGCGCATACCTGTGTGGCAATGGAGACACTCGCGGTTGTTGAACGGGGTGTAGAGCTTGATGTCGGCCGGCGCCGGCGGATGACCGAGATACTGCACGTACAAATGGCGAAGACCTCGGAACTTCGAATGCACGGTGCCGAACATGGCGTAATCGGTATGACAGGTGTAGCAGGCGTGCTCGCGCGGGACGAGGTTGTTCTGAAAATGACGTGCAGGAATGTAACTGGGATCGTCGACGTAGAGGCTTTGACCAAAGTCGTGCATCACGTGGCAGGAGAGGCAGAAGCGAGTGCTCTCGGCGCGCTGCATGTGCTCTGAAAAGCCTAGCCAGCCGGCCAGCACCGGCAGAACGAACAGGGTCACAAATGCCAAAATCTTGCCGCCGCGCACGCGGGTGAGCTCGGGACGCGTAACAATCAAGCCCGCCAGCGCGACTGCGATTCCGACAAACAGTACTTCGAGGACAGCAGGAGTGACCATCACAAACACCTAAGCGGTTTGTGAATCATTAGCACCGGTTGACAGCAAAACTCCTCAGCGGCATTCACTTTTGCCCCAGGCTGCGATAGTAAGCCACCAGCGCCTTGATCTGCTCCGCCGTGAACTCTTTCTTGTAGGAGTCCATGTCATCGCCTTTACCGTCAGTCACGGCCTTGACCATCTCCGCTTCCGAGTCCTTCATGTTCGCGTGCACATCTTTGACATGAACTTTCTTGCCTTTGGCGGTGTTGCCCGAGCCATCTTTGGCATGGCAAACCGCACACTTCTTGTTGTAGTTGTCTTCAGCGGAGTCCTGCGCCCGAAGCATCACTGGGGCCGCAAGGCAAATGATCAGCAACCCAATCAGAGAAAGTCTCCAGCGAAACTTTTTCGCGCTAGAAAGCGAATTCATTCCCGTTTCCTCCAGCCCCGATCGAAGTTCAGACGAACATAAATCGATGTGCAGACGAATCATAAATCAATGAGCGCCGTTTAGAACCCGCGCGTCCAGCGAATGGTCAACAGGTTCGCGGAAAAATTGTTTCCCCGAACAATCTGCTCAGCATAGTAGGTGCGCTGCAAATCCACCGCAAGCTGTCCAGCTCTGGGGAAATCATACGCAAGGGTCCCGGTGACCAGAGGCCAGGTGAGGGGGCCGTAGGCCGGGGGCTCGCCGCTGATCTGTCCGACGCCGCTTGAACTGTCGAAATTGCCGCTCAGGCGTGCTTGGAAACGCTTGACTGGTTTGACTTCAATTCCACCTTGCCACACCCGGTTGATCTCCTGATCGCGGAGGAAATTGCTCAAAGGCTTTGGCCCTCGAATAAACAGAATGTCGCCTTGCGAGAAGAAGCTTTCATAGGTGAAGCCCGCAAAGACCGAGAAGCGCTCGTTAAGGGCATAGGAGGCGGTGAACGCATTGGCGCGAATCACGTTCCGGAAATCAGTCTCAAGAAGCTTGCCATTGCTCACATTGAGTTCATCGACAAAGGAAAGCTTAGCGATGGGATGGAACTGAACAACCGCATGTCCACCGGCTTGGGTGTGAGGAGTGATGGCGGTGTAGGAAGCTCCGTCGGTGAGGCTGTGAAAATCAGCCCGGAAGCTGAACATCTTTGAAGGTTCGTAGCCAAAGCTGATTTCTGGGGCCGCGGTCTTAATAGTGCGAGTCAGGGTAGGATCGATTTGCCCAGCCGAAAGGCTCTCGACGTCGGCCTTCATCAAATGAATTCCCGGACGGATGACCAGGGTTCCAATCGGAGTGAAGTCCATGCTGACATCAAGGTCGCTCAAATTGTTACGCCATTCGATGTCTTCAGCATTTGTGGCCGGCGTGGTGCCATTGAAAAGGCTGCTGAAAGTTCCCAAGGCATGACTGGTCTGGTGCGAGTAGCGATAGTCAGCACTGACGCTCCACCAATCGTTGATGTCATAAGTGAAGCCTTGGCTGAGTACGTGGTCGGGCTGTGATACGGTGCCGCGAACGCTTTGACTGACGGAATACGGTGTTTGGGCCCCGGTGCTGTCGGGAGCGATGCCATTAAATGACTGATCGAAGCTGAGCGGCCCCTTGTAACGATAAAAAAGATAGCTGCCACGCCATTCGAGCCGCGAGAGGGGCTTGCCCACGAAAGAGAATTCACTGACCGGCGTAGTGAGCCGGCGGAACTGTGACCAATTCATATTACTGAGCGGCTCCAGCTGGGAAGAGGCCGCCGGATTAATGCTGAGCTGCGGCGAACTCACATTGTTCAAAGCGGTGCTGAAGTTCATAGTCTGGTAGCCGCCCGCATAGTGGAAGCTCCAGGAATGAAATGTGTAATCCGCCCCGCCGGTGAAGCGATTGGTTTCGTCAGTGATGGGCGCAAACAGAAAAAATGGATTCGCGCGGGCGTAGGTCCCCCAAAATCCCGGGGACCCCAAAAAATCAGGTGATGCAGTGGTGAACGTCGAACCTGTATCGGAGGTGCGGTAGTAGTCAAAATTAAATCGCAAATTATTGCTGGCATGCACGGTCAGGTCGGCGGTGCCGAATTTGCGTACAGTTTCCCATTCGTGATTGTCGGTCAAGCCGGTTGAAAGAGTTTTTGCGACGCCGGTAATCGGCAGAATGACGCTGTCGTTCTGGTTCCAGTTGTAATAAGCCTGACGCCAACTCGCCCGAAAATCGAAGACCCGGTGCTTGGTGACGCTGAATTGCGCGGTTGGAAAGGGATCTCCTCCCAATCCGCTCATGGTTAGCGAGTAATCATCGGCGAAGGCATTGGTGCCTTCCTTGGCCTCGCCAAACAAATTGAAATCCATCAGGCGCGGCCCGCGACGCAGGTTGATCATCTCCAGGTACATTGGCTTAAAGCCTTTTACGTCGGTAAAGCGATACCCGAAGCTGGCCGACCCCTGAGTCTTGAAATCTCCGAAATTGACGGGAGCATTCTCGTAGCTGTCCTGGGCCGTCGATACGCCCGACAAGGCCAGAGCAGCGACGAGGAGAAGCAGAAGCTGCCGATTTCTAATCATAAGTGCCTCCGTCCTTGCACCTTCATCTCAGCAGAGCGGGATCAAGGTTCGAACCATGAATCGCAATATGACAGCGCGTGCACTCTCCACTGGTCTGGAAGCCCAGCCGCCCATGGGGAACGCCGGCCTGTCCGTGGAAACCGGTGTGGCACTGCAGGCACAACTGGCGTCCTTCACGCCGTACCAGCAGCATGCGGTTGGTGCTGCCGTGGGGGTTGTGGCAAGCCGCGCAACCCTCCACCTTCACTGAGGCGTGCTCGTAAATGTAGGGCCCGCGCTTTTCCTGATGGCAATTCAGGCAACTGTTAAATCCCGGCCGGTTCAGGCTGGTGCGATTGATCGAACCATGGGGATTGTGGCAATCAGTGCACTTGATCAACCCTTCAGGAACCCGATGGTGCACAGGCAGAGCGAACTGGGCCTGCACGGTTCCGTGACAGTTGAAGCACAGTGTCGGCTCAGACTGCTTGAGCAGGCTGCTGTGCAGCCAGCGGACTTCGTCGGGCAGCTGCGGCACCTGATAGAAATGTCCCTGCGGATATTGACTGTCTCCCTTGCTCTGGTCTTTGACTTCAGTGACCAGGTGAGAGGTATGACATTGATCGCATGACAGCCCATGGGCAACGTGGGCCGAGTGCTCAAAAGACTCCTGCTGCTTGCTGCTGACGTGGCAGAGCATGCAATGGGCAGCATTCTCTTTCGAAGTCGAGCGGAAGTGAAAGATGGGGAACTTCTGCAGGGCGGCAGTGATCTTGGTGTTGACCGCGAACGAAAAGATGGGATGTTCTTCGAGCGCCCGCTTAGTCTTGCCTTCATCGCCCTCAGCTGCCT
>Ga0207693_10005183_pt1 | contig 10910 bp, 9 predicted proteins | sample LARL81metaG_FD_184347 | JGI IMG/M metagenome (GOLD analysis project Ga0207693, IMG submission 184347) | Corn, switchgrass and miscanthus rhizosphere microbial communities from Kellogg Biological Station, Michigan, USA - LAR L8-1 metaG... | ecosystem: Host-associated > Plants > Roots >... | reverse complement strand
GGCTTTCATTGACATCGCTTTGTGATCATCCAGCGCAGGAAGGAGGAGGTCACTTCCAGAGGAATGCTTGCATTATATCCTTATTGATGTTCGTTCCAGTCCAAGGGCTGCTCGAAATGACACGGTGGTAACCGTTGGAAGTACCTTGATTTTGTTGATTTGTCGGGGTTGGGTGAGGAGCTTCCTAGGATCCCGTTTCGGGAAAACTGATCGACGTTCCTAAGCTGTTCAGGAAAAGACGTTTAGGGATAAAGTTCTGGCTTAATTGGGAATTTTGAAGTTCAAGGTCAGGACCGTCTGGAAGTCGACGGCCTTTCCATTGGGACTATAGGGTTTGAAGCGCCACTGCTTCACGGCGTCGAAGGCGGAGCGGGCAAGGACGAAATATCCTTTGACGAGTTTGACGTCGCGCACCGTACCGTCGCGCGCGATCCAGGCCTGCAGCACGACCGGTCCCTCGAGGTGCTGCGCGAGCGCCTGCTGCGGATAGTCGGGATCCACCCGATGAATCAGCAACCCGAGCGAGGTTTCTTCGGGAACGCTTGACGGCTCGAGTGAACTGGCTGGGGACGCCGCAGGAGAATTCCTCAGACTGTCGGGAATGATGACCCCCGTTCGTCCTTCGCCGGGTGCGGTCGGCACTGCGGGCGCTGGAGGCTGAGGGCGAACGGGTGGCGGAGCCACCGGCGGCGGTTGTACCGCGGGCTGCGAATCCGGCGCAGTGGCGGCCGGGGCCGGGGCGGTCGTTTCATCGGGCGTCGCCGCAGGCGTTGTATTGGGAACCGGTGGCTGCGTCATGTCCGGCGGGTTCGCGGTTTGGTTCGCCGGATCTTTCGGCGGCTGCTCCGCGCCCGGTTTCGGAATCACCTTGGTCTCGATGATGTGAATCTTACTGGGGTCAATTTCGCCGGCAACAACCGGAGGAAGATCACTGGGCGGAGCGTCTTCTGCTGTTGGTAACTCGGTTCCAGCCGCAGGCTTCTCCGCAGTGGCCTCTTGCGTCGCAGGGGCGGGGGCGGGAGTCGTGACCGGCGCGGTACTCGTTTTGGATTTCGCGGTGAATGAATGGAAGGCCGACATCACTTTGCCAACATAGGAATTTCCGGGCGCCCACACATAGAGCACAGCCGCAACCACCACACACGCGATCACGGCGAACACCAGGTACCGTGGAAGCGAGGCACTCTCCTGTTCCGCTGCCATTTCCTCGAAGGGCACCGACTCTTCCGATAGCGAAGAGAAAACACCCGTGGAGTCTTGCGAAGTCTGCGGGGCCGAGATTGGAACGATGTCCGATTCCGGCTCCGGTTCTTCCTGCTTTTCTCGAAACACCGAGCGCACTTCATCCCAGCGCTTCTGGCTCACCGGCTCTGGCGGAGGGCCTGGTTCGGCTTCCTCTTCCTGCACGGCTGAGGGACCGCGAGCGACTTGAAAACTTGAGGGAGCCGATTCGTACTCCGGCTTCACCATGTTCTGCTCGGCTTCGAGCGCGCTCTTTGACATGGACTGAGCCAAATAGCCGCTCTTAGGCGCTGCGTCTTCGATCACCGGCATTTCAGGAACAGAATCTTCTTGCGCCTGCAGTTGTGCTTGTGCGGCGGCGGCGCGGGTTTCCTTCTCGCGCTGCTCGGAGCGCCGCGAAAGAATAAGATCGCGCGCGGTGGAAAGCGTGTCGCGCGCCGCGGCTGCATCCACCGGCTTCCTGATTACGGAATTCGCGCCCTGTTGCAGCGCTCGGCCAATCGCAGCCTCATCCGCAACCAGGGCAACATTCAGCGCGAGCGCTTTTTTCTCGCGAGCCGTCTTCAGCAGGATGGCGGCTTCGGTTTCCTGGCTCCAGTCGACGATGATCGCGTCATAGCGCTCGGTGGACAGACGGCCCACGGCCACTAGCAACTCGGGACAGATCTCCGCCTGCAAGCCCAGTTCGTCGAGAACATGGCAGAGCGTGGCCGTGCTTCCTCCATCGGAGGTAAACAAAAGCGCGCGGAGTTCCATCTCTGACAGGCTATTAGTCGCTATTGGTTGCAGCAAGTTACGGAGGTGGAGCAGCATGGCACGGTAGGCCCGGTTAGGTCAGAACAAGGACATGTCCATCCGGGGGAGTACCTCATTCAATCGCTAAGGGGGCAAATAGCATTGCTCCGCGATCCTGTGATCACGGGCGTTCGCGACTACGGTTGAATAACCCGAAAGTCAGAGGGCGGACAGGACGGCCAGATCTTCTCGGCTTTTGCTGGCGCCCTTCGCGTTTACGCTTTGCAGGCTTCGATGGCTTACAAAATCGATTTTGTGCTATACAATGCCTGGACGCAGGCTGGCGCTGCAGGTGGGCGTCCGGGTACAATGCCGCGCCGGCCCGAAGTGCTTGCGGGTGACCACACTGAAATCTATGCCCAAGGACAGAAAGCCTCGCCCCCAAAAATCGGGCGCGGTCACGCTGAAGGCGGTCGCCGATCACCTGGGCCTTACTCCGGGAACCGTCTCATCCGTCCTGAACGACGCACCTTCCTCGCGCTCCATCCCGCAACGCACCAAGAACCGCATCAAGGCGGCGGCCCGCGAACTGAACTACAAGCCGAACTTCTTCGCGCAGAGTCTCCGCAAGAAGCGAACCTATACCATCGGCGTGATCGTGGAAGAGATCGGCGACGCGTATGGCTCGATGGTGATCAGCGGCGTGGAGCAATACCTGCGATCCAAGAATTTCTTTTTTCTGACTGTAGTGCATCGCCACGATCCTGAGTTGCTCGACCGCTACGCGCAGATTTTGCTGGAGCGCGGCGTCGAGGGGTTCATCACGATCGACATGCAGTTGCGCGAGGCGCCGTCGATCCCGACCGTCGCGGTCGCCGGACACAAGGCGTTCCAGGGCGTCACCAACATCGTGCTCGACCATCACCACGCGGCGCACGTGGCCTTGCAGCACCTGGTCGACCTGGGCCACCAGCGGATTGCTTTCATGAAGGGCGCGAGCTTCAGTTCCGACTCGGAAGTCCGGTGGGACGCGATCCTGGAAGCGGCGAAAGACTTGCACATTGAGATCCGGCCCGAGCTTACGGTTCAGATCGATATCAACGACGCCACTCCGCAACTGGGCTACCCCTTTGCCAAGCAGTTGCTGGAGCGCAGCGCGCCGTTCACTGCGCTGTTTGCCTACAACGATCTTTCGGCGCTGGGCGCGATTCGCGCATTTCAGGAAGCCGGGCTGCATGTGCCGCGGGATATCTCGGTGGTCGGGTTCGACGATATTCAGGGCGCGGCCTACAACACGCCAAGCTTGACCACCGTGCGCCAACCTCTGGCGCGCATGGGCGCGATCGCGGCCCAGACTTTGCTCGAACGAATCGAACAAAGCACCGACGATCCCAAAGAAATCGCGGTCGAGCCCGAATTGATGGTTCGCGAGTCGACTGCGAAGAGAACCGGCGCTTGAGTGTTGCGAAATGCAACAGTGCCACGACACCGGCGGGGCCGGTTGAATTGTCCCGACCCCTTCCCTGGCAAGTTCTCCAGCATGGCGCGAAACAATTACTCTACCCGAACGATCTCGTTCTCTTTTAGCTAAGTTATTAAAATCCTGTCGGCATGGCTTTGTTCCCTCCAAAAGCACCCGCGGCCATTCCCTGCAATGCCCATTAATGGCCATTAGAAGGCCGCTGGGCGCAATCTGGGGGCTAAGTGATTCCCAAGCCATCCCGGCCTCCCAGCCGTGCATCGTGGAGCTTCTAATGCGCAAATAGTATCTACCAGCTATTGTCGGCAGCGCTACCCCTCCACGAGGCCGCGGTCTCCAGTTGTCCTCTCCTGGCAGCGGGGCCACGTCCGGAAAGGGCGGTGGAGGTCACAACCGCGAGTGATTTCCGGCACAGCCTAAGGCCCACGGGGCAAGGGAAGATGCAGGGTAACTTCAGCGCGGTGAGGTCATCATGAAAACCGTCCTTTTGCTCGGCGCTGCGGGCCGAGACTTCCATAATTTCAACGTCTTCTTCCGCCACAACCTCGATTACCGGGTGGTCGCCTTCACGGCCACGCAGATTCCCGACATTGCCGGACGGCAGTATCCTCCGTCGCTCTCGGGGCGGCTCTATCCCGACGGCATTCCCATCTTCGAAGAGAAGGACATGGAGAAGCTGATCGCGGATTACGGCGTCGACATCGTGGTCTTCTCCTACAGCGACATCGCGCACCAGAATCTGATGCACCTGGCCTCGCGCGCGGGAGCGGCCGGAGCCGATTTCTGGTTGCTGGGCGCGGAGCACACGCAGGTTGCGTCGCATCTACCCGTGATTTCCGTTTGCGCTGTGCGCACAGGATGCGGCAAGAGCCCGGTGTCGCGACTGGTCGCGGACCGCCTTCATCAGTTGGGACGCAAGCCGGTGGCGATCCGCCATCCCATGCCCTACGGCGATCTGGCAGCGCAGGCCGTACAGCGCTTTGCCGTGATGGAAGATCTCGACCGGCACCAGTGCACGATCGAAGAGCGCGAGGAATACGAGCCGCATATCCGTCAGGGCACGATTGTGTATGCAGGTGTCGACTACGAACGCATTCTGCGCGAAGCAGAGCGCGAGGCTGATGTCATCCTTTGGGATGGCGGCAACAACGACACACCCTTCTACAAGTCGGATCTCGAGATCGTGGTGGTCGATCCGCATCGGCCCGGCCACGAGCTTGCCTACTATCCCGGCGAAGTCAACCTGCGCCGCGCCGATGTTGTGATCATCAACAAGGTCGATACCGCGCAAGCGCATGACATCGAAACCGTGCGCCGGAACATCCAGCTGAGCAATCCGGACGCGATCGTCTTCGATACCGCCTGCCGCGTCTTCATTGACGATCCGGAATCGGTTCGCGGAAAGCGCGTGCTGGTAGTGGAAGACGGCCCGACACTCACGCACGGGGAGATGCCGTACGGAGCCGGTGTGGTCGCAGCGCGACAGTATGGCGCTGCGGAATTGATTGATCCGCGTCCGTATGCGGTCGGATCGATTCGCACGACGTACGAGAAGTACGGACACTTGACCAGCCTGCTGCCGGCCATGGGCTACAGCGACATGCAGCGGCATGAACTGGAAGAGACGATCCGGCGCACACCTTGCGATCTGGTGCTGATCGCGACACCGATCGACCTGGCGCGCGTGATCAAGATCGACAAGCCGAATCTGCGCGTGACTTACCAGGTGGAAGAGCGCACAACTCCGGGCCTGTCGGAACTGCTGGCCAAGTTTGTGCACGAGCACGAACCGCTGGTGGCGGGAGGTACGCGATGAAAGGAAATGATTTTCTCTCGATCCGGGACTTCACGCCCGACGAGATTCTCTACTTCCTGATTCTGGCGCGGCAGATCAAGGCGCATCCGACCACATACAGCGATGCTTTGAAGCGCGAGACGCTTGCCTTGATCTTCGAGAAGCCTTCGCTGCGAACCCGAGTGAGCTTCGATGTCGGCATTCAGCAGCTGGGCGGATTTTCCATCTACCTGTCACCAGCCGAGATCAACCTGGGCAAGCGCGAGTCAGTGTATGACGTTGCGAAAAACCTGGAGCGCATGGTGCAAGGCATCATGATCCGGACGTTCGCGCACGAGATCGTGGAGCAACTGGCGGAGTATGCCACCATTCCTGTCATCAATGGGCTGACCGACTACAGCCATCCCTGCCAGGCCATGGCCGACTACCTCACCGTCTGGGAAATGAAGGGCAAGCTGGAAGGGCTGAAGCTGGCGTTTGTGGGCGACGGCAACAATGTGGCGCATTCGCTGATGTTTGCCGGGGCGCAACTCGGCGTTCATGTGGCGGTCGCGACTCCGGAAGGGTACGAACCCAAGGCCGAAGCCGTGAAGTGGGCGCGTCATCGAGCGAAAGAGACGGGCGCAAGTTGCACGATCACGAATGATCCGGTGGAGGCGGTCGCCGGAGCGGATGTGGTCTACACCGACGTCTGGGCGAGCATGGGGCTGGAATCCGAAACCGAAAAGCGCGCCAAGGTTTTCCGGCCATTCCAGGTGAATGCGCAGCTGTTCCGCAAGGCGAAGCGCGATGCGATGTTCCTGCATTGCTTGCCGGCGCATCGGGGCGACGAGGTGACCAATGACGTGATCGACTCGCCTCGCTCGGCGGTGTTCCAGCAGGCCGAGAACCGGCTGCATGCGCAGAAGGCCATTCTGCTGGAACTCATGAAGGGCGAGTTCGTGCGCCTGCCGAGCCTGGAAGAGTTGCACGAGACGCTGCACGTCTGAGGATGGCGGAGTGTTGAGCGTTCCGTTGTTGCTGAGGCTACAGGTGTGTCGTCCTGCGAATGGCCGGTGACTATGAAAACGATCCTACTGGCAGTCGGCGGGAATTCGCTGATCCGCGCGGGAGAGAAAGGCACCATCGCCGAGCAACTGGCGAACGCGCGCCGCACTGCGGAACAGGTCGTGGCGTTATGCGCGGCCGGTTGCCGGATCGTGCTCACGCACGGCAACGGTCCTCAGGTGGGCGCAGCGCTGTTGCGATCCGAACGCGGAGCCAGCGAAGTTCCGGGACAGCCGCTCGATGTGTGCGATGCATGCACCCAAGGCGAGATCGGCTACCTGCTCGAGCAATCGATCGAAACGGAGCTAAGGGCGGCCGGCCTGCACGTGCCCGTGGTCACGCTACTGACCCAGAGCGTAGTCTCTCCACTTGATTCTGCCATGCAGAACCCGACCAAGCCGGTCGGTCCTTTCTATTCACAGGCTGAGGCCGAGGCTCGCCAGCGGCAATTCGGATGGAAGATCGTGGAGGATGCCTCGCGCGGCTATCGCCGGGTGGTGCCTTCGCCCGAACCGCTGGAGATCGTCGAGATCGAAGTGATCCGCGACCTGGTCGAGCGGAACGTGCTGGTGATCGCGTGCGGCGGCGGCGGGATTCCCGTGATGTGGAAAGACGACAAGCTGACAGGCGTGGAGGCGGTGATCGACAAAGATCGCGCTTCGGCACTGCTTGCGACGCTGCTGGGCGTCGACCTGTTTGTCATCTCCACAGACACAGACTTTGTGTACCTCGACTACAAAAAGCCTGCGCAGCGTGCGCTGCACGAAGCACACGCCGACGAATTGGAGCGTTACCTCAAGGCGGGACACTTTCCACCGGGAAACATGGGTCCGAAGATCGAGTCGGTGCTGCGCTTTTTGAAGAATGGCGGCCAGGAAGCGATCATCGCTTCCTGCGACAACCTGCAGCAGGCGGTTGCTGGATTGGCGGGGACTCACGTGCTTCCCGCAGAACGCAGTATGCAGGTGGACGTGGAGTTCGACTCGCACGTTCCGATGGGAGGACGCTGACCATGGCAGAACCGACTACGTTGTCTCCTTCTCCCGTAACTGCATTGCGAGGATCGAAGCTGCGGCATGTGGTCGAGTCGCAGCAGTTCACCGTGCCGCTATTGATGGAGTTGTTCGACCGAGCGCGCGGCATGGAGCGCATCGTGGCGCGCGGCGGTTCGCTCGACTACCAGAACCGCATCATGGCCACGCTGTTTTATTCGCCTTCCACGCGGACACGCTTTTCGTTTGAAGCGGCCATGCACCGGCTGGGCGGTCGGGTTCTCTCGACCGAACACGCGAGCGCGTTTTCGTCGGAGATCGACGGCGAGCAGGTGGAAGACTCGATCCGAATCCTGGGCTGCTACTCGGATGTCATCGTGATCCGCCATCACCAGGAAGGCGGGGCCAAGCGCGCCGCATTGGTTTCGCCGGTGCCGGTGATCAACGCGGGCGATGGCGACGGAGGGCAGCATCCGACGCAGGCACTGCTCGATCTGTACACCATTTATCGCGAGCGCACGCTGAACGGGCTGAGCGTCGCCTTGATCGGCGAACTCGACAAAGGCCGCACTGCGCGGTCGCTCGCCTACCTGCTCGCGAAGTTCGAACGTGTGAAGATGTATTTCGTCAGCCCTCCCGAAACGCAGATGAAAAGCGACATCCTCGCCTACCTCGACGAGCACGATGTGCAATATGTGCAGGAAACTGATCTGGAGGGCGTGGTGGGAGAAGTGGACGTGGTGTACCAGACGCGCATCCGGCCGGAGCGCCTGTGTGATCGCGCGACACTGCGACGGTACGCGATCGACTCGTCGGTGCTGCAGAGGATGAAGGCCGACGCGCTCATTCTGCATCCGCTGCCGCGTACGGTGGAGCTGGATAAATCCGTGGATGACGATCCGCGAGCCCTGTATTTCAGGCAGGCGCGCAATGGTTTGTATGTTCGCATGGCGCTGCTGACCATGCTTTTGGAAAAAGAATAATCGAAACCCCCAGGAGAGCACTCTTATGCCGGTTGCCACGGTGCCCGAGAAGCACACGCAGGACTTCGTCGAACTGGAGAACCACTTTGGCGCGCACAACTACCACCCGCTCGACATCGTGATCGAGCGTGCCGAGGGCGTATGGGTGTATGACGTCGAGGGAAAACGCTACCTCGATTGCCTGGCGGCTTATTCAGCCGTGAACCAGGGACATTGCCATCCGCGGATTCTGCACACGCTGATGGAGCAGGCCGGCAAGGTGACGTTGACTTCCCGCGCCTTTCGCAACGATCAGCTGGGTCCGTTCTATCGCGAACTGCACGAGTTGACCGGCTTCGACAAGGCGCTGCCGATGAACTCCGGCGCCGAGGCGGTGGAGACGGCGATCAAGACTGCGCGCAAGTGGGGACACAAGGTCAAAGGCATTCCGGAAAACCAAGCCGAGATCATCGTATGCGCCAATAATTTTCACGGACGCACGGTGACGATCGTCAGCTTCTCAACCGACGATCAATATCGCGATGGCTTCGGGCCATTCACGCCCGGATTCAAGATCATCCCGTTTGGAGACATCGGAGCGCTGCGGGCGGCAATCACGCCGAATACGTGCGCGTTTCTGGTTGAGCCAATTCAAGGCGAGGCCGGGATCGTGCTTCCACCCAAAGGCTTCCTGAAACAGGCGGCCGAGATCTGCCGCGAGAATCGCGTGCTGCTGGTCACGGATGAAATTCAGTCGGGACTGGGGCGGACCGGAAAGCTGTTCGCATACATGCACGAGGGGATCCGACCCGAAATGGTGATTGTGGGCAAGGCTCTGGCGGGCGGTTTCTATCCGGTCTCGGCGGTGCTGTCGTCTAATGAAATTCTAGGAGTGCTTCGTCCGGGCGACCATGGCAGCACGTTCGGGGGCAATCCGTTGGGATGCGCGGTGGCACGCACGGCTCTACGCGTCTTGATCGACGAGCACCTGGTGGAGCGGTCGGCGGAACTGGGCGCGTATTTCGTCGGACTGCTGAAGACACTGCGCAGTTCCAGGGTAAAAGAAGTCCGCGGGATCGGGTTGTGGATTGGGATCGAACTGCACGAAGCGGCGCGTCCGTATTGCGAAGCACTAAAGGAAGAGGGAGTGCTCTGCAAAGAGACGCATGATCGGGTGATCCGCATTGCGCCGCCGCTGGTCATCAGCCGCGATGAGATCGATTGGGCGTTTGCGCGGATTCGGAAGGTGATTGAGGGAAAGTGAGGGAGTCAGGTTTCAGGTCTTAGCTCTTAGGTGCGCCCTGATAACCTCCCGACCTTTCAGTCTCGGGACTTCAAATACAAAGCATGAACCTCGGAAGAGCAGAGTCGTCTTGTGAGGGTTGATAGCGGGGAATCAACTGAAATGCGGATGGTTTCGTTGCTGCCTATATACAACGAGGCTGACGAAGATTAAGCCCACATTGATTAACCTGACGTCTTCGTACTCAGGATGCTGAGCTTGACAACTTTCCCATTCTCACGCTTCACATCCATTGTTTTGCCCTTGACCTTTACCTGAACATCCTTGCCCTGTGCCCAGCCGAGATCGTAATCCTTGCTCGATTCGACTCTGCAGAGGTAAATAGTTCCACCAAACTCGATACTCAAGTTGTGTTTCTGTCGGTTAGCAGCGGTTGGGGCGTCCGTACCACCTGTATGAGCCCCAGAATCGATTGTTTCCACCGACACGATCTTGCCCGTTTGAAAGTCTGCGTTCTGAGCGGATGAGAGCGCAGCAATGCAAATCAGAAGCGCGCCCATTGGAAGAAGAAACATGCTCTTCATAGCTTTCTCCACGATGCGATCGTGCGTATGCTACCACCCGATTGTTAAAGAAGTGTGAATGTTGGATCAACATTGAGCCAGCCTGCCCACCAAGCCCGGAGGAGTTTTGGGTGTAATCGGGGGTATCTGTTGAAAAACTCATTCCCCGAAAAGTGCTCAGAAAAACTTTGCGTTAGGAAGCCCTGCAAAGCGACGTTCGCGCCTTGGGGAGACATTTTCTATCCCCCGAAATTTTGCTTGTTTTTCGAAAAATGGACTTTCTCAACGCCCACGCGATTTTTCGCCAACAATCTTACTTAACAGAGGCTTGGGAGGAAAAAAGAGAGGGGACAGGAAAACCCCCAGGCCCCCGGCAGTGGAAAGGAAGTCTGACAAGACATGACTGCAGTCCTCTACCGGTGCTCGGGCACACGGCTGGGAACGTGTCCCTAACTACCGGCGATGCCTTTGTTGACCAGGACCTTAACTTCAACCCGTCGGTTTTCCGCCCGCCCGGCTTCCGTCTCATTCGGTGCCGCTGATCCGTATTCGCCCATCGCGCCCGGCGCCACGATGTGCCGCACCGGCACCTCGCCTCTTTGCATGAGATATGTGACGACGGCTTTGGCTCGATCCTCGCTCAGTTTCGTGTTCATCGCGGCGTTGCCGGTCGAGTCCGCATAGCCCGTCACCTCGATTATGTATCCTTTAAGGCGAGTGGCGGTGTTCGCCAGCTCCTTCAGTTCTATCTGGTCTTTCGCTGCGATGTTGGTGCTACCGACTTCGAAGTTCACGGTTGCTTGGCCCTTCACGTCATATTCGCTCAACGCGGTGAAGCGCTTCGTATTCTC
>Ga0207693_10005182_pt1 | contig 10913 bp, 7 predicted proteins | sample LARL81metaG_FD_184347 | JGI IMG/M metagenome (GOLD analysis project Ga0207693, IMG submission 184347) | Corn, switchgrass and miscanthus rhizosphere microbial communities from Kellogg Biological Station, Michigan, USA - LAR L8-1 metaG... | ecosystem: Host-associated > Plants > Roots >... | reverse complement strand
GGTAAGGGCGGTGGTCTGGCGTTCGCTTATAACTTTCATCCCAACTTCGCACTTGAAGGCGACATCGGCCTCAATCTGAAAGATCAGTTTGATATAAGCACGTACTCGATCGGTCCGCGCTTCACATGGCGCAGCGAGGGCTTCAATCTTTTTGCGCATACCTTGCTGGGCGACAACCACCTGACCTCACCGGTGGGGGCCCGCAACGGCATCGGCGCGATTCTCGGCGGCGGTATCGACTTGCCGATCGTTAAGCGCATCAGCCTTCGGCTCATCGAAGCTGACTACCAGTGGGCGCGGCAGAACTTTGCCAGCGTAGTTTCGCCCAGCCAGCCCGACTTGCGTCGTGCCAGTTACCAGGGCGCGCGCCTGCGTTCTGGCGTGGTGTTCAACTTTGGCGGGGAGCCTGAAGTTGCGCCCACCGCGAATTGCTCCGTGGATCACGCCGAAGTGATGCAAGGCGAACCTGTCACGGCGACTGTCTCCACAACCAACTTCAACCCCAAGCATCCTCTGACTTACGCTTGGTCCGGTAATGGCGGAACGGTCACGGGAAAAGACACGTCGGCTGCAATCGACACGAAGGGTGTTGCTGGTGGCAACTACACCGTGACGGCAAAAGTCACCGACCCGAAGAACAAGAAAAATGGCGAAGCGACGTGTACCGCGAACTACACGGTGAAAGAGCCGCCGAAGAATCCGCCGACAATGAGTTGCTCGGCGAACCCGACAACGCTACAAGCCGGCGGCACAGTGACGGTCACTTGTACCTGCACGAGCCCCGACGGTGTGCCTGTGAATGTTGCGGGCTGGACTGCGAGCAGCGGCCAGGTTTCCGGCAGCGGCAACACCGGCACGGTGAACACGACCGGTGCAGCGCCAGGACAAGTCACAGTCAGCGCAACCTGTACGGATTCCCGCGGCTTGACGGCGAACTCCTCGTCGCAATTCACGATTGAGAATCCGCCGCCTCCGCCGCCGAAGGCCAGCAAGCTAAGCCAGTGCGACTTCCCGAACGAGAAGAAGCCGTGGCGTGTGGACAACACTTGCAAAGCCATCCTGGATGACGTGGCTCTGCGCCTGCAGCAGGAAGCAGACGCGAAGCTTGTCATCGTGGGCAACGCCGATCCGAGCGAGAAGCGCAAGAATCTCGCCGCGGAACGCGCGCTGAACTCGAAGGCGTATCTCTCGGGCGGCGAAGCCAAGCAGGCCATCGATGCTAGCCGCATCGAGACCCGCACCGGCAACGGTGGCTCGAAGACCGCCGAGTACTGGGTTGTGCCCGCGGGCGCGACCTTCGACTCGGCCGGTACGGAAGCCGTGGACGAAACCAAGGTGCAACCGGTTCCGGATCACCCGAAGCCGGCTGCCAAAAAGAAGGCGGCGCCGAAAGCCCAATAGCCCGTCTTTTCAGCGCATCACAGGCCGATCGGAACCCCGGTCGGCCTATTTTTTTGCTTCCCTTAGGTAACTTGAAGGGGACTCGTTACGCTGTCACTCTCAGACCGCAAGGTATACTGTCCGAAACAGGGGCTGACACACACATGATTTCCAGAGCCATGACTGGCAAGCTATTGATTTTATTGGCCATTTTCCTGACCTGCAGCGCGTCGCTGTGGGCCGGTCAGTGGACCGTGATGGGGCCGGATGGGGGCGACGTGCGGAGCATGACATATGACCCGCACAATCCGGATCGAGTCTTCCTGGGAACGAGCACCGGCGTGATTTTCGTCTCCGAAAATGGGGGACAAGACTGGTCGCGTTTCGCTCACCTCGGAACGGGCGATGAATACGTGCTCGATCACATCGTCGTGAATCCGCAGAACACCAACATCATGTACGTGTCGGCCTGGAGCGCGCAGAGCCAACAGATCGGCGACGTTTTCCGCACGAACGATGGCGGCAAGACCTGGCAGACGCTGCCGGCGATGCATGGCAAGTCGATTCGCGCGATGGCGATGTCAGCCTCCAATCCGAAAGTTCTGGTCGCGGGCGCGCTCGAAGGCGTATTCCGCACCAACAATGGCGGCAATGACTGGGAGCGTATGTCTCCCGCCGGCCATGCCGAAATCAAAAACATCGAGTCGATCGCGATTGACCCAAAGGATCCCAACGTTGTGTATGCCGGCACCTGGCATCTGGCTTGGAAGACGGCCGATGGGGGCGCCAACTGGCAACACATCAATAAAGGCATGATCGATGATTCCGACGTGTTTTCGATCATCGTCGACCACACGAATCCTGCGAACGTTTTTGCCAGCGCGTGCTCGGGTATCTACAAGAGTGTGAGCGCGGGCGAGCAGTTTTCCAAGATCCAGGGCATCCCGTTCTCGGCGCGCCGTACGCGTGTACTGAAGCAGGATCCTACCAACGAAAACATCGTCTACGCCGGAACCACCGAAGGCTTGTGGAAGACGATGGATCTCGGCAAAACCTGGAAGCGCATCAGCAATCCTGAAGTCGTCGTGAACGATGTGTACATCGATCCGCGTAACTCGAGCCACGTTCTGCTGGCAACCGACCGCAGCGGCGTGCTCGCTCTGAACGCGACTGGAACCTGGACGGCTTCGAACCACGGCTACACGCATCGTTATGTGACGGCCATCGTTCCTGATCAGAAAGATTCAAATACGATCTACGTCGGCGTGGTGAACGACCGCGAATTCGGCGGAGTCTTCTTCTCGCGCGACAACGGCCAGCACTGGCAGCAGAGAAGTGCAGGTCTCGGCGGCAAAGACGTTTTCACACTGCGGCAGGCGAGCAGCGGCGCGCTAGTGGCTGGCACCAATCACGGAAGCTACATCCTCGAGCACAACGGCATGGAGTGGCACCCGATCAACACCGTGGTGGTCGAGAAGACGGCAACCAAGACGGTGAAGAAGGGCAAGAAGAATACGCAGGTGGCGAGCAAGACGGTTACGAAGTCCACTCTCGATGCCCGCGTGAATGAGGTCGACATCTCTGGCGATCGCTGGATGGAAGCCACCACCAATGGTCTCTACTTCAGCAAGGACCAGGGCAAGTCGTGGATGGGCGGCCCGGTACAGGGCGAGAAGGAATTTCTCTCAGTGCGCGGTCGGGGAAACACGATCGTGGCTGCGGCGCGGACCAAGGTCTACATCTCGCATGACAACGGCACGACTTTCACAGAACACAGCATGGCTCAGTACGTGACCAGCATTCGCGGCATCACGCTCACGCCCGAGGGCCAGATCTTCGTGGCTTCCCGCGAGGGCGCGTTTGCGAGCACCGACTCGGGTGCCACCTGGAGTCATGTCGTGGCCGGACTGCCGGACAAGGACATTACTTCGATCACATTTGACTCGACTGCGAACCGCCTGCTCGCGACCAGCCTGCAGACGGGTGTAGTTTTCCAGAGCTCCGACAGCGGCCGCAGCTGGCAGCGTGGCCCCGATTCTGGATATCCATTGCGTCGGGTGAGCGTCGTTCACGGCCGGTTCGTGGGAGCAACGCCGTTTGATGGCGTCGTTCTGCAACCGGAAAATGAAGGGCAGAGCGCAGCCGCGGGTGCGGGTGGTGCCTCGAACTAACTCTTCTTCAATGCTTTTCAACGACCGGAGGGCACTCTGCCCTCCGGTTTTTCTTTGGCGAAAATCCGGCGATTCGTCGCGCAAGGCCGCAAAAACTACACGGAGTGCGATGCAGGTGATTACTTAAGTCACCTGTTTTCAATCGTCACAGGTTGGCACCTTCCTTGCGACTTGTAGCCCAACAGGCGCGCAGGGGAGGATGCAGGCATGAAGGGCGAACAGGGCGTCGGGCTCGCTGCGCTGACCCTGGCGATGGTCATCGGGCTGGGCTGCGGCCATCAATCTTCAGTGCCGATCGTCGCGGCCGGCGCACTCACGCCTCCCAACACTTCAGGACTCCCATTCGATCGAGCCGCTCAAAGCGGCGGAATCTCTCCTACCAACTCCGTAATCCCGCCGGGAGCGCAGGTCCCGGCGGGGACGCCCATTGTTGTACGCCTCCGCAAACCTTTGTCGAGTGCTAAGGCACATCCGAATGAGTCGTTTACCGCTGTGCTGGAAGAGCCAATAATAATCAATGACCAGGTGGTGGCCGAGCAAGGCGCGACCGTTACCGGCCGCATCGTGGAGACGAAGTCCACCCGCCAAGCGAGTACTCCCGGATACATGCGCCTGACACTCTCATCGATTTCGATCGATGGAAAGCCGGCGCGTATCCGCACTTCAAGCTCGTTCTTCAAGGGAATCACTCCCAGAAAACGTGTTGCTCCCTTGCCTACCCAAGGCGAAGGAACGCTCATCGGTGCCGCCGCTACGAGCAGAGTATCCATTCTTGGCGACGCGACGGACACGGAAGAAGAACAAGAACCGTTGGCCGATAGCGTTATGCGCGAGGCCACGGTCAGTCAGGAACGGCGATTGCGATTCCGTCTGATTGAGCCGCTTCCGATTCGCCCCTGAGAACTTCTTTCAAATACGGCGTGCTTCGCTCGATCGCATCTCCAGGTCCAGCCGTGCGTTTAACCATCACAAACGGTGGTGACGCCCGTACTTAGCATTCCCAGTTTGGTCCCCCATAATTGTCCCAATTAGGGAGCGCGCGGCCAGATTCTCGCGCGAAGCGCCGCTCTTCGGGCTCTCCCATTTAGAAGCAGGACGACGTAAATGGGACAGCCTTTTCCGATTCTGGCCACCAACGAACCAAGCGTTGATACCGATATCTTCGAGGCTGCATTTCGCGCGAGCCCCGAAGGCATGGCGGTAGCGGAAGGCGGATCCATCTGTTATGCGAACCAGGCATTCACGTTTTTGGTAGGGCATGCTTCGCCGGAAACCCTCGTCGGCAAGCCACTCTCTCGTTTCCGCCCGTCCAGGCATCCTTGTGACTTTGTTCAAAACGCGGCAAAAGAAGACGAGCCGAAATCCCATCTGTGTCAGTTCGTTTCCAAAAGACGTGACGGTACGCCCTTGCAGATCGAGTCAACCTGCGTCCCCTTCCGGCTCGGCCAGCGCGAACTGCAATTAATCACCATCCGCGATGTAACGGTGCGCGAGCGACGCCGGATGGTGCGCGATGGCCATGAGCGTTTTCGGGTGATCTTTGAAGCTGCCCACTTGGGCATTCTGCAATGCGATCTCCATGGCATGGTGCTCGAGAGCAACCCTGCGGTCGAGCGAATGCTGGGATACACGCGAGAGGAACTCCGAGGCAGAAACTTCCACGAGATGGCGCACGCGGACGTTGACATCGGCGCTCGGCTATTCCGGGAATTGGTGGAAGGTAAGCGGGAGTCCTACGAGTTGGAGGCCCAGTACGAAAGCAAATCGTCGGTCACGGGGTGGATCCGGCTCACGGTTTCGCTGGTGCGCGGGGTCGATGGAAGGCCGCAGTTCGCGATCGGCATGACCGAAGAAATCACGGAACGTCGGCAGGCGGAGGAGCGTCTGCGCGCGGCGCAGAAGATGGAAGTGGTGGGGCGTCTGGTCAGTGGGGTCGCCCATGACTTCAATAACCTGCTGACCGGAATCATGCTCTATTGCGATCTGTTGATCGCCGGATTGGACCGCGATAGCCGTTTACTGCGTCACGCCGAAGAGATCCGTATGGCGGGCGAGCAGGGCGGAGCTCTCATCCAACAGTTGCTGGCAGCGGCACGCCAGCAGTCGGTCGAACCCCGCGTCCTGTCGCTGAACGAAATCGCGTTTAAGACTCGGAATCTGCTTTCTCGCCTGCTGGGTGAGAAATTCGAACTGGTTCTGGAACTCGAGAATGATCTGGGCATGGTGAGGATCGACCCGGCGCAACTGCAGCAGATTCTGTTCAATCTTGTCCTGAACGCGCGCGACGCCATGCCGCAGGGTGGTCAAATACAGGTTACGACCGGGCACTGCACCCTGAAATCAGTCGAAGGGACAAAGTCTCATCCTCCCGGCGTTTTTCTTTCCGTGAAGGACGTCGGCTGCGGCATGAGTGCGGAAACCCGCGGTCGTTTGTTCGAGCCGTTCTTCACTACGAAGTCGCAGGGCAGAGGCACAGGGCTTGGATTGTCCACGGTCCAGAACATCGTGACCGACAACGGTGGGAGCGTGGAAGTGGACAGCGAACCCGGCCGAGGCACGCTCGTCACAGTGTTCCTGCCGCGAGTTGCGCATACTCATGCCGTTACGACGACTCACGTCTCTTTGCACTCGAACGGAGAAACAATCCTGCTGACCGAAGACAACGTCGCCGTTCGTCAGGCCGCGGTTCGGATCCTCAGCGAATGCGGCTATGTGGTTCTCGAAGCGGCCAGTGGCCCGGAAGCGATTGCCATCGCTCGCAACCACTCTAGCCAGATCGACCTATTGCTGGCAGATGTGGACATGCCAGGGATGAGCGGTCATGAAACCGCCTTGCAGATCTGCTCCGCACGGCCGCAGTTGAAAGTGCTTTACATGTCCGGCTACGAACCGCACGCGCAGAAAGCCGGCGAAGATACGGTCTTTTTCAAGAAGCCCTTCACGAGCTCCGAGTTGCTCGAGAAACTGCGCAAGATTTTCAACCTCAGTTCCACTCCAACGAAATTCAAGAAGCGAAAGCGAGAGAAGCCATGACCACTGCTGAAATCACTCTGCCATCGACTCCTCAGATTGAGGGAGCCAATTTCCTGAACATCCTGATCGTTGATGACGAGCGTTCCATTCGCGAAGCTTGCCGCGAGGTCGCGCAGTCGCTGGGTTTCAATACTTTCGTCGCCGATTCTGCCGAGCATGCGTACCGCTTGCTAGATGCACAAGGCATCGACGCGGTGTTGCTGGATCTTCGCCTGCCCGGCGCAGGCGGACTGGAAGCCTTGAATCGGATCAAGAGTATTCGTCCGGATGCGGTGATCGTGGTGGTGACCGGTTATGGCACGGTGCAATCAGCCGTACAGGCGATGAAAAACGGCGCGTACGACTACGTCACCAAGCCCTTCAGCCTCGATGAGTTGAAACTTCTGCTTGATCGCGTCGCCAGCCATTTGAAGCTCAAGAGCGAGAACCGCATTCTGCGCGAGAAGATCAAATCCAAGCAAGGATTCGGTAGCATCATCGGCCGTTCCCCTGAAATGGAGAAACTGTATCGAATCGTCGCCAAGGCGGCGCACAGCACGCATCCTGTGTTGATTCTGGGCGAGAGCGGAACCGGCAAGGAACTGGTTGCCCGCTCCATCCACTTCTCGGGACCGTTCCGCGACAAGCCGTTCATTCCTGTGGACTGCGGTTCGCTGGTCCCGACGCTGATCGAAAGTGAACTGTTCGGACATACCAAAGGAGCATTCACCGGCGCGCACCACGCTAAAGACGGATTGCTCTCCATCGCCGAAGGGGGCACGGTGTTTTTGGACGAGGTTGGGGAGTTGCCAACCGACCTGCAGGCCAAGCTACTGCGCGCGATTCAGGAAAAGGAGATCCGGCCGGTGGGCAGCACCAAGCACATCCCCATGAACGTGCGCATTCTGGCCGCTACGAACCGGGATCTGGAAGAAGGCGTGTCGCAGGGAACCTTCCGCAGAGACTTGTACTATCGCCTGAATGTGCTCAGCCTGCGAATACCATCGCTGCGCGAACGCCGGCAGGACATTCCCATCCTGGCAACGCATTTTCTGGAGAGGCAAACGCGGAGCACAGGAAACGAGCGCACCCTGAGCGATGATGCGATGAAGGCCATGCTGGCCTACGACTGGCCAGGTAACGTTCGCGAATTGGAAAACTGCCTGGAACGGGCATGCGCATTTACCACTGGGCCGATGATCCACCTCGGCGACCTTCCCGCCGCGATCAGTCAGTTGCAGGGAACCAATGCCTTGGCGACTGCGGGCAACGCGAACAAGATCATGCCGATGTCGGAACTCGAGCGGCAGACAATCTTGAACGCGATTGCACAACTAAATGGAGACAAGCTGAAAGCAGCGCGCATGCTCGGGATTGGCAAGACCACGCTCTATCGAAAGCTTAAGGAATATTCATCGCATTCCTCGTGAGCAGGAACTCCGGGGGGCGAGTGCATGTGTGGCACCTTGCTCCGCATCCTGAACGGCCGGCTGATTTCCCAATTCGTGCGTACGTCGTCCCGAATGGGGAACGGAAGTGTGCGGCAATCACAATAAATCCCGCCATATCAATCCATTCGTGGTTGGCTTAAGACGTGCACTGGGAGAGGACATGATTCTTCTTATCACACCTTCCGCACGAGGCCAGGAATGCGCGCAAGCCTTGCTGGCCGCAACGACTTTACCCACGCAGGTTGCTTCCACCTTGCAGTCCGCGATTGCCAAACTGCGCGAGCAGGAATACTCGGCGGTCGTCATCGATCAATTCCTGATGGAGGCAGAGCCGGATGAAGGCGAAGTGATGCTGCAGCATCTGGGGAGCGCGTTTCCGGTTTACGTAAACTGCGCCATTAGCGGCATCGAGCGCGTCGTGCGTGAAGTGCGCAGCGCCTTAAGCCGGCGCGTCCGCGAAGAAGAGATCGCGCGAGTCTCGGCCACCAGGGTCATCTGGAGTGAATTGAAGGAAAGCGTAACGGCCATCTTGCTGTCGTGCGACATGGTGCTTGCCTCAAAGGAGGTTCCAGCGCCGATGGTCGGAAAGATTCACGTCATTCACGATCTGGCGACGCTGATGCGCGTAAAACTGGCGCCTTCAGAACAAAACAACCCAACCCGCTAAAGCTCAGGCTGGGACGCGAGCGCTCCGCGACTTGTTGGAAGATCGACCCGCTGCCCCTCCATCAACGCCGGAATGTCCCTGGAGCGCTCGCAAAAGGGAAGCGTTCCACCCTTGTGGCCCCGGCTTGCTGGCCCGCGCGACACGTGGAATGGCCTTGGTTACCTCTCTATCAAAGCTTCCGTCCGGTTTGGGAATCAGGATGGGGCGATCGACCAGCCGAAGCATGGTGAGGTCATTGGCGCTGTCACCCAGAGCGATCGTGAAGATCCGAGTCTGCCACGCCATGCGGTAGAACCCAATCAGAACGCTCATCGCCAATCCCTTGTCGCAACTGCCGGTAAAGTGCCAGTACCGTCCGCCGCGCTGGACCGTATAGCCGCGTTCCTGCGCTCGCCGCAAGAAAGCGCGCACCGAAGCTGGACGCTCCTTTGTGAATCGGAACGGCTCGCCGGTTTCGCGCTGCCGCGCCATGTGTGCCTCGGGCACAGAAAGCCCCGTATCTCGGGCGACTTCTGCATCCGTCATCTGATGAAAGCCGCGAATCGACACATCCAGTTCCTGCGCAATGCGCCTCAACTCACGCACTAGTTCCTCATATGGTCTGCCGAGGATCAGGGTGTACGCCTTGGCCTGATTGCCCAGCGTCGCGATCTCGGGGAAGTAGCCGGCGGGAATCACAATCGCGCCACCATTTTCGACGATGAAGGGATGGGTATTGCCCGTCGCCCGCCGAAGCGCCTTCACCTCGGTGCGAGTTTTGCTGGTGCAGAAGATCAGGGGAATGCGTTGACGGCGCAACGACTCCAACGCCCGCGACGCAGCCGTCCATGAGTAGGATTGGGGATCGAGCAGGGCGCCGTCCAGGTCGGTGAAGACGAGGGTTCGCGTCGATTTAGAGATGACGAAAAACCTCCTCTTCGGCGACGGAACCTCGGACCTTAGCTTCGAGCCACTGGCGCGCCATATCGCGAGCGCCTAAACCGAACGCGATCGCCAGAGCGAAGACGATACCCGCAAACACGATCGCGAAGGCAACCAGCAGTGGCAGGCTTCCAATGTGGAGCTGTTCGAGGGCGATGACAACCGCCAGCGTCATTACCAGCACGCGCACTCCCCCAGCGATCAGGCGCGCACCCGGCCACTGCGCATTGACGGCCGCGAGCAGCGCGCTGCGCGAAATCACCCTACTCACAACCACGCCCAGCAGGAGTACCAGGCCGGCAGCGATGATATTGGGGATGTAGTCCACGAAGCGCATCACCAACCCCGCGCTAGCGGGAGTGTCGGCGGCGTTCAGCGCGAACAGGATCGTAAACAGCCACACTAGTCCCTGCACGAACCTGGCACCGAGATCCGAGGGAGAGCGGAACACGCCGGTACGCTCGATCATGCTGGAAAATCCGGTTCTTTGCACGAGGCGGTCGAAGCGAGCAAGCTGCAACAATCGGAACGTAAGCCACCGGGCTACGAAGGCCAGGAAGCCTCCAATAATCAGCGTGACCAGCACCATAATCAGGATGGGTACGACATGGGCTGACTGATCCGCAATGCGATTGAATGGATCGATCAACATCCGGTCAAACAGACTGCGCATGGAGATTCTCCTTCCGGACGGCGTCCCAGCGTTGCGTGAGGTAAGGCTTTTCGGCCTCGAACACCTGTCCCAGTTGTTCGATTCGCTCCTCCACCTGGGTCGCGTTGCTGTCGGTGACTTCGAGTACGAACGAGGCGGTACGGCCTAGATACAAAGGCACCAACGACTGGAGCAAATGGTCGCGATCGATAGTGCGATAGCGGAAGGCGGTCGCGGCCTCGTAGATCATGCGAACCCAGAGCTTGTCTGGGATGTGAAAGCCCTGGCCGTTGCGGTGTACGTAACTGGTCAGGTCGGTCAGTGTCTGCGGCGAAAGAAAGAGACTGTAGATTTCCCGCAAGTCCGCCACACCCTGCTGGGCGGCATGAATCATGCGATCCGTGTTCACGGTGAGAGGTTCGACGCCAACTTCGAACGGAAACCCGAACAGAGGTACCTGCTCGTACGAATTGCCGCGTCGCCAGATGTCCTCGTAGCTCTCCATAAGCCGGAAAAACGATCCAACGACCTGGCGGAACATGCTAGTGAGGTCCGCCCCGGGATCCTTGGCATCGTGAATCTTGGCCCCGAGATACGCCTGCCCTACGCGGAACCCTTCGGCAATCGCGGTGACCGTCATCCAGATGTCGATTCCGAAG
>Ga0207693_10005181_pt1 | contig 10913 bp, 15 predicted proteins | sample LARL81metaG_FD_184347 | JGI IMG/M metagenome (GOLD analysis project Ga0207693, IMG submission 184347) | Corn, switchgrass and miscanthus rhizosphere microbial communities from Kellogg Biological Station, Michigan, USA - LAR L8-1 metaG... | ecosystem: Host-associated > Plants > Roots >... | reverse complement strand
CGAGTCGCACGACGACTGCCGGGGCACGCATTCGAGCCGAGGCCGAAGACCGACGCGGCCGTGCTCGTGTTCGAGCGCCGAGCCCAGCCGCTCGTCCCCCTGGCGCAGGCGGCCGGCTACCGGCGCTTCGTCGCGCACGGCTTTCGGCACGGCAACCGCGCATCCCGGCTCGATCCCTACGAGTGGGCGGCCCGTTACCTGGCGAGTGTCACGCGATCCGAGAGTGCATCGCGAGCCGTTCGGCCTGGGTCGGTATCGCGACGACCTCGGCAACGGTGAGGCGGCTGCGGATCAGCTTCTGGGCGTAGAGCCGCTCGTCGGCGGCGCGGAAGAGCAGCAGCGACGTCTCGCCGTCGCGCGGGCAGACCGCCCAGCCGAAGCTCATGCTCATCCCCTCATCGGCGACGGCGGACGTGAGCCGGCTACAGAGCGCACGCACGGTATCGCTCCCCGGCAGTAGGGTGATCACCGCGAACTCGTCGCCGCCGACGCGCGCAACCTGCGTGTCGCCCTCGCTCGTCCGGCTGAGGATGTCGCCGGCGTGCCGGAGGACGTCGTTGCCGACGGCGTGGCCCTCGGCGTCGTTGATCTCGCGCATGTTGTCCATGTCCGCTAGGACGAGGCCGAACGGACGGCCTGCTCGAGGCGGGAGGTCAGAGCGGCGTCGAACGCGCGCGTGTTGAGCAGGCCGGTGAGGTGGTCGCGCTCGTTCGCAATTCGCAGCCGGTCCGAGAGGTCGCGGTGGTTCGTCGCGAACCAGCCGACGAGCGCGCCGATCGACGTCAGCGTGACGAGGCGGATGATCGAGTCGCCGGTCAGCACCTGCGACGAGGCGAGGTGCGGGTTGATCACGATCCCGAGCGAGTAGAGGCCGGTCGCTAGGAGCCTGCGGCCGCGCCCCACAGCGCGCCGCTCGCGAGCGCAACCATCGCGACCGGGAAGTAGTAGAAGTGCCCGATCCCGAGGCCGGGCCTCTCGGCGAGCATGAAAGCCACGAAGATCACCGGGTAGAGGACGCCGGCGGCTGCGAGCAGGAAGCTCGATGGTGGCTGACCGCAGCAGGCACGTGCTGACTCTGGCCGGGCCGGGCGGCGTACGCGTCCCTCGATGTGGTGATTCACGGTTCCGGCACGTAGGCGTCACAGACACGCGACAGGCGCCTGGGTACGGTGGTTGGGCAATGGCGAAGGCGGCGACACCCTGGGGCCCGGCCGAGCTCGTCGAGGAGCTGACGCTGGCCCAGCGAGCGGGCGACAAGCGGTTCGCGTCGGTCGTGCAGCTGCTCGAGGCGAAGGGCGGCGAGCGGCTCGTCCGCTTCGCCTATACCACCGGAGGCTCCGCGCGGCGCGGGCCGGTGACGCTGCGGGCACGCGACCTAGAGCGGCTACGGGCCGGCCTGGCGGAGCGGCCAGGCTTGTCGGAGGCGCTCGGGCTCAGGCCGCCGTGAGCACGCGCGCGCGAGCCGCGTCGACGAGGGAGCCGAGGATGAGCGCCCCGTCGGTCGAGCCCGAGCCGACCAGAGGGTCAACCGCGTGCTCGGGGTGCGGCATCAGCCCGAAAATGTTGCCGTGCTCGTTGCACACGCCGGCGATCGAGGCGACCGAGCCGTTCGGGTTCTGCTCGTAGCGGAGCACGATCTGGCCGTTGCGCTCGAGCTCGGCGAGCAGCTCGTCGTCGGCGAAGTAACAGCCCTCGCCGTGCTTGATCGGGATCGTCAGCGCCTGCCCGGGCTCGGCGCGGGCGGTGAAGGGCGTGTCCGCTTGCTCCAGCCGGAGCTCGACGTCGCGGCAGACGAACTCGAGGCTCGCGTTCGGCCGGAGCGTCCCAGGCAGCAGGCGTGCCTCGCAGAGCACCTGGAAGCCGTTGCAGATGCCGAGCACGAGGCCGCCGTCCCGCGCGAAGCGGGCGACCGCCTGCATCACCGGCGCGAAGCGGGCAATGGCGCCGCAGCGGAGATAGTCGCCGTACGAGAAGCCGCCCGGGAGCACGACTGCGGTCGTGTCGGATGGAAGCTCGTGCTCTGCGTGCCAGACGGCGCGCGCCTCGGCGCCGAGCCATTCGAGCGCCAGACCGGCGTCCCGGTCGTCGTTCGACCCTGGGAACGTTACGACCGCGATCGCCGGACGCGGCTCGCTCATCCGTCCAGCGCGATCTCGTAGGACTCGATCAGCGGGTTCGCGAGCAGCTGGTCGCAGGCGCGCTCGAGCTCGGCCCGGGCCGACTCCCCGTCGGCGCCTTCGAGCTCGAGGTCGATCACGCGCCCGACCCGGGCCTCGCCGACGTGGAACCCGAGCTGGCGGAGGGAGCTCTGGACGGCTTCTCCCTGTGGGTCCAGGATCCCGGGCTTGGGGCGCACGAGGATCGTCGCTCTCATCCGAGCACCACGTCCGGGTCGGCGAGGTACGCGTCGAACTCGATCCCAGTCAGGCGCACGAAGGCTTCGACGTAGCGGGCGCGGGTGCCGGAGACGACGTCCTCTGGGAGCTCAGGGCCTGGCGGCGTCTTGTCCCAGCCGAGGCTCTCGCAGTAGTCGCGCACGAACTGCTTGTCGAACGAGGGCTGCGCGCGCCCTGCCTCGTACTCGTCGGCAGGCCAGAAGCGCGACGAGTCCGGCGTGAACGCCTCGTCCCCGAGCACGATGTTGCCCTCCGGGTCGAGGCCCAGCTCGAACTTCGTGTCGGCGATCAGGATTCCGCGCTCGGCCGCGTAGTCCGAGGCGAAGCGGTAGAGCTCGAGCGAGATGCGCTCGACCTCGTCGAACCGCTCCCGGCCGAGGAGCTCGGCGGCCTGCTCGCGGTCGATGTTCTCGTCGTGCCCTTCGTGCGCCTTCGTCGACGGGGTGAAGATCGGCTCGGGCAGCTTCTCCGAGTCCTGCAGGCCAAACGGCAGGCGATGCCCGCACACCGAGCCGGTCGCCCGGTAGTCCTTCCAGCCCGACCCGGTCAGGTAGCCGCGCACGACGCACTCGAGCGGCAGCATCTCCAGCCGCCGGCACTCGGTCGAGCGGCCGTCGTCGCGCAGCGCCAGCAGGTGATTCGGCACGAGCTCGCGCGTCCGCGCGAACCAGAACGCCGAGAGGCCGGTGAGCACGCGGCCCTTGTCCGGGATCTCGGTCGGCAGGACGACGTCGAAGGTCGAGATGCGGTCGCTTGCGACCAGGAGCAGGCGATCGTCGTCGACCTCGTAAAGCTCGCGAACCTTCCCACTCGCGACGTGCGTGACGGCTTCAGGCATGGACTGGATCCTCCTTCCGGGCGAGCTCGCCCAGCCGCTCGAAGACGGCGTCGACGTGACGTGTGTACCAACCGAGGTCGAAGAGCTCGTCGAGCTCGACGCGGCCGGCGATCTCCTCGTCCGCGCGCACCAGTTCGCGGAAGTCCTGCTCCTCCTCGTGCGCCCGGAGCGCCTGGCGCTGGACCAGGCGGTAGGCCTCCCCGCGTGACAGGCCGGACTCGACGAGCGCAAGGAGCACCCGCTGGCTGAAGAAGAGGCCGTGTCCCGCCTCGAGGTTGCGGCGCATCCGTTCCGGCCGGACGTCCAGGCCCTCGACGAGCCACCCGAAGCGGTCGAGCATGTAGTCGAGCGCGAGGAACGAGTCGGGGATCACGACTCGCTCGGCCGACGAGTGCGAAATGTCGCGCTCGTGCCAGAGCGCGACGTTCTCGAGCCCGACGAGGGCGTTGGCGCGGACGACGCGCGCGAGGCCGCAGATCCGCTCTGCGACGACCGGGTTCCGCTTGTGCGGCATCGCAGAAGAGCCCTTCTGGCCCTTCCCGAACGGCTCGGCCACCTCGCCGACCTCCGTCCGCGCGAGGTGACGGATCTCGAGCGCGAACTTCTCGAGGCTCGCGGCCACGAGCGCGAGCGCGGAGAGCAGCTCGGCGTGCCGGTCGCGCTGGACGATCTGGGTCGAGACCGGATCCGGCTCGAGCCCGAGGCGCTCGCAGGCGAGCCGCTCGAGCTCGGGATCGGTGGCGGCGTAGGTGCCAACCGCGCCCGAGAGCTTCCCGACGCGCATCGTCTCGAGCGCGTGGCCCAACCGCGTCCGGGCGCGGTCGAGCTCGAACGCCCAGCCGGCGAGCTTGAGCCCGAACGTGGTCGGCTCGGCATGGATGCCGTGGGTGCGACCGATGCAGACGTCGTCCTTGTGGCGTAGCGCCCGCTCGAGGACGGCGTCGAACGAGTGCTGGACGCCGACGAGGATCAGCTCGCCTGCGTGGCGCACCTGCAGCGACAGCCCCGTGTCGACCACGTCGGACGACGTCAGCCCGTGATGCACCCAGCGGCCGGCGTCGCCGAGCTGCTCGGCCACGGCGTCCACGAACGCGGCGACGTCGTGGTGCGTCTCGCGCTCGATCTCGGCGACTCGCTCGGGGGTCGGCGCCTGCGCGTGCTCGCGGATCTCGGCGACGGCGTCGGCCGGGACGGCGCCGAGCTCGGCCCACGCCTCGAGCGCGGCAAGCTCGACGTCCAGCCAGCGCGCGAGCTTGCTCTCGTCCGACCAGACCCCGGCCATCTCGGGTCGGGAGTAGCGCGCGATCACCGGTTGCAGTCTAGAGCGCGTGGAGGAAGGCGCTGGGGTCGGCTGTCGAGCCGCCTGTGGACGAACCGGCACATCTCCGGCGCGCTCTCGTCACACACCCGTACATCTTCGCCAGGCACCCTGAGTAGACCCCGGGTGGGTGGGGGTTAGGGATGGGTCCCGCGCTGTGGCCTGGTCCGACGCCGGGAGCTGTCAGGCGCCGAGGATGCGTGCCGCGAGGGCGCCGGCGTTTTTCGCGTTGTCGACCCCGACCGCGGCCACCGGCACGCCGGGGGGCATCTGGGCGATCGAGAGCAGCGCATCGAGACCGTCCAGGACGCTCAGCCGCGAACGCAGCGGCACGCCAATCACCGGGAGATCGGTGTGGGCGGCGACGGCCCCCGGCAACGCGGCGGCCAGCCCAGCTCCGGCGATCAGTACGCGGGTCCCACGCCCCCGCGCGCCGCGCGCGTACTCGGCGACCGCCTCCGGGTTGCGGTGGGCGGAGCGCACTTCGAGCTCGTACGTGATCCCCCGAGCCTCGAGCTCGTCGATCGCCGGCTGCATCGCCTCGCGGTCGGACTCGGAGCCGACCAGGATCCCAACCAGCGGCCCCTCAGGTGCGGACATGCTGCTCCGCCGCCGCCAGGCCGATGTCCCGCCGGAAGCGCATCCCGGTGAACGAGATCCGGTCAACCGCTTCGTACGCCGTGGCGCGCGCTGCGCCGACGTCCTCACCCGTCGCCGTCACCGCGAGCACACGCCCGCCGTTCGTGACGAGCCGGTCGTTGTGGCGCGCCGTGCCGGCATGGAAGACGAGTGCGCCCGTTGCCTCGGCCTCCTCGACGCCTTCGATCGGCGTGCCCATGTCGCCGCGCTCGGGGTACTCACCGCCTGCGAGCACGACCGTCACCGCCGCGCCGCCGCGCAGAGTGGCCTGGCCCTCGAGCTCGCCGGTCGCGGCACCCCACAGCAGCGGGAACACGTCTCCGTCGAGCCGCGGCAAGGTCGACTGCGTCTCCGGGTCGCCGAAGCGGCAGTTGAACTCGAGCACGCGCGGCCCGTCTTCGGTGAGCATCAGGCCGGCGTAGAGCAGCCCGGTGAACGGAGAGTCGCGCCTCGCCAGCTCCGCGAGCACTGGACGGTGCACCGACTCGAGCAGCTCCTCGGCCTCCGCCTCGCCGACCCCGGGCACCGGCGAGTACGAGCCCATGCCGCCGGTGTTCGGCCCGGTGTCGCCGTCGCCGACGCGCTTGAAGTCCTGTGACGGAGCGAGTGGTACTGCACGAATTCCGTCCGTGATCGCGAGCAGCGACACTTCCTCACCCTCGAGCAGCTCCTCGACGAGCACGTCGCCGCCGAGCGCAGTGGCGGCCCGAAGACCCGCGTCGAGCTCCTCCTGCGTGCGGCAGACGAAGACGCCTTTGCCGGCGGCGAGGCCATCCGCCTTCACGACGCACGGCGGTTCGGGGGACGAGAGGCGTCTCGCGGTCGGAACGCCGGCCGCCTCGAGGACGTCCTTCGCAAAGCTCTTCGAGCCTTCGATTCGAGCGGCCGATCGCGTCGGGCCGAACACGGCGACGCCGTTGCGTCGAAGGGTGTCGGCGAGGCCGACGACGAGCGGCGCTTCGGGGCCGACGACGACGAGGTCGATTCGCGCCTCGCGGCACAGCGAGAGCAAGCCCTCGCCGTCCTCGGCGCGCACCGGGTGGCACGTGCCGAGCGCAGCGATGCCTGGGTTGCCGGGCGCGGCGTGGAGCTCGTCGAGGTCTGCGCTCGAGGCGAGCTTCCAGGCGAGCGCGTGCTCGCGGCCCCCCGACCCCACGATCAGCACCTTCACGGCGGCGAGTGTACTGGCGCGGTCGGCGTGGCCTCTCGGTCGCGCCGCCTCCTCGCGGCTCGCCGGGTAGAAGGTTCCCCCGGCCTCCTCCCCAAGGCGACGATATCGGCGCTCGTCGCGCGCGTCTGTCACCGAAGCGTGCCGAATGTGTGACGGCGTGCCCGATACGCTCCCGTCATGAGCGCCGAGAAGGACGCGCTCGAGGCGCCGCCGTACTCGGCCGCGCCGGTCGACGTGCTGCGGCTGCCGGCCGGCGACCACGAGCGCGACCGGGTCGCCGTTGAGGAGCCGCTCGAGATCCGCATCGGCGGCGAGCCCGTTGCGGTGACGATGCGCACGCCTGGGCACGACGAGGAGCTGGCGCTCGGCTTCTGCCTCTCGGAGGGCCTCGCGCCGGTTGCCGCCGCGCTCCCGGCCGATCTCGGCGCGAACACGGTGGAAGTCGACGCCCCGGGGTTCGACCCTCAGCGGCTTCGACGCAGCTTCTACACGAGCTCTTCGTGCGGCGTCTGCGGAAAGGGCGCGCTCGAGGCGGTCGGGGTCGAGGCGCCCCGCGTGGAGAGCCGACTCGCCGTAGGCGCCGCTCTTCTGGCCGACCTGCCGGAGCGGCTGCGCGCCTCACAACCGGCATTCGCGGCCACCGGTGGGCTTCACGCCACCGGCCTCTTCGACCAGCGAGGCAAACTGCTGTGCCTGCGCGAGGACGTCGGCCGCCACAACGCGATGGACAAGGTCGTCGGCCGGGCGTTTCTCGAGCGCCGGCTACCGCTCGCCGAATATGTCCTCTGCGTCAGTGGCCGGCTCTCGTTCGAGCTCGTCCAGAAGGCCGCCGTCGCCGGCTGCCCGCTGCTCGTCGCCGTCGGCGCCCCTTCGAGCCTCGCCGTCGAGCTTGCAGTCGACCGCGGAATCACGCTCTGCGGCTTCGCGCGCGGCGGCCGCCTGAACGTCTACACCGAGCCGTGGCGCGTACTCGCGTGACGGGCGTCCTGCTCGTCGGCGGCGCCAGCACGCGGTTCGGTTCGGCGAAGGCCCTGGCTCGGCTCGGCGACGAGACGCTCGCGGAGCGCGGGTGGCGGATCCTGGGCGAGGCCTGCGACGAGCGCATCGCTACCGGTAAGCGGGCCGACGGGCTCGCACTTCCGTTCCCGCTGCTCGACGACGGCACGGCCACCCGCGCGGCGCTCGCCGGCATCGTCCCCGCCCTTCGCGCCGCCGAGGGCGAGGTGGTCGTCGTGCTGCCGGTGGACGCGCCGCGCGTCACGCCGGAGCTCCTGCGCCAACTCGCCGGCGCGTGCGCCGATGCAGCCGCCCCGGAGGCGAGCCCGCTTCCGGCCGCCTTCGGCCGAAACGCTCTGCCGGTGCTCGAGCGGAGGCTCGCCGAGCAGCGGTTCGCTCTGCACGAGGCGCTGGACGAGCTACGAGCGGTGCGGCTCCCGGTTGACGAAACGCTCCTCGCCAACGTGAATACGCCCTATGAGCTTCGACGTCTCGGGTGATGCCTACGACCGCTTCATGGGTCGCTACTCGCTCCGGCTCGCGCCGGCGTTCGCCGACTTCGCCGGGGTCGAGGCGGGGCAGCGAGCGGTCGACGTCGGCTGCGGCACCGGCGTCCTGACCGAAGAGCTCGCCCGCCGGCTCGGTGCGGACCACGTTGCCGGAGCCGACCCGTCGCCGATGCTGGAGGCCTGCGCCGAGCGGGTTCCGCAAGCCGAGCTCCGGCAGGCGAGCGCCGAGCACTTGCCTTGGCCCGACGACTCGTTCGACGCGGCACTGGCGCAGCTCGTCGTCCACTTCATGGACGACCCGGCACAGGGCGTGGGCGAGATGGCCCGCGTCACTCGCGCCGGCGGCGTGGTCGCCGCTTGCACGTGGGACTTTGCGGGTGGCGGCATGAAGCTGCTTGGAACCTTCTGGCAGTCGGTGCGCGCGCTCGACCCCGGAGCCGATTCGGAGACGAGCCCGTTCGGCGACCGGGGTCGCCTCGACGCCCTGTGGCGCGAGCGAGGACTGCAGGAGGTCGAGACGGAGGCGCTGGAGGTCTCCACCGACTACGAGGATTTCGACGAGCTGTGGAGCTCGTTCTCGCGCGGCGTCGGCCCGGCGGGGCAGTACCTGCTTTCGGCCCGGCCCGAACAGCAGGAGGCGATCCGCTCCGAGTACTTCGCCCGCATCGGCGAGCCGACAGGCAGCTTCGAGCTGAGCGCCCGCGCCTGGGGCGTCCGCGGCCGCGTCGGCTAGGGCCTGGCCAGGGCCTCGAGCGAACCTGGGGCGAGTACGCGCTCACGATCGGCGCCGGTGCCGATCAGCGAGACCGGCACCTCGAGCTCGCGCTCGACGAACTCGACGTAGCGCCGGGCGTTCGCCGGCAGCGCCTCTAGCTCGGTGATCTCGTCGAGCGGCTCCTCCCAGCCCGCGAGCGTCTCGAACACGGGCCGGCAGTGATGGAAGTCGCTCTGGTGGGGCGGGAAGTCCGGCGTCTCGCTGCCGTCGCGCAAGCAGTACCGCGTGCAGACCGGCAGCTCGCGGAAGGCCGAGAGGACGTCGAGCTTCGTTAGCGCCAGCGAGGTGATCCCGTTCAGGCGCACCGCGTAGCGCAGCGCGACGAGGTCGAGCCAGCCGCACCGGCGCTGCCGGCCGGTCGTCGTCCCGAACTCTGCGCCGAGGTCCCGTACCCGCTCCTGGTCGGCGCCCTCGATCTCGGTCGGGAACGGCCCCTCGCCGACCCGCGTCACGTATGCCTTCGCCACGCCGATGATCGCGTCGATCCGGTTCGGGCCGATGCCGACGCCGACGGCGGCCGCCCCGGCGACGGTGCCCGACGAGGTGACGAACGGGTACGTGCCGTGGTCGAGGTCGAGCAGCGTCCCTTGGGCGCCTTCGAGCAGGACGAAGCGCCCGTCGCGCAGCGCGCGGTCGACGAGCAGCGACGTGTCCGCGACATACGGGCGCAGGCGCTGCGCAAAGACCTCGTACCGCTCAGCCAGCTCCTCGAGCTCCAGCGGCTCCGAGCCGTAGACGCGCTCGAGCCAGACGTTCTTCTCGGCGAGCGCCACCTCGATCTTCTGGCGCAGGATCTTCGGCTCGAGCAGGTCCTGCACCCGGATCCCGAGACGCGATGCCTTGTCTGCGTAGGCCGGGCCGATGCCGCGCTTGGTCGTCCCGATCTGCAGGTTGCCGAGGCGCCGCTCGGTGCCCTGGTCGATCGCGACATGCCACGGCATGATCAGGTGCGCCTCGCCGCTGACGCGCACGCACCCGGTCGAGATGCCGCGCTCCTCGAGCCCGTCCAGCTCGCGCACGAACACCTCCGGGTCGATCACGCAGCCCGCGCCGAGGATGCACTCCTTACCGTGGAGGATCCCGGACGGCATGTGGTGGAACTTGAACTTCTCGCCCTCCGTGACGATCGTGTGCCCCGCGTTCGGCCCGCCCTGGTAGCGGCACACGAGGTCCGAGTGCTGCGCCAGCAGGTCGACGATCTTGCCCTTCCCCTCGTCGCCCCACTGCGCGCCGACGATGACTGTCGCAGGCACGGCCGGAGTGTTACCTACTGGGCGGCTACCAGAGCGGCGAGGTGGCCTCTGCAGCGACCGCGGCTCCGGCCCGAATCACGCGGATGCGGTGGCCGCGGGGGCAGGTCGTCCAGCCGAGGTCCTGCTCGAGTCGCAAGGCGCCCTGGGCCGTGTGCCCGACGTGCTCGCCCGTCTGGTCGAGCTCCGTGCACGCCTGGCAGACCACCGTGAACGCGGTCGTGCGGGCCAGGAGCACGACGGTTTGCTCGTACATCAGGCAGTGGACGGAGCGAGGTCGGCGAACTTCGCGTACCGCTTCAGGAACGAGAGCTTGACCGTGTCCGTCGGGCCGTTGCGGTGCTTGGCGAGGTGCACCTCGGCGATGCCCTGCTGGTCGGACTCGTCGTTGTAGTACTCGTCGCGGTAGATGAACATGACCAGGTCGGCGTCCTGCTCGATCGAGCCCGACTCGCGCAGGTCGGAGAGGATCGGCCGCTTGTCGTGGCGCTGCTCGACCGCGCGGGAGAGCTGCGACATGGCGAGGATCGGCACGTCGAGGTCGCGCGCCAGGATCTTGAGCGCACGCGAGATCTGCGAGACCTCCTGGACGCGGCTCTCGACGTTCGAGCCGGACGTCATCAGCTGCAGGTAGTCGACCACGATCAGGCCGAGGTTCGGCTCGCGCGACTTCAGCCGGCGGGCCTTGGAGCGGATCTCCATCATCGTGATCGAGCCTTGGTCGTCGACGTAGATCGGGGCCTTGGCGAGCCGGTCGCACGCCGCGGTCAGCCGCGGCCAGTCGTCGGCGCCGAGCTTGCCGGTGCGGAGGCGCTGCGACTCGACCTTGGCCTCGCTGCACATCAGGCGCTGCGTCACCTCGGACTTCGACATCTCGAGCGTGAACAGCGCGGTCGGCACCTCGGCGCGCACGGCCAGGTTTGCGGCCATGCAGAGGCCGAGGCCCGACTTCCCCATGCTCGGGCGGGCGGCGACGATGATCAGGTTCCCCGGCTGGAAGCCGGAGGTGAGCCGGTCGAGG
>Ga0207693_10005179_pt1 | contig 10915 bp, 11 predicted proteins | sample LARL81metaG_FD_184347 | JGI IMG/M metagenome (GOLD analysis project Ga0207693, IMG submission 184347) | Corn, switchgrass and miscanthus rhizosphere microbial communities from Kellogg Biological Station, Michigan, USA - LAR L8-1 metaG... | ecosystem: Host-associated > Plants > Roots >... | reverse complement strand
CTGCGAAGATCGACCCGACCGCCAGGACCCCGAGCGGGATGATCATCACCAATGGACTTTCACGTGCCTGCTCGTAGTGGTGATAGTCGTGCGGGCTGCCGTGAAAGGTGAGAAGGATCAGGCGCCAGGAATAAAAAGCGGTGAGCGCGGCCGCGATGACGGTCGCCCAGAAAGCATACAGCGCCATTGGATTATGGGCCGCATAGGCGGCCTCGATTATCGCGTCCTTGGAGAAGTATCCGGCCGTAAGGGGAAAGCCGGTAAGCGCAAGCGTGCCGACCACCATGGTCCAGTAGGTGAATGGAAGCCTGTCCTTGAGGCCGCCCATGTGCCTGATGTCCTGCTCATGATGCATGGCGATGATCACCGAGCCGGAACCGAGGAACAGCAGCGCCTTGAAGAAAGCATGGGTGAAAAGGTGGAACATGCCTATCGAATAGGCGCCAGTGCCCATGGCGACGAACATGTAGCCGAGCTGCGAGCAGGTGGAATAGGCGATGATCCGTTTGATATCGTTCTGAACGAGGGCGACGGTGGCGGCAAAGAACGCGGTGGTCGCTCCGATGAACGTCACGAATGTCTGCGCGTCGGGGGCGAGATCGAACAACGGCGAGAGCCGCGCCACCATGAACACCCCCGCCGTCACCATGGTGGCGGCATGGATGAGCGCCGATACCGGCGTCGGTCCTTCCATGGCATCGGGCAGCCAGGTGTGCAGCAGGAACTGCGCCGACTTTCCCATGGCGCCCATGAACAGAAGGAGGCAGATCAGGGTAAGGGCATCCACATTCGCGCCCAGGAAGTGAATGGTCTTGCCAGTGAGCGCCGGCGCCTGTGCGAATATGGTGTCGAACTCAATCGCTCCGGTCAGAGCGAAGACGGCAAAAATACCGAGCGAAAAGCCAAAATCGCCCACCCGATTGACAAGGAACGCCTTGATCGCAGCCGCATTCGCTTCCGGCTTCTGGTACCAGAACCCGATGAGCAGATAGCTCATCAGCCCCACACCTTCCCAGCCGAAGAACAACTGCACGAGGTTGTCCGCGGTCACCAGCATCAGCATCGCGAACGTGAACAGGGATAGATAGGCAAAGAAACGCGGGCGGTGTGGATCCTCCTCCATGTACCCGATGGAGTAGAGGTGTACGAAAGCCGAGATGGTCCCGACCACCACGAGCATGACGGCGGTGAGAGTATCGATGCGCAACGCCCAATCAATCTTGAGGTCGCCGGAGATGATCCAGGGAAACAGCGTCACCCGGGCATCGTGGTGAGCAAATCCAACATCCACAAAGGCCACCCATGACAGCAGCATGGAGGCAAACAGCAACACGGTGGTGACAAGCTCTGACGGCCGTGAGCCTCCGGCTGCGGCAGGTTGCTGCGTCCGCGGTTCTGCCGACGACGCAAGCAGGGCGGCGTGTGGCTCGTGCGGGTGACTCTCATCGACCGGCCCATGCGCGTGATCCTCCGTGCCCGCCGCGGGGGTGCCGCCGGGATGACGGGCATGCGCTCCTGCAAGGCTGATGAGGGCTGCAATAATCGCCCCCAGGAGCGGCAGGAAAACGATCGCCTGATACATGGCTCTTGAGCCCTCATCCCTTCATCAGATTGATGTCTTCGACGGCGATGGAGCCGCGATTGCGGTAGTACGCCACCAGAATGGCAAGGCCGATGGCCGATTCCGCCGCGGCAACTGTGAGCACCAGAAGCGCGTACACCTGCCCGACGAGATCGCCGAGAAAGCTCGAGAAGGCTACCAGATTGATATTCACCGCCAGCAGGATCAGCTCTATCGACATGAGGATGATGATCACGTTCTTGCGGTTCACGAAGATGCCAAATATCCCGATGGTGAAGATGATGGCAGCAACCGTGAGATAGTGGCCAAGCCCGATCGTCATCCCGCAACAGTCCTAAAGTCCCTGGCCCGACCGGACCTTGACGATCTCGATCGAGGTCGCCTTTGTTCGGGTAATCTGGTCGGCAATATTCTGTCGCTTGACCCTTGGCTTATGGTGCAGCGTAAGCACGATGGCACCGATCATGGCCACGAGCAGCACGATCCCGGCCACCTGGAAGAAGTAGACGTAGTTGGTATAGAGCACGTGCCCGAGCGCTTCAGTATTTGGAACCTTGGCGAGCGGCGGAATGGGAGTCGCAATCGTCGCCCGCACATTCGCCCCGATCGACCATGTGAACACGACCAACAAGAGCTCGATCAGCAGAATGATCCCGACCAATGCCCCCACCGGCAGGTATTGCAAGAAGCCCTGACGCAACTCGGAAAAGTCGACATCGAGCATCATCACTACGAACAGGAAAAGCACCAGGACCGCCCCGACATAGACGATGATGAGTATCATCGCCAGGAACTCGGCGCCGAGCAGCACAAATAACCCCGCAGCGTTGACGAACGCGAGAATGAGAAACAGGACGGAGTGAACGGGATTGCGTGACGCAATCACCATAAAGGCCGCGGCAACGCACGTCGCGCCGAACGTATAAAAGAAGATCGCTGGAAACAGCATCGGCCGTCACCGATAAGGGGCGTCCAGCGCGATGTTCTTGGCGATCTCGCGCTCCCAGCGATCCCCATTGGCGAGCAGCCGCTCCTTGTCGAACAAGAGCTCCTCGCGTGTCTCCGTCGCAAATTCGAAATTCGGCCCCTCGACGATTGCATCGACGGGGCACGCTTGCTGACAAAGCCCGCAATAAATGCATTTCACCATGTCGATGTCATAACGGGTGGCGCGGCGGGTGCCGTCGTTACGGCGCGGGCCGGCCTCGATGGTGATCGCCTGGGCCGGGCAGATTGCCTCGCACAGCTTGCAGGCAATGCAACGTTCCTCCCCGTTAGGGTAACGGCGCAGGGCATGCTCGCCGCGAAAGCGCGGCGAGACCTGTCCCTTCTCGAACGGGTAGTTCAGGGTCGCTTTCGGCTTGAAGAAATAACGAAGTGCCAGGAAAAATGCCGCTATGAACTCCCCCAAGAATACGGAGCGTGCAGCGCGATCGAGCCTCATGACCTCATTTCCTTGTCGGTGCTGCGCCCTGTCCTGCCGTTCTCACCAATTCGCCAGCGCTGCAGCGAGCCAGTAGCCAAGCCCGGCGAACACGATGATATCAGCCGCAAGCATGCCCCTGCGCAGAAGCGAAATCTCCCGCTGCATGACGCCATCATCAACGTGCTCGGCCGCGCGTTCGCCGGCGGCGCGCGTGCGCAGGTGACGTTCGATTGATGACACCAGAGGCGCGTACGCGAATGCGGCAATTGCCGTCCCGATGAAGGCTCCGATGAGGCCGGAGAAGGAGATGTCAATCATGCGGCTTCAGCCTCATTGGGCCCCCAACCCGGCATAGTCCCAGACCTGCGCGATCCCTGCAACGATTGCCACCATCGCAAGCGAGAGCGGCAGGAATACCTTCCATCCCAACCGCATCAACTGATCGTAGCGATAACGCGGAACTATCGCCTTCGCCATGGCGAACAGAAAAAACATGAACGCGCATTTGAGAACAAACCAGATCACCCCGGGTATCCAGGTGAACGGAGCGGTCGGAAACGGCGGCAACCAGCCCCCGAGGAAGAGGATGGTGGCCATGGCGCAGATGGTAAGAATGGCGATGTACTCGCCCAGAAAGAACAGCATGTAAGGCGTGGACGAATATTCCACAGCATAGCCCGCGACCAGCTCGGATTCCGCTTCGATCAGATCGAATGGCGGCCGGTTCGTTTCCGCCAGGCCAGAAACGAGGAATATGACGAACATAGGCAGCAGTCGGAGCCAATACCAGCCGAGCAACCCCCACCGGCTCGCCTGGGCTTCGACGATTGCCGACAGATTGAGCGAACCGGCGCAGATGAGCACCGTGATCAACACAAAGCCGATGGAGACTTCGTAGGAGACCATCTGCGCTGCCGAGCGCAAGGCAGCAAGAAACGGGTATTTCGAGTTGGACGACCAACCCGCCATGATCACGCCGTAGACCATCAGCGACGAGATCGCGAAGATGTAGAGAATGCCGACATTAAGATCGGCGATCTCCCATTCGGCGCTGACCGGGATCACCGCCCAGGCGGAAAGCGCGAGCGCGCCAGTGACAAGGGGCGCGAGCAGAAACACGCCTTTATTGGCACCGGAGGGAATGATCGGTTCTTTGAACACGAACTTGAAAAGATCGGCGAAGGACTGGAGTAGTCCCCAAGGGCCGACCACATTGGGCCCTCTGCGGATCTGCACGGCGGCCCAGATCTTGCGGTCGGCATAGAGCACGTACGCGGTAACAATCAGCAACAGCACCAGCAGCAGCACGCTCTGTGCGACGATGACGGTCACCGGCCAGATGTAATCGGTCCAGAGCTCAGCCATGATTCTCTATCAATCAACGTCTCCGGCATTTGCCGCGCTACTCCGCCGCACGCAGTGCGCCCCGGCTCTCGGCCAGCGCGGAGCATTCCGCCATGGTCGGCGAGGATCGCGCAATCGCATTGGTCAGGTAGAAATCATCCAGTGCCGGGACAAAGGGTGCTTTATCCGGCGTCCCGACGCGCGCCGCTAGCGCCGCCACATCTGCGCGCAATCCCGGCGAGACTTGATCGATCTGCTGGAGATGCGGATGTGCCTTGAGCATGGCTTGACGCAGGAAGGGAAGAGAATCGTAGGGAAGCCTGTGCCCCAGCACGTCCGAGAGCGCGCGAATGATTGCCCAGTCCTCACGCGCTTCGCCGGGCGGGAACGAGGCGCGTCCGGCCATCTGCACCCGGCCTTCGGTATTGACAAAGATGCCTGATTTCTCCGGATACGCGGCACCGGGCAAAATGACGTCGGCGCGGTGAGCGCCCTGGTCGCCATGGGTACCAATATAGACAACAAAAGCTCCGGGGGCGATGTCGACCTCGTCGGCTCCGAGCAGAAAGATTGCATCGAGCCGACCAGGTTCTGCCATCTCCCGCGCTGTGCATCCGCCGGGACCCGGCATGAAATCCACATCGAGTGCTCCCACACGCGCGGCCGCCGTGTGCAGCACGCAGTAGCCATTCCAGCTCTCAGAACCAAAAGTGGTGGCAACCTGAGCGGCAAGCGCGGCCACTGCTGCGCCGTCCGGCCGCGCCAGCGCGCCCATACCGACGATGACCAGCGGATGCTGCGCCTTTCTGAGCACTTCCGCGAACTCGTGCCGGCCTGCTGCAACATCGGCAAGCGTCTGCGGTCCCGCGCCGAGACGCTGGAAGGGGTAAGTGAGATCGACCTTTTGACCGATAAGTCCAATGGGAAAATTTCCCCTGAGCCAGCGCTTGCGAAGCCGGGCGTTGAGCACGGCGGCTTCGCGCCGCGGGTTGGAGCCGACGAGGAGAAGCGCATCCGCCTGTTCGATTCCGGCAATTCCGGCATTGAACAGATAGGTCGCCCTTCCTTGCTTCGGATCAAGCGCAGCGCCGTCCTGGCGGCAATCGCGATTGGCGACGCTAAGCCGCGTGAGCAGATCCCTCAGCGCGTATATTTCCTCGACCGCAGCAAGATCGCCGACAATTGCCCCCAACCGTCGCGGCGAAGCGGACGAGATCCGGGCGGCGATGGCATCGAACGCATCGCGCCAGGACGCCGGGCGCAAGCGACCCGCCTCGCGAATATACGGCTGGTCGAGCCGCTGGGCTCGCAACCCGTCGACCACATGCCGGGTCTTGTCGGAAATCCACTCCTCGTTCACTTCATCGTTCACGCGCGGAAGAATGCGCATGACCTCACGGCCTCGCGTGTCGATGCGGATGGCTGAGCCCAGGGCATCCATGACATCAATGGATTCGGTTTTGTCCAGCTCCCAGGGCCGCGCTGCAAATGCGTAGGGCTTGGAGGTCAGCGCGCCGACCGGACAGAGATCGACCACATTTCCCTGCAACTCAGAGGTCATCGCCTGCTCGAGATATGTCGTGATCTCCATATCCTCGCCGCGTCCGATCGCGCCAAGCTCTGGCACGCCGGCAACTTCGGTCATGAACCGCACGCAGCGGGTGCAATGAATGCACCGATTCATGATCGTCTTCACGAGGAGGCCGACATATTTGTCCTCGACGGCGCGTTTGTTCTCGCGATACCGGCTGGCATCGACGCCATAGGCCATCGCCTGGTCCTGCAGGTCGCATTCCCCGCCTTGATCGCAGATCGGACAGTCGAGCGGATGATTGATGAGCAGAAACTGCATCACGCCTTCGCGCGCCTTGCGCACCATCGGTGACTTCGTGCTCACCTCCGGCAGTTCGCCTTTCGGGCCGGGGCGGCAGTCCCGCACAGCCCAGGCGCAAGAGGCGACCGGCTTGGGCGAGCCTTTGAGCTCGACGAGGCACATGCGGCAGTTCCCGGCAATCGAGAGCCGCTCGTGGTAGCAGAACCGGGGAATCTCGGCCCCTGCGGCCTCGCACGCCTGAAGGAGCGTGTATGCCGGCGGGACCTCGATCTCCTTGCCGTCAACGATGAGCTTGCTCATGCAGATTTCACCGCTACTCCGCCGCCACCTGCACCGGCTCGGGGTGCGGGTTCGCCGTATAGGCATCGATGCGGCGCTCAATCTCGGGGCGGAAATGGCGGATCAGGCCTTGCACCGGCCAGGCCGCGCCATCGCCGAAGGCGCAGATGGTGTGGCCCTCGATCTGGGTGGTCACTTCCATCAGCATGTCAATCTCGCGCTTGTGGGCGCGTCCCTCGGCCATGCGCGTGAGGACGCGCCACATCCAGCCCATGCCTTCGCGGCAGGGGGTGCATTGGCCGCAGCTCTCGTGCTTGTAGAAATAAGAGATCCGCGCCATGGCCGCGATGATGTCGGTCGATTTGTCCATGACGATGACCGCCGCCGTGCCGAGCGCCGACTTGAGCGCTCGGCATCCGTCAAAATCCATGAGCAGCTGATCACATTGCTGCGCAGGAATGAGCGGCATGGACGAACCGCCGGGAATGAGGGCGAGCAGGTTGTCCCATCCGCCGCGCACCCCGCCCGCATGGGTCTCCAAGAGTTCGCGGACCGGAATGCCCATCGCTTCTTCTACGTTGCAGGGCTTCTCTACGTGGCCTGAAATGCAAAAAAGTTTTGTGCCGGTATTGTTGGGACGCCCTATGCTTCCAAACCACGCGGCCCCGCGCCTGACGATATCCGGAACGACCGCAATCGACTCCACGTTGTTGACTGTGGTCGGGCAGCCGTAGAGGCCCATGTTGGCCGGGAACGGCGGCTTCAATCGCGGCATGCCCTTCTTGCCTTCGAGGCTCTCAAGCAACGCCGTCTCTTCACCGCAGATATAGGCGCCGGCGCCGTGATGCACATAAAGATCGAAGGGAAAGCCGTGGATGTTGTCCTTGCCGATGAGCCTCGCCTCGTAGGCCTGATCCACGGCGGCTTGCAGACGCTCTCGCTCGCGCACGAACTCGCCGCGAATATAGATGTAGCAGGTGTTCGCCTGCATCGCGAAGGATGCGATCAGGCAACCCTCGACCAGGAGATGCGGGTCGTGGCGCATGATCTCGCGGTCCTTGCAGGTGCCGGGCTCGGATTCGTCGGCGTTGACGACGACATAATGGGGGCGGCCATCGAATTGCTTGGGCATGAAGGACCACTTGAGGCCGGTCGGAAAACCTGCGCCCCCGCGTCCACGCAGACCTGAGGCTTTCACCTCGTTGATGATCCAGTCGGTGCCCTTCTCCAGAATGGCCTTGGTGCCGTCCCAGGCTCCGCGCGCGCGCGCTCCCGCGAGCCGCCAGTCTTGCAGCCCGTACAGGTTCTTGAAGATGCGGTCCTTATCGCTCAGCATCGCTGTTATCCGGGTGCGGATGTATCGCCGATGGGAGGTTTGGGTATTGCCGCGTCGCGCACGTTCGCGGGACTGCCCGGTTTCTTGGCGTCGGAGAAGACCGCAGGGTCGGTGAGCGTCGTCAGCCCGCCGACGGGCGCCGACAACTGACGCTCGATCTGCGGTCCCGGTTTGACATCGCGCCCAGCCGCGAGATCATCGAGGATTCGACTTAGACTGGCCGGCGTGAGGTCCTCATAATAATCATAGTTGATCTGCGCCACGGGCGCGTTCACGCAGGCACCGAGGCATTCGACTTCGATCCACGAAAGCTTGCCGTCAGCGGTCACATGCTGCTGCTCGCCGATCCGTTCGTGGCAAAGCTCTATGAGTTTGTCCGCTCCCCGCAGAACGCAGGGCGTGGTGCCGCACAGCTGGACATGGAATCTCCCGACGGGCGCGAGATTGAACATGGTGTAGAAGGTTGCAACTTCAAGCGCCCGTATCCTGGGCATGTCGAGGAAGCGCGCGACATGCTCAATTGCCTTCTGCGGCAACCAGCCCCCGGCCTGCTCCTGGGCGCGCCACAGCAGCGGAAGAATGGCGGAGTGCTGTCGTCCCGGCGGGTATTTCGTGATCTCGCGCTCGGCCCAGGCGCGGTTCTCCTCGGTGAACGCAAAGCTCTCGGGCTGGATTGCTGGATCGGCGAGGCGGCGAACGGCCATTAGAGAAGCCCAACGATCATCGATCCACCTCCCCGAACACTATATCAAGCGAACCCAGGATTGCCGATATATCGGCAAGCATGTAGCCGCGAGACAGAAAGTCCATCGCTTGCAGATGCGCAAAGCCCGGAGCGCGGATCTTGCATTTGTACGGTTTATTGGTGCCGTCGGAGACAAGGTAAACGCCGAATTCGCCCTTGGGCGCCTCGACGGCTGCGTAAACTTCGCCGGCGGGCACGTGGAACCCTTCGGTATACAGCTTGAAATGATGGATGAGCGCCTCCATCGAGCGCTTCATTTCGCCCCGCTTGGGGGGCACGATCTTGTTGTCCATGATCATGATCGGCCCCTGCCCCTCGGATGAGCGCAACTGCTCCAGACATTGTTTCATGATGCGCACTGACTGGCGCATCTCTTCCATGCGAATGCAGTAGCGGTCGTAATTGTCGCCGTTCTTTCCGACCGGAATATCGAAGTCGAGCTCGGAGTAGCATTCGTAGGGCTGGGCCTTGCGCAGATCCCAGGCTGCACCCGAACCGCGAACCATGACGCCGGAGAACCCCCACGCCCAGGCATCTGCCAGGCTCACCACGCCGATGTCGACGTTGCGTTGCTTGAAGATGCGATTCCCGGTCAGCAGATCTTCGAGATCGTCGCAGACCTTGAGGAACGGATCACAGAAAGCCCAAATGTCGTCGAGGAGTTTTGCCGGCAAGTCCCCGTGCACCCCGCCGACCCGGAAATAGTTGGCGTGCATCCGGCTGCCGGAGGCGCGCTCATAGAACACCATCAGCTTCTCGCGTTCCTCGAAGCCCCACAGGGGCGGCGTGAGTGCCCCGACATCCAAGGCTTGGGTGGTCACATTGAGGAGATGAGACAGGAGCCGCCCGATCTCACAATACAGCACGCGGACAAGCTGGGCCCGTCTGGGTATCGTGAGCTGCAGCAGCCTCTCGGCCGCAATGCAGAAGGCATGCTCCTGGTTTATCGGCGCGACGTAATCGAGCCGGTCGAAATAAGGTATGGCCTGCAGGTAGGTCTTTGCTTCGATCAGCTTCTCGGTGCCGCGATGCAGGAGCCCGATATGCGGATCCACCCGCTCGACCACTTCGCCGTCGAGCTCGAGCACGAGCCGCAGCACCCCATGGGCTGCTGGGTGCTGCGGCCCGAAATTCAGGGTGAAATTGCGCAGCTGCGATTCAGCCATCGACTGCCTGCCGCGCCATTGCCACTCGCGCCCGCTTATCGTTGAGAGGTGCGTTGAACTTGAAACGATGGCTCAATCCGCGCTCGAGCGTGGCCTTCATTGCTAAGGCTCCTTTGCGCCGGTTGCCTTCTCGTCGCCCGGCAGCGGATATCCGGGGCCCTCCCACGGAGAGAGAAAGTCGAAGTTGCGGAACTCCTGCGTGAGCCGCACAGGCTCGTAGATGACACGCTTCTGCTCGTCATCGTAGCGGACCTCGACAAATCCGGTCAGCGGAAAGTCCTTGCGCAGGGGATGGCCCTCGAAACCGTAATCGGTCAGCAGCCGCCGCATGTCCGGATGGCCAATAAATGCAATGCCATAGAGATCGTAGGCTTCACGCTCGAACCAGTTGGCGCCGGGAAAGCCTTCGGTGATCGAAGGCACAGGGGTTCCCTCGTCCACTTCGACCTTCACGCGAACGCGCTGGTTCTGCTTGGGCGAGAGGAAATGATAGACCACGTCGAAACGGCGTTCGCGCTCCGGCCAGTCGACTGCGGTGATGTCGATGATGCACCAGAATTGGCAGCGCTCGTCATTGCGCAAGAATTTCACCACCTTGACGATGTCGCCGGCAGTGGCTGCCACGGTGAGCTCTCCGTGGGAGATGTGATGTCCCTGCACGGAACCCGGCAGGGCGCCGGCGATGATCGTGCCGAGTGTGTCGAGGCTGTTATTGTCCATCAGGGAAATCCGTCAGCGCTCGATAGTGCCGACCCGGCGGATCTTCTTCTGCAGCAGCAGCACCCCATATAGCAGCGCTTCGGCCGTCGGAGGACAGCCGGGCACATAGATGTCGACGGGAACGATCCGGTCGCAACCGCGCACCACCGAATAGGAATAGTGGTAGTAGCCGCCGCCGTTGGCGCAGGAGCCCATCGAAATCACATAGCGCGGCTCGGGCATCTGATCGTAGACCTTGCGCAATGCGGGCGCCATCTTGTTGGTGAGCGTGCCGGCAACGATCATGACGTCGGATTGGCGCGGGGATGCACGAGGAGCAAAGCCGAAGCGCTCACAGTCATAGCGCGGCATCGACATCTGCATCATTTCGATGGCGCAGCAGGCAAGCCCGAATGTCATCCACATCAGCGATCCGGTGCGCGCCCAGATGATGAGATCGTCCGCAGTGGTAACCAGGAAGCCCTTGTCCGCCAGCTGATCGCT